>Ga0172379_10004256_pt1 | contig 21456 bp, 19 predicted proteins | sample GrowelOW334metaG_FD_119756 | JGI IMG/M metagenome (GOLD analysis project Ga0172379, IMG submission 119756) | Groundwater microbial communities from an aquifer near a municipal landfill in Southern Ontario, Canada - Groundwater well OW334 metaG | ecosystem: Environmental > Aquatic > Deep... | reverse complement strand
GGCAACAAATATCTGGTCTGAGGGTTCTTAATCCGAAGGGAACCAGATTTTGTTCGGATATAATGATGAATCTTTATACTATTTGTCTGACGAGGGAGTTGTGAGAGATGGGGAGGGGGCGAAGAGAGCTTCTTAAAGGGACAGGTTGGCGTCCATAGAGATGTCTTGCCAATTATGGGAGGTTTTTTTGTCTTTGCTTGCGAAATAGCTGGCAATAGCGATCATGGCGGCATTGTCGGTCGTATATTTCATTTCTGGACAATAGAAGGTATAGCCATTTTCATCGCATGCAAATTTAAGCTTTTCTCTGAGATTTCTGTTGGCCGATACACCCCCCGAAAGCATTACGGATTTTACACGATACTCACGAGCCGCTTTGATAGTTTTTCGAACAACAACGTCAGTAGCAGCTTCCTGAAATGAAGCAGAGATATCTGCTTTAATTTTCTCATCAATTTCAGCGCCAGTATTCTTTATATCGCGAATTAGATATAAGACGGCAGTCTTGAGTCCCGAATAACTAAAATTATAATCTTTAGAACCCATCATCGGTCGGGGCAGGGGATATTTAATCGGGTCACCGTTCTCAGCGTACTTAGATATAGCCGGCCCGCCGGGATAACCCAATCCAAGAAGGCGCGCAACCTTATCGAAAGCTTCGCCGATGGCATCGTCAAGAGTTTCGCCTATGATCTTTTGACTATGCCTCTCGTCGCCAGAAGAGGATTTATCTCTGGCGGACATCAATGCTAATTCGGTATGACCGCCAGAAACAATCAGATTCATTATGGGGAACGGATTATCGTTTGAAATACCAAATTTTAGATTTGCCTGTTCGTTACTTAAAGTAAGCCAGTTAGAATATACATGCCCAGAGAGATGGTTTACGCCAATTATAGGCAGGTTGTTTTTCCACGCTAGAGTTTTAGCGAAAGTCAGACCGACGAGAAGTGCCGGTCCTAGCCCGGGCCCACGGGTCACGGCCACCAAATCTATCTCATTGATAGATTTAATCCTCGCTTGTTTTAGGGCTAATTTAAAAACTTTACCAATATTTTTGGCGTGTTCTCTAGCGGCTAGGTTTGGCACGACACCGCCGAATTTAGCATGCAATTTGACCTGTGACGATACGACGTTTGATAAGACGCTAATATTGTCTTTTTCGTCTATCTCGATAATGGCAACTGCCGTCTCGTCACAAGATGTTTCAATCCCCAGTATCTTCATAGGGCTTTATGCTAGCAATTTTCTTGATTTTTTTCAATTTCCGTGTCAAAATAGATTTTGTTTATGGCCCTATCGTCTATCGGTTAGGACGCCCGGTTTTCAACCAGGTAAGAGGGGTTCGACTCCCCTTAGGGCTGCGACCAAACGAGGGTGAGGTAGTACTGAGGCCCGCAGGCCGAATGTGCAATCAAAAAAAACGGCGTAGGCCGTTTTTGTTATTCACTCGATAGAAAGGCGCAGGTACAGTTAGCGGATTTTCCTGGTAGTTGATTAACAGGATGTGCTGGGCAGTTAACGAAGTGTATTATTCCCGATGATTGCCGTTGGCGCGTGAGTTTAATCGCAGTCGGCGTATTCTCCGATTTAACGACCAAATCCTTCAATGCATTCAAAACTTTTTTTGCTGATAATATCCGAGATAGGGCAATATCCCTGCTATTGCTATGCATCAAGCAAAATATGACAAAACAGCTATCGCAGACTGATGGCCTAATGCCACGATACTCTGGATGTTTCTGGCACCAGATATTGAGTCGGTAGCTACTAGCTTTGACTGCCATGGGAATCTCTTGAATGAACTGACGGTATCGTAGCACCGAAGCGAGTGTCTTTCAATGGCGGATCATAAAACCGCCGAGAGGCGGTTTTATGATTGAGCAACAGATTACTTCGTACCAATAACTTTCTGGAAAACTTCAGGATTATGTTCGGCGAGAAGAGCAAGAATTTTGCGGTCGATCTCTATATTGGCTTTCTTGAGTTGATCGATAAGCCTTGAATAAGTTGTGCCGTTGATCCTGGCGGCGGCGTTGATCTTGATCTGCCAAAGTCGGCGACTGGTTCTCTTTTTCTTTTTCCTGTCTTCGAACTGGAACGTCCAAGCATGGAGCAATCCTTCTTTCGCTTGTCTGAACTTAGTGGATCTCGTCCACTTGAAACCCTTAGCATGCTTCAGCAATCTTTTCCTTCTGGCATTGGCTGTTACGCCTCTTTTTACTCTTGTCATGTTATTAGATAATTAATATTTACTAATTAAGGCCTTGATCAATTTATTCATCTCTCTTGGCGCTCTTTTATCGCCACGCTTGCCACGCGTTTTCTGCCCGCCTTCTTTGGCATTGAAATGATTCTGGTTAGGTGGGCGCTTCATAACCTTCCCGCCACCGGATATTTTAATTCTTTTTAGTAATGCTTTCTTAGTCTTCATGTTATTTTTTGATAACCACTGACCAGCCGAAAGGGGATCTCTTGATCGCATCCTGTACCGTATGGTCTCCTTTTATTGTTGTAATAAACGTTGCTAACTTTGTTCGGCCCATCTCGGGTAACCCCTTCTCTCTACCGCGGAGAGTCAGCTCAATTCTGACAATATGGCCCTCGGCCAGAAATCCTTCAATCTGCCTAGCTTTGAAATCCATATCATGCTGACCCGTTTTAAAACCAACTTTCACCGTCTTAACTTCCTGTTCCTTTGGCTTCTTGCCGGACATTTTCTCCTGCTTGGCTTTCTTATACATATATTTGCCGTAATCCATGATCTTAGCGATCGGTGGCTGGCTATTCGGATTAACCTCAACTAAGTCCAGATCACTATCTTTAGCCATCTTAAGGGCTTCAAATGTCGTGATGACACCAAGCTGTTTCCCCTCGTCGTCTATGACGTCTAGTTGGGAAGCGCGTATTTGGTTGTTGATCCTTAATTGTTTAAGCAAAAGTATAAGTTACAGTCGATGACGATTTTAACATAGTAAATAGAATTTGAAAAGCCCCTGGCCGCCGGATGGCGGCCAGGGGCATAAATCTGCTAAAAACTCTTTCTCAAAGGAGATGACTTGATTATCGCGAAGGCTTCTTCGGCCGAATCAACGACTTTGAATAATGTCATGTCTTCCTCGGATATGGTCGCAAATTTTTCGTATAGATCTTTTGCGATCCATGAGGTCATAGGATCCCAGAACTCTCTGCCAATCAGTATGATGGGAATCTTGGGAACTTTCTTAGTCTGAATGAGAGTCAGTAGCTCAAACATTTCATCCATGGTTCCATAGCCACCCGGGAAATATATATATGCCTGCGCGTAGTATGAGAGCATGACCTTCCTGGTAAAAAAGTAATTGAACGCAACTGATTTGTCGACGTAGCGATTAATACGTTGTTCGTTTGGCAGTTTAATGTTCAATCCGATGGAGTCGCCAATTTTGCCATCATGATCTTTCTGCTCCTGATTGGCTTCCCACGCCCCGCGATTGCCGGCTTCCATGATGCCCGGACCACCGCCGGTGATAACGTCAAATCCGTCCTTTGCCAAAAGATAGCCGATCTTCTGCGCCTCCTGATACCACTTGCTGTCTTCTTTGCACACGGCCGACCCAAAGATTGTTACGGATTTCTTTAGGTTAGCAAGGAATTCCCAGCCCTCGACGAACTCGGCGATGATTTTGAAAACGCGCCAATGGAACGAAGACCTGAAGTCTTTCTCAGGTAATTCCTCGGGCTCAATATTTAACTTTGATGCCGGTAAATTATATTTCTCTTTTTCCATTTATTTGTATTTGGTTACATTGATTGAACCAACTATGTTATAGATACTGTTCTTGACAGTTGAGGCTTCTCCGGTAATTGTTACGCTCATGCCGGTTGATATCTTGCCGCTAACAAAATCGTTCGTATCAATCCCGGTCAGGGCATAATATTTGCCATTAGTAGCTCTAAGTCCGATGGCACATTCTTCGGTCTGGGGTTTACCGGTGTCGATTTTGGGAAGACAGTCAATTGTCCCAGCTATGGTTACGGTTCCGCTGAAGACCGTGGGTGTGGGCGTTGGTGTAGGGCTAGCTTTTGGGCTAGACGTGGTCCCGTCATCACCTGGCGCTGTGACAATGGCGGTTCTATAGAATATAGCACCACCGATAATGGCTAAAACGACGACGATTATTGAGAGATATTGTGTTTTGTTCATACCTATATTCTAACATTTGCTAATTAAAATGAAAGCCAGTGAGTGAGTGGCCCAATCCAGACAATTCTGGTATAAACAAAGTAATGACCGAAGCAAGCTTAAAAGTATTGTATGAAGATAACCACTTAATAGCGGTTTTCAAACCAGCCGGTGTTCTGGTTCAGGGAGATATCAGCGGTGACCGATGCCTGATGGACGACGTCAGAGAGTATCTCAAGATTAAATATAAAAAAGAAGGCAATGTTTTCCTGGGCTTACTTCATCGTCTTGATCGGCCAGTTTCCGGAGTCGTGCTATTCGCCAAGACTAGCAAGGGCGCCTCACGGCTATCAGAGCAGATAAGGGATAGAGAATTTAGTAAGACCTATCACGCGGTTGTTAGTGGCAATATTATTCCGCCAAGAGGCGAGCTTCGAGATAGGATATTAAAAGATGATAGAGATCGCATAGCTATTATTTCGAATAATGGCGAAGAGGCCGTGTTGGATTATGAGACCATTAAAACCGGAGAAAGAAATTCTCTATTAAGAATAAACTTAATTACTGGTAGGTTCCATCAAATTCGCGTCCAGATGTCTTATAGGAAGAATCCCATAGTGGGGGACATCAAATATGGTTCCGATACAAAGCTTTCCAATGGTCAGATAGCTCTCTGCGCCACGTCAATCGAATTTAAGAAAGCCACTGAAGACGAAGTTGTTACGGTTGCTATTGATTATCCGAAAGAGTGGGACAAGCTAATGTAATATAAAAGCCGACATTCGTCGGCAGAATTTCGCAATTTCTTTACCTATTGCTCGTGTTTCTTTCTAAAATCAAGAGTTCGTTTTGTACCGCCAAGTATCCAGCTGGCGGGTAGACGAGAAAGTGTTTCTCGCGTTTCCTTACTAAGAAGCGAGAACGGATATACTGGCTCCTTCAATGCCGTCTTAATTTCTCTACGTTTAAGACGCAAGATGCTATTTAATGCCTTATTCGATAAGCCCGAGAGGAGAAAGGCAGGATTTACGTAATCTCGTGCATCGTCACCGGTTTTCTGCCTTTTCGCATATTCTAATGCGTTTCGCTTTGCTAAGACGAAGCGAACTACTTGTTCAATATCTACGCCCCCGGCGAATACTGGCCGCTGGTCTGCCAATGCTGCCGAGATTGGATTCCCCGGAGTAAGCTTACCCCCACCAAATGATGCGAATTGTTTAGCAGCTAGTCTAACAATCTTCTGAATATGTGTCTCTTTTCTCATCTACTTCCTCGTAAATGAACTGGCTATAGGATAATGTATAGCGGTGTAGTCGTCAATGTGAGAGATGCGGTCGAGTAATTAAAGAGCCCGCGTCGAGCGGCGTTGTGATCAACGCGGGGGCTCTTCGTGGGCGAGCTATTGGTCGTTCCGCATGAGCCGTAGCCTTCGGAGCAGGCTTCGGGGAGCGGACGTAGGGGCAAAGTCAAATCTGACATAACCAACGACGCGATTCAGGCTATCGAATTCTCCCACGGCCCATTCGTTCTTCGTACCTGGTATAGGAATACCGTCCCTTTTCACCATCAGCTTCTCGAACTCAGCCTCTTCCATCGGACCATAGATGCCATATATCTTTCTATCGGCGGGGAGCTGCCGGAAAGATCCGCCGGACCCTAAGTCCAGAACAACACCCTTCATCATTGCCTCCTTGGATATTCATATGATAACACACTAGTTGGGATAGTGTCAATCTTGCTAGACTAACCTTTTTCTCGCAAAAGCAAAGCCCGAGCCTTGCTTTAGATATTTTTCAAAATCCAAGGCCCTTCTTTTATTCCTAAAACTACAGTACCAGACCAGATCAAATGGGGCTTTGCTTTTGCTATAAGTGGCTTCGTGCCAATTATGATCATGAATTCGGTTTTCTAAATTTTCAGTAAAGCCAGTATAATAACTTTTATCCTTTTGACTTTGTAGAATGTAGACGAAATACATACAATATATTATATCTGACCGTCCTGCTATGCGTAAAGCTTCGCAGGGCACTGCTATCGCAATAAAAACCCGCATAATGCGGGTTTTTATTCAAGGCGTTCTTTGTGCTGCGCACTGCGAAGCCTTGGCGAAGCAGTGGAGATGGCGGGATTGAACCCGCGTCCAAAATTTTTCCAAAACGATATCTACTAAGATATTCGACTTAGTTGTTTCGCTGAAAGGTATAAAGCCGAAGAAATAACTTTCAACTATCTCCTCAATTATGTCCCAATGGCTCGGAGAAGAGGCGAGTATTGGCAAGCCCGCTATATGACACTTCGACTTCTCTAGCAGACATCAAGAGCGAAGCGGCGATCGCTGTTAAGCGAAAGCTAGATTAGGTGTATAATTGGCACCTAAAAATTTGACCGATAATTAAGGTGGTTAACGATCATCCACCCCTAGCATCGAATTGGTAAGAAACTCTGTCGAAACTCACATCCCCAGATATAATTATAGCAGGAAAATCGCGAAAAGTCCAGCTCCGCCCCCTCCCCATCTCTCACAACTCCTTCATCAGACAAATAGTATAAAGATTCATCATTATATCCGAACAAAATCTGGTTCCCTTCGGATTAAGAATCCTCAGACCAGATATTTGTTTACCGGATAAATATCTTCATCTTTATCTATTTGTTATCTGCCTCAGTCGGATTGTTCGATATAGGGAGGGGGCTGCGCTCATCCATAAATTGTCTAATCCGGGTCGATACCGCGTTGTTTGGCGCGGGCGACGTCTTTCTTCTTGATAGATTCGCGTTTGTCGTATTTCTTTTTGCCCTTGGCGATGCCGAGCAGCATTTTGAGTCGGCCCTTCTTATCATAGATCTTCAGTGGTATCAGCGTCAGTCCTTGAGATTGGCTAAGACCGATAAGGGTGGAAATTTGTTTTTTAGATAATAATAATTTTCGCGACGCTTCGGGGTCGTAATGTTCAACCATATTGGCTGGCTGGTAAGGCGGGATATTGGCGCCGACTAGTGTCGGCGCACCATCTATTATTTTCACGTAAGAACCTTTGATTGATATCTTGCCGGTTTTAATCGATTTAACTTCTGAACCTTTCAATACCATACCAGCCTCGATTGTGTCGAGGATTTCATAATCGAAACCAGCTTTTGAATTGTTTGCGTATTCCGTCATATTCGAATATTATCTTTCTATTTTCTTTCTTCGATTTTAGCTTTTAATTTAAGTTTCTCGTCTTTCCTAAGGACGGTTAGAGTGAGGGTGTCGCCAACGTCAAATCCCTGGAGCATATCACTGAGGTCAGTATGCTCATCAAGTTCTGATTCATTCAGTTCAACGATAATGTCGTTTTCTTTTATGCCGGCCTTGTCGGCCGGGGAATCGGGAACGATGGCAATTGATTTAGGATCATGGTCTCTGACAACTAAGGCACCGTGATCAATCGGTAGAGAATATGTCTTTTGTAACTTCTTGTTGAGCATTACATATAATAGGCCGAGGTAGGGTTTAATAATGCGACCGTATTTCATAATGTCCTCAAGGTCCTTCTTGGCCCAGTTGATCGGAATCGAGAACCCTATATTCTGTGCACCGAAAATAATGGCCGTGTTAATACCGATAGCCTCGCCATCGAGGTCTATCAATGGTCCGCCGGAATTGCCTTGGTTAATAGCGACATCGGTTTGCAGGACTCCACGAAGGTGTTCAAGCTCTCCGCCGGAACCAAGAGCGGCCGATATGGTACGGGAAAGGCCGGAAATAATTCCCTTGGAAACCGTGTTCGTGAACATGCCTAAGGCATTGCCGATAGCAATAACAGTTTGTCCGAGCTCAATTTTCGCGGAATTTCCCAGCTTGACGGTTGGCAACCCTTTCGCCTCAATTTTCAAAACAGCGATATCATTGATCGGATCGCGAGATAATACCTTAGCCGGATATTCGTCGCCTTCACTGGTAACGACAACATACTCCGCTTCTTGATCAAAAACGACGTGTTTGTTGGTTAGAATCAATCCGTCGGAGTTAACTATAAAACCAGATCCGCCTCCGATTTTAACTTTTTCCTTGTCGTCCGCGGTCTCGCCAAAAAGTGGCGCGGTCGAGAAGGGCATTGAAAAACCGCTTTTAATTTTAGGCAGATATTTTGATATGACAATACTAACGACCGAGGGGCCGACTTTTTTAACTGCTTCAATTGTTAGTTTGTCATGCTCGTGCATTGTGATGATTTGGTTATTAGTTGATATTACTATTATGCAAGTTAACCAATTATTTTTCAAATCGATTGACTCTGGTACGTTTATTGTTATCATTGCCGCAGTACATTTCATGGAGCTCGTATGCCACTACAGGATCTGCCAACTCGCCGCATCATGCGCGTTACAGCATTTGAAGAAAGACTCATGGAACTCACATCTCGCAATGTTTATTTTATTCATGGCGTCCTTGGTGATCCGGATGCTTTAATAGCTACGGTTAATATGGCGACATTAAAACGTGATGATAAGGACAAGCCGATTTGGGTCATACTTAATTCGCCAGGTGGGGAAATAATCCAGGGCTTTGCTGTTTGTGATGCTATCGCAGCTGCCGTGAAGGATGGCTTTACGGTTAATGTCTTAGCCATCGGTCTTTGTGCATCTATGGCTACCGCTGTTCTGCAGTCTGCATCGCGTCGATACTCATGGCCGAATACGCAATTTCTTGTCCATCAGGCGCAGTCTTACGGAGGAGAATCTGGCCAGGTCGAAGTCAATCGTGTCATGGAAGATGCCGATTTCCTAAAGAAATTAAATGAGATTGTATTATCGATCATCGCGAACCGAACTGGTATGCCATTAAAAGAGCTGATGACCAGATCCAAGAAAACTGATTGCTGGTTGACCGCCGAAGAAGCTAAGAGCTTCGGTCCTAATGGCCTAATCGATGAGATCATTACGGGCTTCCCATTCTAAACAGCGATATATCGCTGTTTTTTATTTTTTGATGTATATTGATAGTAAATAAATGACGATTAAAAGCGAGATAAGCAAATTGGTTTCTAAATACGCCGAAGGCGTTAATTTTGATGTTTTGAGTACGCCGAGTCGGAGGCTCGGCGATTATTCTGTTAATCTCGCTTTCAGGTTAGAAAAAGAAAAAAGCGGGAAAGTTATGGAATGGGCCGAGAAGATTAAGACTAATCTAGAATCAGATAATGATTCTGTTTCCATTATCGAGAAAGTAGAAATAACTGAACCCGGTTTCGTAAACATATTTCTCAAGACAGAGTATTTGCAGGAGAAATTCTTAGAGATTGTCGAGAAGGATAATTCCTACGGTCAATCAAGCATTGGCGATAATAGAAAGATCAATTTGGAATTCGTGTCGGCCAATCCGACCGGTCCGATGACGGTTCACAATGTCCGCGCGGCGGCCTATGGCGATACTCTGGGAAATGTTTTTAAAAAATGTGGCTACGATGTTACCAAAGAATATTATATCAACGATGTCGGTGTTCAGGTCCAGAAACTAGGCAAATCTGTTTTGCTTCGTTTAAAAGAGCTGAAAGGCGAAAAGATAGAATTTGAAGAGGGATTGTACAAGGGTGACTACGTCGTGGATCTGGCTAGAAAATTACTGGAAAAAGAATTACCAACCGGCGAGGCTGAGCAGATTAATTTCTGCAGAGATTTTGCCGTAGAATTTCTGATTAAATCCGGCCAGAACTCGATGACTAACATCGGAGTTAATTTTGATGTTTGGTTTAGGGAGAGCCAATTGCATAGCAGCGGGGAAGTGCCAAAAGTTCTAGATTATTTAAAAAAGAAAGATTTAGTCTATGAGAAGGACGGGGCGTCATGGTTCAAGGTCAGCAATTATTTTCCGGACCAGCAGGATGCGGTTGTTGTCAAAAGTGACGGCTCGACGTCTTATTTGATGAATGATATTGCTTATACGAAAAATAAAATTGAGGGAAGAGGGTTCGATAGGGCTATAAATATTTGGGGTACGGATCATCATGGCGATAAGCCCAGACTATTAGCTGGAGCCAAGGCGCTCGGCTACGATGACGAGAAGCTGGAGATATTGTTACATCAGTTGATTATGGTTAAAGAGAAAGATGAATATCAAAGGATGTCTAAGCGTGAGGGTAAGTTCGTATTGTTGGATGATTTTGCCGAAAAAGTCAGCAAAGATGCAATTAGGTTTTTCTTTATTGCTAAAGACATGAACACGCACATGGAATTCGATGTCGATTTGGCCAAAGAGCAGTCGAAGAAGAATCCGATATTTTACGCACAGTACGCCTTTGCTAGATTAAACGGCATATTCGATAAAGCGGGAGACGAGGCCAAGAGTAGCCAGTTAAGATTAGAAAATGACGATGACGAGATGGCATTGGTAGCAGGATTGGTACGCTTTTCGGAGCTAATTGAAGAAATAGGCGAGAGTTATCGCGTACATCATCTGGCGGAGTATGTTTTGAAGGTTGCCAATGATTTTCATAAATACTATGAGAGCCATCATATATTACAGGACGACAAAAATATCCAAGGCTCCAGATTAGTTCTGGCAAAAGGTGTGCAGGTTATCCTAAAGAATTGTTTTGATTTGATGGGCATCTCGGCGCCACTGAAAATGTAGGAAGAATCTACCAGACGAGTCCCGATGAGTCGGGACTCGTCTTTGATTATGGAGATTGAAATCTGCGTCAATTCAGGATATATTTATGAATACGATGTATGACCATTCTAAGATAGAAAACAAGATATTGGACTTTTGGAAGAAGGATAAGACCTTTAAGAAAAGTCTTGATAAGAATAAAGACAACGAGAAGTTTGTCTTTTTCGATGGTCCGCCTACGGCGAACGGCCAGCCGGGCATCCATCATTTTCTCGGCCGGGCATTCAAGGATCTATATGGGCGATACAAAACAATGCGCGGATTTTACGTGCTTAGAAAGGCCGGTTGGGATACCCATGGTTTACCCGTAGAGATCGAAGTAGAAAAGCGATTAGGTTTCAAAAATAAGAAAGATATTGAGGATTATGGTATCGCAAACTTTAACAAGCAATGTCGAGAGAGCGTCTGGAAGTATAAGAAAGATTGGGAAGATATGGTTGAGAGAATGGGTCACTGGATCGATATGGACGATGACTACATAACTTATTCTCCAAAATACATGGAGTCATTGTGGTGGATTATAAAACAGATTTGGGACAGGGATTTACTTTATAAGGCTCATCGAGTTGTGCCGTTCTGCGTAAGATGTGGCACACCGCTTTCCTCACATGAGGTTGCGCAGGGTTACCAATTGGTCAAGGAGAGGTCGGTCTATCTGAAATTTATAATTAAGAAGTCCGATTTGAAGCTTAGCAGCCCAGTTTATATTCTGGCTTGGACGACGACTCCATGGACGCTACCCGGCAATATCGCCCTAGCAGTAGGAAAGGATATTGATTATGTTGTTGCCGAAAAAGATGGCGAGAAATATATTTTGGCCAAAGAGTTGCTAGAAAAAGTCTTGCCTGACAGCAAAACTGTAATGGAAATAAAAGGCAAAGACTTAGTCGGATTAGAATACGAACCTCTCTTCGATGTTCCAGAATTAAAATCGGAGAAATCATACAAGGTTTATGATGCCGATTTTGTGTCTACGAGCGACGGTACGGGCGTGGTGCATACGGCGGTTATGTACGGTGAAGATGATTATAATCTAGGTTCCAAAATCGGCTTACCGACGGTCCATACCGTCAACGAGCAGGGTAAATTTAAAGAAAATGTCGGCAATGATTTGGTCGGCATGTACGTTAAAGATAAAAAGACCGAAGATCTTATTGTCGAGAAATTAACTACAGCCGGCAAATTGCTAAAAACTGAAGATTACGAACACGACTACCCATTCTGCTGGCGCTGTGGTTCTCCGCTTCTTTATTACGCCAAGGATTCATGGTTCATAAAGATGTCTGCTATCAACGACAAGATGCTCGCCAATAACGCTTCAATAAATTGGGAGCCGAAACATATCGGCGAAGGCAGGTTTGGTCAGTGGATCAAAGAGGGAAAAGATTGGGCTTTTTCAAGAGAAAGATATTGGGCAACGCCATTGCCAATCTGGGAATGTATGAACAAGAAATGCGAGCACAGAAGTGTCATCGGTAGCGTTAAAGAGCTAGAAGATTCATCCATCAGTTCCGGTAATGAATATTACATAATGCGTCATGGTCTGAGCGAAAGAAAAGAGAAAACCGAGATGATTATCGGCAGTCATTTAGACAAAGATACGTATCACCTAGTTAAAGAGGGTAAAGAAGCCGTTGCTAAATCGGCAAAAGAACTGAAAAAACTCGGGGGCGTGGATTATATATTCGCCTCGCCATTTATACGAACCAAAGAAACGGCGGAGATTATCGGCCAAGAATTGGGGATTGATGTTGTTGTAGATCAACGTATTCGAGAGATCGAATGGGGACCACAAACCGAAGGCAAGAGTCTGAGCGAATTTCCAAATCATTGGGGATCCGATTTTAATATTAAACACCATGACGGTGAGAGCTGGAATGACGAGAGAACCAGGGTGGCAGAATTCATGAAAGAGTTGGAAACGAAATACAAAGATAAGAAAATATTGATTGTTAGTCATGGTGATCCATTGAGAATGCTTCGAGCGATCGCCAATGGTGACGATGAAAAGGCTATTTACGAGAACGGGGAAGTCATGGAACCCAAATGGGCTGAATTGATCAAGCTGGATTGGAGAAAGATTTCCAGGAATGATTTGGGAGAACTGGATTTGCATAGACCCTATGTTGATGAAGTTAAATTGAAATGCGAAAAATGTGACGGGGAAATGAATAAAATCCCGGACTTAATTGATGTCTGGTTTGATTCTGGTGCCATGCCTTTTGCTCAATGGCACTATCCGTTCGAGAATGAGAATATGTTGAAAGAGCAATTTCCGGCTGATTTTATTGTTGAGGCCATTGATCAGACCCGAGGTTGGTTTTATACACTACTCGCCATATCGAGTTTGTTAGACAAAGGAGCTCCATTTAAGAATGTTATCAGCTACGCGCATGTTTTAGATGAGCATGGGAAAAAGATGTCCAAATCCAAGGGCAACATAGTATTGCCATTCGATATCATGGAGAAATATGGCGCTGACGCTCCGAGATGGTATTTCTATACAGTAAACGCGCCGGGTGAGCCGAAGCTCTTCTCTGCTCGTGAACTACAGATTCGATCTCAGGGTTTCTTGTCGACGCTACAAAACTGTCACAGATTCTACGAATTGTATGAAGAAGCGAATGCCAGCAAGAAATTAAAGCTGGAAAAACATCTTCTAGATGATTGGATTTTATCGAGATTACATACCACGATCAGGGAAGCTACGAACGAGATGGATGCCTATGATCCGACATCAGCAGCCAAAGCCATCGAGAAATTTTTGATTGATGATCTGTCGAATTGGTGGCTAAGGAGATCAAGAAAGAGGGAGGGCGCGCTAACTTTGCTAAAAGACCTATTAATTGAAGTGGCCAAATTGTCTGCGCCATTTGTACCATTTGTCTCCGATGATCTGTATATGAAACTAACCAAAGATGACTCCAGCGTTCACTTGGCAGACTGGGCCGTCTTTGACGAGAAGTTAATAAACGGAGAGCTGGAAAATGAGATGGCCGAAGCTCGAGAGGCGATTGTTAGCGGTTTAGCCAGTAGAAAAGAAAATCAAATTAAGGTCAGGCAACCATTGGCTTCTATCACGTTGAATAGGTCAAAGAATTTTCAGCCAGACATTGAAGAATTGATCAGAGACGAACTGAATGTTAAAGAAGTTAAATACGAGAAGATAGAAGGTACTAAACTCGATCTTGAGATAAGCGTAGAATTAAGGGGTGAGGGTTATGCTCGTGAATTGATCCGTCAGATACAAGATATGCGTAAAGAATTGGGCTATAAAATTGATGATAAAATATTCGGTAGCTGGTTCAGCGCTGATGCAGAACTTTCGACAGCGATAAGCAAATGGTCCGATATGATTTCCGTGGAAACCATCATAAAGGAATTTTCGAATACCAAAGACGAGACCAAAACCTTTGATGCCCAAAAAGAATTTGATCTCGCGCCCGGCAAAACCATCTGGCTAGGAATTAAGAAGTAATTGCATCTCGGCATAGCTACTTTAAATGGTACGGCAGTAACTCTTACTAGAGTTCTGCCTAGTGCTCGCGCCGTCGCGCTGCGCAATCCCATTTAAAATAGCTAAGCCTCGCTGTACGATGAAGTTTATATGAAAAGAGTATTTATTATTCATGGGTGGGAAGGTAATCCGAATAATGCATGGTTTCCTTGGTTACGAAAAGAGTTGGAAACACTGGGGTTTGAAGTTCATACTCCGGCAATGCCAGATCCAGACGAACCAAATAGGGAGGCTTGGGTTAGTGCGCTGGTTCAAGTGGTGGGTACCCCTGATAAGGATACTTATCTTATTGGACACAGTATTGGATGCAAAGCGATTATGCGATATCTGGAAACACTGCCGGACGATACTCGTGTGGGAGGAGTTCTTTTTGTGGCAAGCTGGTTGATATTGAGTAATATGGAAGAAAGAACAGATGACGAGAAAAGAGTCCTTAAAGATTGGAATACGCTACCGTATAATTTTCCAAAAATAAAACAGATTGGCAATAAATTCGTGGCAATATTTTCTGATGATGACCCTGATGTACCACTTGAAAATACAAAGATTTTTGAAAAAGAATTTGATGCAAAAATTATTATTGAATCTGGGAAAGGGCACTTTAGTGATGATGCTGGCGTGTTTGAACTTCCTGTTGTGTTAGAAGAATTATTAAAAATGGCGGAATAATTATCCTAGATGAGAACTCGCGCAATTGTAATTAAAAAGCAAAATACCAATGAGTATGATCAGTTGGTGACTTGTTATACCGAAGAACACGGCAAAGTATTGGCAATCGCCAAGAGCATACTTAAAAAAACATCTCTGCAATCGATGCATCTCGATGTCTTGAATCTGGTTGAGTTCGATCTTATCGATGGGCGAGCGTGGCCGATCATTGCCAGCGCTCAATCCGAGAAAACATATTTGCCCATAAAAAATTCCATAAAGAAATTCGCGGTCGCTGGTTTCTTTTTGGATGTAATAGATAAGGTTGTTTTTGATAATGAACGCGACGCGGATGTCTGGTCGTTTTTAATTTCTAGTTTCAGTGAACTTGAAGGCGCAGGGGAGGACGATGCGTTGGATATATTCAGAAAAAGGCAGGCGGAATTCTTGAATATTTCCGGGTATGCACCCAAAACCGACAGATGCTCCATTTGTTTAACCAGCGACGGGCTAGATTGTGGCATAGATCATGAATGGGCGCTGAACTTTGATATGGGCGGACTCATTTGCCGTAATTGTTATCTTCAAACTAATCGCGGTATTCTCCTAAGTAACGGCGATCTAAAGATATTAAGGCAGTCTGATGTGGGTGATGACTATAGGGCCAAAACATCTCTGGATCTAATCTTTGAGAACATAACTGGCCGTAAATTTAACTCACTTGGCCTCATATATCGCTAGGCGATATTCTGTGCTAGAATAAGCCTAATGACAGATTTTATTCCACCGCAAAACCACTCAATTATTGGTAGTAAACTTTTTAAATGGGCGGTTCTTTTAGCGCTGATTCTATTCATTATTAGTGTCTTTATATTCTGGTTTGGCGGTCCGTCCTTTGTCGAGAGCGGTGTACAGCTATCTATCGAGGGTCCAACCCAAGCCGCAGTGGGTGATGAGATTACCTACAAAATAAAATACACCAATCTAACCAAATCCGATCTAAGCAATGTCAGGTTCAGTTTTGCATATCCCGATAAATCTGTGGTTATTAAAGACGGCAAGCCTTCCGATGTTACTAAGGAGGAGTTTACGCTGGACACATTAGCAACAAACCAACCTGGCGAGAAGGAATTTAAAGCATTTGTCAGTGGCAACCGTGGCGATATTAAGACCGCAAAGGTTACCATGAGTTATCAGGCTAGTGGATTGAAGTCTCAATTTGAGAAGACGGCTTCTTTGGCTACGACGATCGTAAGTCTACCGGTATCGCTAACATTAAGCGCTCCACCGAATGCTACTAATGGCCAAACAGTTAATTATATTCTAGATTATCGCAACGAGTCCGCCAATGATATTCCCGATTTAAGGTTTGAGTTTGATTATCCCGATGGTTTTGTTTTCGTATCGTCTACTCCTGGCGCTGATGCTGGTTCAAAGCAGTTATTCTCCATAAAGAACTTAAAGAAGAATCAGGGCTCGAGAATTACTGTTCAGGGAACGTTAAAGGGCAACGAAGGCGAGAACAAGCCCATCAAAGTAGCTCTTAAAAGAAAATTAGGAGAAGATTTTGTTAGTTATGAAGAGGCTTCGAGCTCGACGGCTATTGTTAATCCGCTCTTAGGCGTGGGAATATCTTTGAACGGCAGTAATAATTATTCGACATATCTCGGCGATGATCTGGTTTATACGGTCCGATATAGCAACAATTCAAACTTCAATCTATTGGGTCTAACCATGATGGTTACGTTTGAGGGCGATATGTTTAATTTTTCTAATTTAGATGTTTCTGGCGGATATTATGACTCAAGTAATAATACGGTGACATGGGACTCGAGTGTTGTATCAGATTTTGCGAGCTTGGCACCAGGTAAGAAAGGCGAGCTAACCCTGAGATTGAAGGTAAAAGATCAGTTTGGATCAGGCGGTACGGGCACTAAGAATACTCTAATTAAGGCATCGGTGCGCCTGAGCTCGCCGAATATTCCACCTGGTGTTGATTCAGAGGAACTTCTGGCGACAGGAAGCCTGATCACAAAGATTAGCACCCAACCGACGTTCACTCAGCTAGCGTATTATGGTGATCCGGCTTTCGGTTCGAGTGGTCCTGTACCACCGACGGTTGGTCAGGAGACAACTTATACCGTTCACTGGAGTCTAATTAATCCAGGCAATAATGTTAGTGATGCCAGCATAGTCGCAACTTTGCCGACCGGTGTTACTTGGAAGGGAAGTTCGAGTGTTACGGCTGGCCTGCCGGATCTGGTGTATAATAAAAATTCTTCAGAAATATCTTGGAAAATTGCCAATCTGCCGATGGGTGCCGGATCACAATCATCGAAATATGAAGCTGTATTCCAGGTTTCAGTCAAACCAATTTCTTCGCAGAAAGATACGGTCATTGATTTAATCAGGAATGCCAGCTTCTCGGGCAAGGATAGCATTACGGGTCAGGCAATCGTTGTCCGTAGCCTTACATTAACTACAAACGACACGGTTGATCATCCCGGAGAAGGCGTAGTCAAATAAACCAATATGACCAAATCATTAGAAAAAATAGTTTCACTGGCCAAGAGGCGTGGTTTCGTTTTCCCTGGTTCCGAGATCTATGGCGGACTTCAGGGTTTTTATGATTATGGTCCACTAGGCGTTGAGATGAAAAATAATCTGAAAGCTCTCTGGTGGAAATGGATGACCAAAGAACATGAAGATATTGTCGGCATCGATGGCGCCATTATCACCAATCCTAAAGTTTGGGAAGCAAGTGGTCACTTAAAAAGTTTTGTCGATCCGCTCGTTGAATGCAAGAAATGCCACCATCGTTTTAAGGCTGATGATATCTCGGATGATAAGTGTCCTGATTGTGGTGGTGAGCTAACCGAGCCCAGAGTTTTCAATATATTGGTACCGACCAAACTGGGCGTTATCGAAGACGAGAAGACCGAAGCCTATCTAAGGGGCGAAGCTTGCCAGACTATCTATCTGAACTACAAGAATGTGTTGGACAGTTCACGATTAAAGGTTCCATTTGGTATTTGCCAGATTGGCAAGGCCTTTCGTAATGAAGTCACGCCTGGTAATTTCTTATTCCGTCAGAGAGAATTTGAACAATGGGATCTGCAATGGTTTTGCCATCCTTCAGAAATGGAAAAATGGTTTGAATATTGGAAAGAAGAAAGAATGAATTGGTACAAATCAATCTTCACTCATCCGGAAAATCTTGGTTTTTATGAACACGAAAAATTAGCTCACTATGCGAAGAAGGCTTTTGATATTAATTACGAAGCTTCGCCAATCGGTAAAGAAATGGAAGGCATCCACTGGCGTGGTGATTGGGATCTATCTAGGCATGCCGAGTATTCTGGTCAAGACTTGAGTTATACCAATCAAGAAACGAAGGAGAATTTCATACCGAATATAGTTGAGACCTCGGGTGGTGTTGACCGGACATTTCTATTTTTACTTTTAGATGCCTACGAAGAAGATGGGGATAGGATATTCCTGAAATTAGATCCCAGACTAGCACCTTTCAAGGCTGCCATATTCCCACTGTTAGCCAACAAGCCTCAATTAGTTGAGAAGGCCAAGGCGATATACGAAAGTCTAAAGACAGACAAGGCTGTTGCCTGGGATGATCGCGGCAATATCGGTAAGCGTTATTTCAGTCAAGACGAAATCGGCACGCCCTTTTGCGTGACTGTCGACTTCGATACTCTGGATAACGATACCGTCACTGTCCGTGATCGCGATACTGCGACTCAACAACGCGTTGCCATCAGTGAATTGGCAGATTTTATACGAAAAGCTGTTAATCGTTAATCCAGTCTATTCCGATGAAAGAAATAGCAAAAAATTACGATCATCTTCTGGCTGAGGACTATATAAATAAAAAGTGGGCTGATGCCCAGATTTTTGATCCTGACAAGACAAATATTGATGGAGCTCCATTCTTCATGGTTTTCCCGCCGGCAAATGTTACGGGGATATTGCATTTAGGTCACGCGTTGACTACGGCTATCGAAGATTTAATCATTCGTTTTAGGCGCATGCAGGGCTATCGCACATTGTACATTCCCGGTACTGATCACGCCGCCATTGCGACACAGGCCAAAGTTGAAGCCGATATCTATAAAAAAGATGGCAAGCGACGGCAAGATTTTTCTGATGATGAATTTCTTGGCATGGTTAGGAAGTATGCCGATGATTCGCAAGCAACTATTCTTGGTCAGCTGAAGAAACTAGGTGCTAGTGTTGATTGGGGTCGTTTGGCTTATACGCTTGATGATAAACGTTCGAAGGCTGTACGCACGGCGTTTAAAAGATTATTCGATCTTGGCCTTATATATCGAGGTCACCGTTTGGTTAACTGGGATCCCAAGCTTCAGACCAATGTTTCTGATGACGAGATTGAATGGAAGGAAGAAAAAACCAATTTTTACTATTTTAAATTCGGTCCGTTTGTTATTGGTACATCCCGACCGGAAACTAAATTCGGCGATAAGTGCGTAGTCATGCATCCGGATGATCCAAGATACGCCCAATATAATGAAGGACAGAAATTGGAGATTGATTGGATTAACGGACCGATTGAGGTGACGGTCGTAAAAGACAGAGCTATCGATATGGAATTCGGCACGGGTGTCATGACTATCACGCCGTCGCACGATCAGACTGATTACGAGATTGCCAAGAGGCATGATCTTGAATTTGAACCAGTTATTGATCTAGACGGAAAACTATTGCCTGTCGCCGGTGAATTCGCTGGTATATATATCACCAAGGCCAGAGCATTGATAATCGAAAAATTAAAAACAAAAGGTTTACTTGATAAAATTGATGAGAACTATATCCATCGTATTGCCACTAACAGCCGTGGCGGGGGAGTAATCGAACCGCAAATCCGAGAGCAATGGTTCGTAGCTGTTGAAAAATCTTTTAAGCTCGAGAAATCACAGATTGAAGGTATTGCCGACGGCGAAGAGGTTACCTTAAAACAATTGATGCGTAAGGTCATTGATACCAAGCAGATTGATATCATGCCTAATTATTTTACAAAAACGTACTTGCACTGGATCGATAATTTGCGTGACTGGTGCATCTCAAGGCAAATAGTTTTCGGTCACCGGATTCCTGTTTGGTATAGGGACGGAGAGGTGTTCTGTGATATAGAAGCTCCCGTCGGTGATGGCTGGAAACAAGATTCAGACACACTGGATACGTGGTTCTCGTCATCACTTTGGACATTTTCGACCCTCGGCTGGCCCGATAATACTAAAGAGTTTGAGACATTCCACCCAGCCGCAGTTATGGAAACTGGTTACGATATCCTATTTTTCTGGGTGGCTAGGATGATATTAATGTCGACGGCATTGCTTGGGCAGATTCCATTTAAGACCGTCTATCTGCATGGTCTTGTGCGTGATCCCGAGAAGAAGAAGATGAGCAAGTCGAAGGGCAATGTTATTGATCCGCTCGATGTCTCATCGAAATATGGTACCGATGCCTTACGCTTTGCGCTGGTTTTTGCTAATGCCGGCGGTACGGACATGGCTTTTATGGAAGAAAGAGTTAAGGGCATGAAACATTTTGGCAATAAAGTCTGGAACATAGCCCGATTTATTATTTCCAACACGTTAGAAACTGATGCAAGCTTAAATATAAAATCAGACGAGGCAATGATTCCTATTACCGATGCTGATAGGGACATTCTCGGAAAGTTAAATGAAACAATCGGGATTGTTACAAAAAATATAGAAGATTTCCGTTTTAATGAAGGTGCTCAGAACATATATGACTTTATTTGGCACGAGTTTGCCGACAAATATATTGAAGCCAGCAAACCGCAACTAGCGAATCCAGATCAAGTCGAGAATACAAAACTCATCTTGCTTTCTACGCTCAAACACTCATTGCGTCTCCTTCACCCGTTTATGCCATTTATAACCGAATATATGTGGGAACTTCTTGGCACGGACACGCTTCTCGCCACTGAAAAGTGGCCAGTGAGTGTGTAGACATAGGTATCCAGCTACGCTGGATAAAGACAAAAGAAACCCCACGTCGAAGACTCCTACGGGTAAATACCGGCTACTGCTCATTGAATTCGCAGGCCGGTATTTAATCGTTTCACTCTTGGGCTGGTATTTAAAAACCGGCGCGGAGCGCCGGTTGGGATAATTACTTAAACTACTTATTCATTTCGGCCTCATTGGCGTATGACTCGATCTCGTTGAATAGGATTTCAACGAAAGCTTTGGCAAAAGTGCCCCCAAGAGATCGACTGCCTGATTTATTGATATGCACCAGAACTTCAAATCCAAGATCCAGATCCGGACCATCTTTGACCACAAATCTTAGATCCCCACTAAATAATTCAAGCCGATCGACAAAATGGCTAAATGCCCTTAAGCCAAAATTCTCTCGTTTGTTGAAATATGCATCGATCATGCTATTTTCAAGAAGGGGGAGGCGTTTGCC
>Ga0172379_10004255_pt1 | contig 21457 bp, 14 predicted proteins | sample GrowelOW334metaG_FD_119756 | JGI IMG/M metagenome (GOLD analysis project Ga0172379, IMG submission 119756) | Groundwater microbial communities from an aquifer near a municipal landfill in Southern Ontario, Canada - Groundwater well OW334 metaG | ecosystem: Environmental > Aquatic > Deep... | reverse complement strand
GGAATCGAACCCTCACTCCCTTGCGAAAACAGGTTTTTGAGACCTGCGCGTCTACCAATTCCGCCACCTGGGCTTAATTACGGCTTAAAACAATATAAACAATATACCAATTATTGTCAAAGTTTTCAATAAAGGAAATTGTCAAAGACTCGCACTTACGTTATAATAATAGAAGAAGTCTATGGGGAAAATAATCGCCATCGTTAATCAAAAAGGGGGAGTAGGCAAAACCACCACAGCGGTTAACTTGGCGGCTTATTTGGCGCACCTGGGCCAGCATGTCCTCTTGGTGGACGTGGACCCGCAGGCCAACGCCACTTCGGGCTTGGGCATTGAACACGAAAAATTGGAGCATGGCGTTTACGAGGCGATTGTCGGCACCAAGAAAATGCTGGAAATCATCAAGCGCACCATGCAAGACCGCTTCCATCTGGCGCCCGCCACCGAGGCTTTAGCCGGCGCCGGCATTGAACTGGTTAATCTGGAAGACCGCGAATTCCGGCTCCATAATATTCTCCAGGAGGTCAAAGGGGAGTATGATTACATTATTATTGACGGCCCGCCTTCTTTGGGGCTTTTGACTATCAACAGTTTGGTGGCGGCGGATGAGGTGCTGATTCCCGTCCAAAGCGAGTACTACGCCTTGGAAGGCTTGGGGCAATTATTAAACACCATCAATTTAGTCCAAAATAATCTAAAGCCGAATTTGAATATTTTGGGCGCGGTCATCACCATGTTTGACAAGCGTAACACTTTGTCGGGCGCGGTTATGAACGAGCTCTATCAATATTTTCCCAACCGTATTTTTCGCACCATTATCCCGCGTAGCGTCCGCTTGGCCGAATCGCCGAGCTACGGGCGCAGCATTCTCCACTACGACCCGTCCTCCAAAGGCGGGCGCGCCTACGAAAAATTAGCCCGCGAGATAATGGGAGTGGAGTAAGACAAAAATTTATAATTTCGAATTTATAATTTCGAATAAATTTTTAATGACATAATTTTTAATTTAAAATTCAAAAATTCGATATTGTTTCAAAATTCAAAATTAAAAATTCAAAATTAATCGTATGCCTTTAGGTCGAGGACTGGGATCGCTGATTCCGCAAAAAGTCAACAAACATTTTTCCGATGACATCACGCCCGGCGTCAGCGTGGTTAGCGACGAGGATAAAATTTTACGCGTCAACCCTGACGCCATCACGGCCAATTCTTTACAGCCCCGCTCCGATTTTAACGAAGCCGGTTTGCAAGATTTGGCGCGCTCCATTAAAGAGTATGGTATTTTACAGCCGCTGGTGGTCAGCCAACAGGGAAATATTTACGAACTGATTGCCGGCGAGCGCCGTTTGCGCGCCGCCAAAATCGCTGGACTAAAAACCGTGCCGGTGATTGTGCGGCCAGCCACCGAACAAAAACGCTTGGAAATGGCTTTGATAGAAAATATTCAGCGCGAAGATTTAAATTTGATTGAGTTGGCCATAGCTTACCGCCGCTTGGCCGATGAATTTAATTTGAACGCGGATGAAGTGGCTAAGCGAGTGGGCAAGTCGCGCCCCGTGGTATCCAATACTATGCGTTTGTTAAATTTGCCGGAAGAAATTCAGCGCGCCGTAGCCGACGGTTCCGTGGGACACGCGCACGCCAATGCTATTGCCGGCTTGGACAGCGAAGCTAAACAAATGGAATTGTTTAGAAAGATTGTGTCCAACAAAATGACCTCTGCCCAGTCTTGGGAAGAAACCAAAAAAATGGGCGGGACCAAGCAAGCCAGAATCAAAGAGAACTTGGGCGACAAAGATAGAATTTCCGCTTTACAGGAATTTTTCGGTTCCCGCGTCAGAATTATCAGGCGCACCAAGGGCGGACAGATTATCATAGACTTTTCCGACGACGAAACCATGGGCGAGATAATGAAAAAAGTCAGTTAAGCTTTGTGGATAACTTTTCTTGTTCCCAAAAAGCCAAGAAGATAAAAATATAATTTTAGGAAATATTTTACCTAATATTAAACAAAAACTATAGACTCTTGACTAAATTAAAATTTTAGCCAAGGGATTTGACATATTCATTTATATTTGTTAGGATAAAAAAAGTTAAGAAAGCCGAATTATCCAATGAGGCCTCGGAAAATTAAGATTAGACAAAGAATACCTGCCTGTCGCCTGCCTGTCCGGTAGGCAGGGTAGACAGGTAAGAAGAGCGACCATAGACGCTTATTTTAGCGTCTTTTGCCAACCGGGTCGTTTTTTTCCGTTTCAATACAGTTAAATTTTGTTAAATTAATTGTTAAATATATTTTTCAAGCGTCTGCTTAAAACAAGCGCTACAAGACTCAAACCATCAGTTTGAGATTTTTTTGTGGTTTTTTGTTTGGACGCTTTGGACGTTAATGATAATTGATTTGGTAGCCGCGGCTTGGCTGGCAAAACAATTCTTTTTAGCGTAAGACCCTCCATGCATATGTCAACAAAAACTTTAGTTAATCTTGACCGCCATCCCGACCGTAAATACTTTATTGATTCCGAGGCGGTCATGAGAATGCCCGACCTGATTGAAGTGCAAAAAAATTCCTACGACTGGTTTTTAAAAGAGGGCTTGGCCGATTTATTTGACGAGTTTTCTCCCATCACCGATTTTATCGGCCGGGATTTGGAATTGTCTTTCGGCGATTATTATTTTGACGAGCCGAAATTCAGCGAAGCCGAAAGCAAAGCCAAAAATGTTACCTACGAAGCCGCTTTGCGCATTAAAGCCACTCTGCTCAATAAAAAAACCGAACAAAGCGTAGAGCAGGAAGTTTTCTTGGGCGATTTTCCTTTGATGACCAAGAACGGCACTTTCATTATCAACGGCATTGAGCGCGCCATCGTTTCCCAGCTTATCAGAAGCGCGGGCGTTATTTTCAGCTCCTCGCTCATTAAAGGCAAAAATTGCTACAGCGCCAAAATTATTCCTAACCGCGGGGCTTGGATTGAATTGGAAAGCGATTCCAACAACGTTATTTGGGCGCGCATTGACCGCAAAAGAAAAGTGGCCGTCACTTCGCTCTTGCGCGCTTTCGGCTACAGCGATAACGAATCTATCAAAGCTTTGTTTACCGAAGTGGAAGCGGGCAGCGAGGACAGCTTTATTGAGGCGACCCTGGCTAAAGATACCGCCTCCAATGAGGAAGAGGGCTTGATTGAAATTTACAAACGCATCCGTCCCGGCGACTTGGCTACCGCGGAAAACGCCCGCAGCTTGATTCATTCCATGTTTTTCCGTTTTGACCGTTATGACTTTGACCGCGTGGGACGCTACAAATTAAATAAACGTTTCGGTTTTAATATTCCCAATAATAAGGAAACCAGAATTTTGCGACGCGAAGATTTGGTGGCCATCATCTCCGAACTGATTCGCATGTCCAATGTCCAGGCCCCGGCCGATGATATCGACCACTTGGGCAATCGCCGCGTGCGCGCCATCGGCGAATTGATTCAAAACAAAACCCGCGTCGGTTTTTCCCGCATGGAGCGCATCATCAAAGACCGCATGAGCATCATGGAGCTGGAAAGCCTGACCCCCAATAAACTTATCAACGCTCGGCCTTTAATCAGCGTGGTCAAGGAATTCTTTATGAGCTCCCAGCTGTCTCAATTTATGGACCAGACCAATCCGCTGGCCGAATTGGAGCACAAGCGCCGTTTGTCGGCTCTCGGTCCGGGCGGTTTGACCCGCGAACGCGCCGGTTTTGAAGTCCGCGACGTGCACTCCACTCACTATTGCCGTATTTGTCCGATTGCCACTCCGGAAGGCCCCAACATCGGCCTGGTCGGACACTTTGCTTCTTACGCCCGCTTGAACAGCTACGGCTTTATTGAATCGCCTTACCGCAAAGTTTTGCACGATATTCCCAATGATCCTAAAATTACCGAAGGCCAAATCGTTCGCGCCGATGTTTATGAATTTGATAAAGACGGCAAAAAGAAAGAAATTTTGGTCAAGGCCGGAACTACCATTGACGCCAAACACGCCAAGAAACTGGCCGAGAAAGCCGGCGCTGTTTTAATTCCCATCAAGCCGGTGGTGACGAGTGAAATAGTTTATCTGGACGCCATTGAAGAAGAAAAAGCCATTACCACCACTTTTACCGTGCCGGTTGATAAAGACGGCCACTTTTTAGTGGACAAGGCCGAAGTCAGAAAATACGGCGAGCCGACCCTGGAGGAAGTCAGTAAAATTGATTATATCGCCGTGGCCGCCAACCAGATTGTCTCTATTGCCACTTCTTTGATTCCTTTCTTGGAACACAATGACGGCATCCGCGCTTTGATGGGCACCAATATGCAGCGCCAAGCCGTACCTTTGATTTTGGCGCAGGCGCCGATTGTCGGCACCGGCATGGAAGCCCGCGCCGCTTATGATTCCGGCCACGCTATTATTGCCGAAGAGGCCGGCGAAGTGGTCAAGGTGGATGGCCGCCGCATTGCGGTCAAGGACGGCAAGGGGCACACCCATGAATATGTTTTGGGAAAGTTCTTGCGTTCCAACGCTTCCAGCTGTATGAACCAGCGCCCCCTCGTCAGCAAAGGAGATAAAGTGGCCAAGGGGCAAATTATGACCGATGCCGCCGCCATTGATAACGGCGAGCTGGCTTTGGGCAATAATGTCTTGGTGGCTTTTATGACCTGGGAAGGCTTCAACTATGAAGACGCCATTATTATTTCCGAACGGCTGGTGAAAGAGGATACTTATTCTTCCGTTCATATTGAAAATTATACGATTGATGTCCGCGACACCAAGCTGGGTCCGGAAGTGGTGACCAACGACATCCCCAACATCAGCGAAGAAAAATTGAAAAATTTGGACGAGCGAGGCATCGTCCGCATCGGCGCCGAAGTTTCTTCCGGCGATATTTTGGTCGGTAAAATCACCCCCAAGGGCGAAACCGAACTGTCGGCCGAGGAAAAGCTGTTGCGCGCCATTTTCGGCGACAAGGCCAAAGATGTCCGCGACTCTTCTCTGTATTTGGAACACGGCGAACACGGCAAGGTGATTGATATTAAAATCTTTTCCCGCGAAGGAGGCGACAAATTGCAGACCGGCGTCATTGAATCCATTCAGGTGACCGTGGCCAATCTGCGCAAAATCCGCGCCGGCGACAAGATGGCCGGACGCCACGGCAACAAGGGCGTTATTTCCAAGATTGTGCCGGTGGAGGATATGCCTTATCTGGAAGACGGCACGCCGATTGATATTATTTTATCTCCTTTGGGCGTCGTTTCTCGTATGAACTTGGGACAATTATTGGAAACCCATTTGGGTTTTGCCGCTAAGCGCTTGGGTTATAAAGTAGCCACTCCGCCCTTAAACGGCTTGAGTGAAGAACAGATTAAAGGCGAACTGAAAAAAGCCGGCTTGCCCGAGGACGGCAAATTGGTGCTTAATAGCGGCAAAACCGGCGATACTTTTGATAACAAAGTCACGGTCGGCTATAAATATATGTTAAAGCTCAACCACATGGTTGAGGATAAGATTCACCAGCGCTCCATCGGCCCGTACTCGCTGATTACCCAGCAGCCGCTCGGCGGCAAGGCCCAGTTCGGCGGCCAGCGTTTCGGTGAAATGGAAGTCTGGGCTCTGGAAGCTTATGGCGCGGCTCACAATTTACAAGAAATTTTAACCATTAAATCCGACGACGTCTCCGGACGCAGCAAGGCTTACGAAGCCATCATTAAAGGCAAGACCATTGAAAAACTCAATGTGCCGGAATCCTTTAACGTCTTGGTTCGTGAATTAAAAGGCCTGGCCTTGAATGTGGATTTATTGGACGCCAACGATAATTTGGTGGACCTGGAAAAACGCAACGAAGAACGGGAAGAGCGCCGTTATGATTATGACCAAGCGAGGAGCGAACCGGAAGCCAAAATAGAAGTTAAAGAAGATAAGGAAATTAAAGAATAATATATGCTTAATCCCATAAGAACCACCGACTTTGAAGCCATTAAGCTGAAAATCGCTTCCCCCGAAGACATTATGTCTTGGTCTTTCGGCGAAGTTACCCGTCCGGAAACCATCAACTACCGCACCCAAAAGCCGGAAAAAAACGGTCTGTTTTGCGAAAAGATTTTCGGTCCGGTCAAGGACTATGAATGCCATTGCGGCAAATACAAAAAGATTCGCCACAAGGGCATCATCTGCGAAAAGTGCGGCGTGGAGATTACCCGCAGTATTGTTCGCCGCGAACGGATGGGCCATATTAAAATGGAAACTCCGGCCACCCACATCTGGTTTTTGCGCGGCTTGTCTTCCAAACTAAGCTTGGCTTTGGGCTTGTCGGTGCAGGCTTTGGAAAAAGTGGTTTATTTCGCCAGCTTCATCATTACCGATGTCAATGAAGAATTGCGCGAGGCCACCATTGAGCAGATTAAAGAAGAATATAAGGCCAAGAAGAAGGCCATGGAAAACGAAGCTGAAAATAAAGCCAAAACGATTCGGGCTAAAAAAGCGGACTTAATCAAGGAAGGCAAAAGCGAATTTGAGGCCAGTGCCGGCACTGAAAAAGAAGTGGAAGCTTTGGCTAAATTGCGCGATGAAAAAATCGCCGCCTTGGAAGAAGCTTTCGCCCAGGCGCAAAAAGAATTGAAGGCTTTGAAGGCCATGACCGTTATTTCGGAAAATATTTATCAGAATTTGAGCTTGAAGTACGGCCACATTTTTACCGCTTCCATCGGCGCCGAAGCCATCTACCAATTATTGCAGCGCCTGGATTTAGATAAGGAAATTGCCGCTTTGGAAAAAGAGTTGGTGGACGCCGTGGAATCCCGCAAGGAAAAACTGACCAAGCGTCTGAAATTTTTCAAAAATTTGCGCAAGAATAATATTCGCCCCGAGTGGATGATTATGACCGTCATTCCGGTCATTCCGCCGGATTTGCGCCCGATGGTGGCTTTGGACGGCGGACGCTTCGCCACTTCCGACTTGAACGATTTGTATCGCCGCATCATCAACCGCAACAACCGCTTGAAGCAACTGATAGAATTATCCGCGCCGGAAGTCATCTGCCGCAACGAAAAGCGCATGTTGCAGGAAGCGGTGGACGCTTTGATTGACAACTCGGTGCGCCACGGCAAAACCGTGGTGGCTTCCACCGGCCAAAAACGCACCCTGAAATCCTTGGCCGATTCCTTAAAGGGCAAGCAGGGACGCTTTCGCCAGAATTTGCTCGGCAAGCGCGTGGACTATTCCGGACGCAGCGTCATTACCGTTAATCCCAAATTAAAATTATATCAGTGCGGTATTCCCAAGCGCATGGCCTTGGAATTGTTCAAGCCTTTTATTATCAGCCAATTGATTGCCAAGGAAATCGTTCATAATGTCCGCAGCGCCAGCCGTTACATTGAGGCCGGACACGATGAAGTTTGGGATATTTTACAAACCATTGTTGACGATTCCTTTGTGCTTTTGAACCGCGCTCCGACTTTGCACCGCTTGGGTATTCAGGCCTTCAAGCCGATTATGATTGAAGGCTTGGCTTTGCAAATCCATCCGCTGGTTTGTACCGCCTTTAACGCCGACTTTGACGGCGACCAAATGGCCGTGCACGTGCCTTTAACCAAAGAAGCCCGCGAGGAAGCCGAGTTTATTATGCTGGCTTCCCATAACCTCTTGAAGCCGGCCACCGGCGAACCGGTCGTGGCGCCGGGCCAAGATATTGTCTGGGGCGTTTATTATTTAACCAGTCTGGAAGAGGAAGTTAATGAAAGCCATGTTAAATATTTTTCCAATCCGGCCGAAGCCAAGCTGGCTTACGACCTGGGAAAAATTCGTTTGCGCCAGCCCATCAAGGTCCGCCTGAACGCTTACGGCTTAGAGGGCTTAACCGATACCACAGTCGGCCAATTGGTCTTCAACGAAGTCCTGCCGGCCAAATTGCGTTTTGTTAATAAAATTGTGGCCAAGAGCGAATTGAAGAATTTAGTCAAAGACTGCTTGCGTCATTACGGCGAAGACGAAACCGTGGCTTTTGTGGATAACTTGAAGGGTTTGGCTTTTGATTATATTACCAAATCCGGCTTGTCTTGGGGCATGGACGATTTGCCCAAGTTTGAGGCGGTGCAAAATAAAATTACCGTGACCGAGGGCTTGGCCGATGAAGTGATGGCCAGCTACGAAGACGGGCTGTTAACAGAAAGTGAACGCTACAGCAAAATTATTGAACTCTGGACTCGCGCCAAAGAAGAGGTGACCGATATTTGTATTAACAGCCTGGATAAAAACGGTCCGGTTTATTCCATGATTAAATCGGGCGCTCGCGGTTCTTGGGCCCAGCTGACTCAGATACTCGGCATGAAGGGTCTGGTGACTTCGCCCTCCGGCGCCATTATTGAGTTGCCGGTTAAGGGTAATTTTAAGAAAGGTTTTGATGTTTTGGAATATTTTATCGCTACGCACGGCGTCCGCAAAGGTTTGTCCGATACGGCCTTGCGCACCGCCAACGCCGGTTATTTGACCCGCCGCTTGGTGGATGTCTCCCAGGAGTTGGTGGTTTATGAAGAGGATTGCGGCACCGACAATGGCATTACTTGGACAGCTGAAGACAGCAAGCAGATTGGCAGGGCTTTGTTGCCGCGCATTACCGGCCGTTGCTTGGCTGAAGATTTGAAGAATGCCAAGGGCAAAGTAGTGGCTAAGGCCGGCACCTTGATTACTGAAGTTATGGCCGGCAAATTGGAAAAGGAAACTATCAATGAGGCCAGAGTGCGCTCGCTGATGACCTGCCAATCCACCAAGGGCGTCTGCCAGAAATGCTACGGCTATGACTTAGCCTACAACAAGCCCGTGGCCATCGGCACGGCGGTCGGCATTATTGCCGCCCAATCCATCGGCGAACCGGGCACTCAGCTGACCATGCGCACCTTCCATACGGGCGGTGTGGCCGGCGGCGATGATATTACCCAGGGTTTGCCGCGCGTAGAAGAAGTCTTTGAAGCGCGCACGCCCAAAAAGCGCGCCTTTATGGCCGACGTGGCCGGTCAAGTTAAGATTGAAACTCAAGCCAAGACCGTTGAAGACAAGGACGGCAAGGTCTTATATTCCAATTTGCGCGATAAAATTTTACAGATTCATTATGAAGGAGAGGATATGGACCGCTACGCCTTTACTTTAATCAAAGCCAAGGGCAAAAAGAGACCGGACATCTTGGTGGCCACCGGCGACAAGATTAAGAAAGGCGCGGAACTCTTCCGTTCGGGCGAAGAAGTGATTACAGCCAAGCAGGCCGGCACTATTAAGCTGGAAAAACAAGCGGTAGTGGTGGCGGTGGCGGCCGATAAAATTAAAGAATATATTATTCCGCGCGGTTTTGGCATTTTAGTGGCCGACGGCGACCAGGTGGCGGCCGGCGACCAGCTGACCGAAGGCAGTATGGATTTGAAGCGCTTATACGAACTCAAGGGCATGGAAGCCACGCAAAAATATATTATCAAGGAAATTCAGTTTGTTTATTCTTCCCAGGGCCAGCCCCTCAACGACAAGCATATTGAAACCATCGCCCGCCAGATGTTCTCCCGCGTGGAGGTTATTGACGCCGGCGAGACCGATTTAATGGAGGGCGAGATTATTGAAAAGGTGATTTTCAACCGAGCCAACGCTCGCGCCACCGCGGCCGGCAAGCAATTAGCCACGGCTCGCCAGATACTTTTGGGCATTACCAAAGTGTCTTTATCCACCAACAGCTTTTTGTCCGCCGCTTCCTTCCAGGAGACTTCCCGCGTTTTGATTGACGCCGCGGTCACCGGTAAGATTGATTATTTAGAAGGCTTAAAAGAAAACGTCATTATCGGCCGACCGATTCCGGCCGGCACCGGTTTTAAGGCCAGCCAAGCCAGATCAGCGGTAGAATAGTTAAAATATAAAAAACGCCTCCCGACCTGTCCCGATTTTACATCGGGGTGTCCATCGGGGGGCGTTTTTAGTTTGATCAATTATTTGATATAATATAGTTAAATTATGAGCAGAGTTAATTTAACTAAATCGGGGTTCACCATGATTGAATTAGTGGTGGTAGTTGCCGTCATCGGTATTATTACTACTATTGTCACGGTGTCGTTTAGCTCTATCCGCGCGCATGCCCGCGATGTTCAGCGGGTGACCGATGCCCGCGAAATTCAAGTGGCGCTGGAACTTTACAATAATCGCGAAGGTACTTACTTGGATACTACTGATTTTGTCCCCGGGCGCCCTTTAATCGGGCCTACTTCCGGCGTCACTTTTTTAAAAAGCATTCCCGCTAATCCGACGCCGCGCACTGACGGCGGTTGCGCCGACACCGGTTATGCTTATTATTATGATTCGTCAAAAAATTATCGTCTGTTTTATTGCCTGGGCGGGGCTCAAGGAACGTCCGCGGCCGGTATTAATATAGTCAGCCCGAGTGGCATTGGCGGTTGCCAGGCCAACTGCACCGGCAAGTGTTCTGGCGACGCCGACGGCTGCGGCGGCACTTGTTCCAATAGCTGTAGTTGGCAGACTGTTCAAGCCGGCAAGCCGGACGGTTTGCAGGCCAATTACAACTCTTTGTTTGTTTATAATTACGTGCCTTATGTGGCGTTGGCCCCCGGCGCCGCCGGCAATGGCGTTTATGTGGCTAAAACCGAGAATGGCACGACTTCTTATGTCGGCGGGGCAGCCGCGCAAAGCACCGGCGCCAATTATTTTACCAGCTTGTATATTTATAATGGCACGCCTTATGTGGCTTATCAAAACGGCGCGGACGGCAGCAAGTTGTATGTTAAAAAGTATAACGGTTCCGCTTGGGAAACGGTCGGCGGCGGCGCGGCCAGTTTGGGCATGGCTGCTCACATTTCTTTGTTTGTTTATAACGGCATGCCTTATGTGGCTTTTCGCGATTATAATACCGGTGTCGGCGAAGAATTAACCGTCAGATATTACGACGGCAGCAGTTGGCAGATGGTCGGTACGGCTGGCGTGTCCGATGGCCTGAAGCCGGCCTCCACTTCCATGTATATCAATCATGACGGCACTATTTATGTGGCTTTTGCCAAGTACCCTTCCAGCACCCCCGGAGACGGCAACAGCGTTTACGTCATGAAATATAACGGCAGCTGGTCTTATGTCGGCACCACGGTTTATAGCGGAGCGGTCGGCTATGGCGCCACCAGCTTGGCGGTTTACAATGACCTGCCTTACGTGGCTTATTGCTACGGCGATTGCAATTACGGCGCCAGCGGCGGCGAAATCGGGGTTAAGTACTGGACCGGTTCGGCTTGGTCGCAACTCGGCACCTATCCTTGCGACGGCGTCACTCATTATATCAGCCTGTCCATCAACAATAGCGGCACGCCTTACATCTTTTTCCCCGACTATACCGCCAATACGGTTTATGTCAAAAAATGGACGGGCTCCACTTGGGCCACGGTAGGCGGCACTATCACCACCGGCCCCAGCTGGTATCACAGTATTTTCCTTTACAACAACATACCTTTTATAGCTTACCGCGATACTGCCGCCACCAGTTATGAATTGACTGTTAAAAAATATCAGTAGGCAAAATAAAAAAAACACCCCGATGTTCAGCGGAGTGTTTTTTATTTTTTTATAATAAATAGTAGCCGAGCAAGCTGACTATTAAGCCGATGACGGCGCCGACAATAGCTTGTTTTTTGGTGTGGCCGATTCTTTCGGCCAGATGCGGATATTTGGCGTCCAAGAAATCGTCTTCGTCCAAGTCGGCCACCAAATCGTTAATAACTTCGCCCTGCTTGCCGATGTAGCGTCTCAAGCCCACGGCATCGCGAATAGTGATAATCGCCAGCACTAAGGCCACGGCAAAGGGGGCGGTTAAGCCTTCGGTCAGGAAAATAATGGTGGCCAGCGATACTGTCATGGCGCTGTGTCCGCTAGGCATGCCTGAATAAGAGACTAAATTTCTCCAGCTGGCCTTGGTGTGATTGGATTTAATGAAAAATTTACTGACTTGCGCCAATAAAGTGGCCAACAGGGGCAAAAGTATGTATTGCATAAGTCGGATTTACTTTTTTAAATATACTGTTATTATAAGATAGTTAGGAGTAAATGGCAATGTAATGTACATAATGCTAATCCTCGAATTATTATGCGAATGCCTCAAATATTTTTCTTTCGCGTTAGAATAATTCGAGGCATTCGAGATTTAATTCGCGTTATTCGCATTATATATTGTTTATGAAAGTAGTCATCAGGGCCGGCGGGCAGGGCTTGCGGCTTTGGCCCATGAGCCGGCAAGCTTGGCCCAAACAATTCCAGAGGGTAGTCGGCGACACCACCATGCTGCGCGCCACTTGGGAGCGGGTCAGGCAAGCGGTGGAGGCAACCGATATTTTTGTTTCGGTCAGCCGAGATTTGGTGGCTAAACTCCAAGAGGAATTGCCGGAATTATTGCCAAGCAATATTATTGCCGAAAGTTCGGCGCGCAACACCGGCCCGGCCATGTGTCTGGAAGTGGCTTGGCTGAAACAGTTGTTTGGCGACGAGGAGATCATCGCCTCCATCCCGGCCGATGATTATATTTCCGACGCTACGGCTTTCCATGATTTATTAAAATTGTCGGCCGGTTTCATTAAGGACAATCCCGAACATATTTTAACCCCGGCGGTCAGGCCGGAGGTCGTGGATACCGGTTACAGTTATTTCAAGACCGGAGCCGGCTTGGCCGAGGCGGGCGAGGAGGCGATTTACGCCGTGGCCGAGGTCATAGAAAAACCCGAAGCCGATTATTGCCAAGCCTTGATTGATTCGGGAGATTATTATTGCCACACCGGCATGTATATTTGGCAGCTGGGGAATATCAGCCGGTTGTTTAGCCAATTGCAAGCCGAGATGTGGGCGACTTGCCAACAAGTGGCTAAACTGATAAATTCCGATGAGCTCGCCCAGGCGGCGCGCCTGTATGACGCTCTGGCCAAGATGAGTATTGAATCAGCCATTACCGACAAAGCGCCGCAAGTGGCCATGAGCGTATCCTCGGCGTTAGGCTGGTCAGATCTCGGTAAATGGCATATTATTAAAAAAATATTGTCGGAGGAGGGTCATAATTTAACCAAAGGCGAAGTCATCGTTAATGATTCCCGAAATAATCTGATTTACAATATGAGCGATAAGCGGGTGGTGGTGGTTAATGACGTGTCCGATTTGGTGATTGTGGACACGGGCGACACCGTCTTCGTTTCCTCCCTGAAAAATTCCGCCGAAGTCAAAAAGTGTCTGGATAAATTGCGTGAAGCGGGAAAAGAAGAATACTTATAAAGAATTTAGAATTTCGAATTTAGAATTTCGAATAAATTTTTAATGACATAATTTTTAATTCAAAATTCAAAAATTCGATATTGTTTCAAAATTCAAAATTAAAAATTCAAAATTAATTCACATGTCTAAAGTATTAAAAAAATTATTATTGCTCATCGTCGTCTTAGCGGCGCTGATTTTAGCAGTGTTTATCTGGTATAAATCCCAAGTCAATTACGCCATAGTCGCCGACGCCAGATTTAACGTGGCGCTCGGCGCCAGTGTTGAACAAATTGCCGATAATTTATATCAGGGAGGCTTGATTAAAGCGCCCTGGATTTTTAAGGCCGAAGTTAAGCTGGCCGGCCAGCAAAACAAATTGCAGGCTGGCAATTATCTGATTAAAGCCGGTAGCGATTTGACCGATATTATCAGATTATTGGCGCGAGGCGAGGTGGATTATGATGAGAAAAATATTTTAATTAAAGAGGGGACGAGGTTGAAAGAAATAAATAAGTATTTACAGGACAATAAATTATTGGCTGATGATTGCTCCGCTTTGTTTTCCGCTTATATCAGCAAACTGCCCGCCGACTTGCGCGATTATGATTTTTTAAAGGAAGCGCCGACTAAGGTGGATTTGGAGGGTTATATTTTCCCCGACACCTACCGCGTCTTTGCCGACGCCACCTGCGAGGATTTAATTAGAAAAGCTTTGAATAATTTTAACAATAAATTTGACGCCGAACTGCGCGCCGAAGCCAAGCGACAAAATAAAAGCATTTTCCAAATTTTAATTATGGCCTCCATCTTGGAAAAAGAGGTTAAAAGCGAGGCGGATATGAAAATAGTCTCGGGCATTTTTTGGGATAGAATCACCAATAGCCAGCGCTTGGAGTCCTGCGCCACCTTGGCCTATATCTTGGGGGAGAGCAAACCCCAGTACAGCCTGGCCGACACGCAAATTGCTTCGCCCTACAATACCTATCGTAATGACGGTCTGCCCCCGACGCCCATCAACAATCCCGGCCTAAAAGCCATTCGCGCCACGCTGTATCCGACCAAGTCGGACTACAATTATTTTCTGTCCCGCCCCGACACCGGCGAGACGGTCTTCGCCAAAACCTTCGCCGAGCATAAGGCCAATAAGGCGAAGTATTTGAAATAAACACAACCGTCATCCCGGCGCAGGCCGGGATCCAGGTTTGTTTTATTTAAAATATTTTCCATTAATTCTATTTTTCATCCCACCTTTTTAATAAGGTGGGGCCAAAATCGCGCCTGGAAGAAAATTGTCTATATTTTTTCACTCTCGCTAACATAATTTTTAAACTCGCTTTACTTAAACATAAAAATTATGTAACGCTTCGCTTAAAAATATTACGCCAATTTTCTTAGAGGGCGCATATAGAATTAAATGTAAAATAAAAAGGGGAGAAATTAATTTCCTCCCCCGATGCTTGTTTGTTATTCAACGGTTGCTTGAGTTTGTGTTCCCGTTATGGCCGCTACTACTTTAGTCGGTTTATGCAGTTCCTGAAAAAAATGAAGTAGATGAGAGACTCCTAAAATAAAAAATGCTGAGTTTAATGTTGCGGTTATTAGTATATACAACAGTATTGCTAATTCGTTAGTCAGTAGTGTCGTTTTGCTGGTTGCTATTAACAATACGGATGTGAAGACTGCCGCGAACGATAAACCAAGAAATAATACCGCGCAATTAAGATGTTTTTTGATTTCGTCCTCTTCCTCTTCCTTATTTTCGATTGTGAAATCTTGCGCTGCGATTTCTTCCTTTTCAATCTCTTTCTCGTTTGCATTATCAGATTTTTTCATCAGAATACCCTTTCATGATTATGAACAAAAATTAGTAATAAGCCGAAAACCAGAGGATTGACCTGATTTGCGATTTATTACTAATATTTATTGTTTTTTAAGGTTCTTATTATATTTACATTATATCATATTTTAAAAGATTTGTCAATGGTTAGGCAAGCTCACCACAGGTAGTTTCGGCATTTTTCTTTATTTTTCGGCTAATTTTGAGGGTTTTTGAGGGGTATTGACACCGCAGTAATTTTCATATAAACTGATTTTACAACTTAAGTCGCAGACAGCAGGCAACAGTAAGACCTGCCGAGACATATTCAATTACACCTTGTAATTAATGTTTTACTGCGGCTATTTAAGAGCCGTTTTTTTATTATCATAAAGTAAAGCGTGAAACTTGAAACATGAAACATGGAACGAATCCAGGTTTCAAGCTTCAGGCTTCACGTTTCAGGAAACAATATGCCAAAAACCAAACAGCAAAAACAAGTTATTTTGCGCGATTTGGCGAAAAAGTTTGAGCAGGCGAAATCCGTAGTCTTCGCTCATTTTACCGGCTTGAAAGTCGTTGACAACGAAATGTTGCGCCAAGACTTAAAGCAGGAGCAGAGCGAGTACTATGTAGCCAAAAAAACTTTGCTTAATCTGGCTTTGAAAGACAAAAACTTGGCCGATTTTGACCCTAAGGGTGCCGACGGACAATTAGCCGTAATTTTCGGCTACGAGGACGAAGTGGCTCCGGCCAAAATTTTGAACAAGTTTATCAAAGACCACGAAGGGCAAGTTAAATTTTTGGGCGGTATTTTGGAAGGCAAGGTGATTGACGCTAAGGCGGTGACCATTTTGGCCAATGTACCGACTCGCACCGAACTTTACGCCAAACTGGTCGGCTCCATTAACGCTCCGGTGTCCGGCTTCGTTAATGCCTTAGCCGGCAATTTGCGCAACTTGGTCAACGTCTTGCACGCCGTCCAAGAGAAGAAAACTAATTAATAATAAAAATTTTCAATTCACAATTTACAATTTTCAATCAATTTTCAAGGCCAAAATTTTAGAAATTTTTAAATTGAAAATTAGACATTGATTGTAAATTGAAAATTGATCATTGTAAATTAATACTATGTCTGAAGAAACAAACAAGGAGCAAGTCAATGTTCCGGAAAAGTTCAAAAAGTTAGTCGAGGAAATTGAAAAGATGTCCGTCTTAGATTTGGCCGAACTGGTCAAAATCCTTGAGGAAAAATTCGGCGTCTCCGCCGCGGCTCCGATGATGATGGCTGCCGCCGGCAACGGCGCGGCTGCCGCTCCGGCTGCCGAGGAAAAAGACAGCTTTGACGTGGAATTGACCGACGGTGGCGCTAACAAGATTAACGTCATTAAGGCCGTTCGCACCGTGACTGAACTCGGCTTGAAAGAGGCCAAGGATTTGGTGGACGGCGCTCCCAAGATGATTAAGGAAGGCGCTTCCAAGGAAGAGGCCGCCAAAATCAAAGCCGCTTTGGAAGAAGCCGGCGCCAAGGTAACCTTGAAATAATATTCTATTTAAAAAAACACCTCGTTTTTTAACGAGGTGTTTTTTTAATTGTCATTCCGGCGCAGGCCGGAATCCAGGCTTTTTTCTACTATTTTATCTTTTTCAATTTAATCTTTTTTCAATCCCACCTTTTTAGTAAAGGTGGGGCCAAAATCGCGCCTGGAAGAAAATTAGCTATATTTTTTCGCTCCCGCTAACATAATTTTTAAACTCGCTTCGCTCAGACAGTAAAAATTATGTAACGCTTCGCTCAAAAATAAAACGCCAATTTTCTTATTGGCGCCATGAGAGAGCAAAAGAAAGGGTGCTCACTTTCTTTGGCGAACGAATAAGCCAATATGTACTCATATTGGCGCATATTAAATGCATAAATACCAAATTTACTTCTTAAGCTTGAATTTAATCACGTCTTGCCCGTTTAATAAGTAAACGGTCTGGTTGGCGCTGTCAAAGGCCAGCGACTTGAGGTCGGTCCAGGAGTCGCTCGTGTATTGCGACAGGAGCTTGCCGTTACGGCTGAAAATCACCACGCGCTTACTGTCGCGGTCTATGGTTAGGAGATAATCAGTGCCGGCAGGAGCCAGCAAGCCGCGGGCGCTCGTGAGGGCGGGAAAGGGCTGGTCCCAAGGAGTGCCGCTGGGCGCCCCGCTGTCATATCTGATAATTTGATTATTGAATAAAAGATAAACCGAAGTCTCAATAGCCAGGCCGGCCACATCACTGGCTAAAGGCTGTCCGAGCCAAGGGCTGGAATTGGCAAAGGCGTTATTGGTGAGAGTAAAGCGATAGATTTGCTTGCCGGTTTGGTCAAATAAATAAAGGCGATTGTTATAAACATTGCCGGCGATAACCGAGGCCGGCGGGTTAGCAATATTTTGTTTTTTAATTTGCCCGGTTTTTCCATCCAAAGAAACCACAGTATTGCCGGCCAGCCACCACGAGCGCCCATCCTTGTCGCTATTAAGGAAAATGGGATTAGCGGCTTCCGTAGAAATATCTTTTAATTCCTTGGTAGCCGGATTCAGTTCGGCGATGGCGGAGCCGATAGTCAAATAAATTTTATCGCCCGCCAGGCTTAAAGCGCCGGCCACTTTAGAACTGTCCAGACTGAAAATTATTTCCGGCTGGTCAAGGCGCGCCAAACCGCTGATGTCATCCACCAGCTTTTGGTAGCGAATGCTGACCGCTTGGTAATCGGCTTGATGCTTCTTGCCGGCATTGGCCGACAAAGTCTGCAAGAGTACGCCCATTTCTTCCAAAGTTATTTGCGCTTTATTTTTGTTATTGTAAATCAAATCGGCCTGCACCTGCTTTTCTTTGTCCACAAATTCCTGGCTGGCTCGATCCCAAGCCGTATTTTTTTGGCGCTGGGCTTTTTGCACGCTACTCCAATATAAGCTGGCCATTAAGCCGATGACCGCCAAGCTGATAATAATAATCATGGTCAGATGTCGTTTGGTCAGCCGTTGTTTGGTGACGGCCAGCCGTTCCTGCAGATCACGGCGGGCTTCTTTTTTGGCGATGGTTTGGCTGATATTCAAGCCCAGCGCCCAAGCCACTTGGCCGGCTTTTAGCAAACCCGACCCCAGTTTTTTGGCAGACACCAAGCCTTCTTTTTTCAGCCAATTCAGGTTGTCGCGCTTCAGGAGTAACTTGTTTTGCTTCTTGCTGAAGTCGGGCAGTTTTAGCCTGCCGAGGAGCCGTTTGATTTTCACCGGATTGATGAAGCCGGGGGAACGCAGGATATGGTCGGTGGTGGCCGCGGTGCGGTTTAAGGTTTTAATGGATTCTTTATTGAGGTCGCGCTCTTGGCGGAAATTTTGCTCGCGTTCTCGGCTGGTGGCCAGAGAGTGGTAAGCGGGCGCCGGCTCTTGCCTGACTCGCTGGCTCGGCGCCAGGGCATAGGCTTCCTCGTTCTTGTTGGTTCTTCCGCCGCCGGGCTGATTTTTGATAATCAAGCCGACAAAGGGCATGTAGATATTGGTTTGTTCCAGAATATTCTTGATTTGTTCGGCGGCGCCGGAAGGCTGGAGAGTGGTGATAATTTTAATCAGCTGGGCTTCGGTCAGAAATTCGTGCAAAGCCTCGTTGGTAAAAATAAAATAACCGTCCGCCGGGACAGAGCCGGAGATGGTGCTGGTAAAGAGCTTATCGGCCAGCACCACGTCTTGGGTGGGGTCGGCTGTGCTTAGGGTGATGTTCAGCAAATCAAAACCGTTGACCTGCCGGTTGCTCTTGATTTTCGGCTTATAAATCAAGAGGGCCTTGTTGTGGCCCAGATTGCAAAAATAAAGCTTGTTTTTATGGATAACGCCGACCGTGATATTGAAATCATCGCCGGAGATATTCATTTTTTCCGTTTGGATAAAGCTGACGATGGCTTGATTGAGCTTGGCCAAAGATGATTCAAAGATGTCGCTGACCGTCACCGTGGCCAGACGAGCCAAGAGGGGAATCTGCTCGTTTTGATAATAAAATAAATTGACGCGGTCAATAATAAAACTGGCCAGCTGGATGTCGGCTTTGCTGTTTTTGATTTCAGCTAAAACAAACAGCTTGCCTAAAAGCTGCTCTTCCTCCATCGAGGGCTGGCTTAAAAATATTTTGCTCAAAACGTCCGCGCCGGTTTTGGGGTTAACAGAAATTTGAGCCAGTTTATAAGGCATAGTTTGGAGTGTTCACAACAATGAAACAGCCGCTTTTCAGCTTGACGGCGTCCTATTTATATTATACTATAAAGCTATTAAAAATTGAAGTTTATGCTAAGCAAGCTCTTCGGCTCCAATGCCCGAGTAAAAATTTTAAAGCTCTTCCTTTTGAACCCCGGCCAGAAGTTTTTTGTGCGCGAAGTGGCCAGAAACTTAAAACTTCAGCTCAACTCGGTGCATCGTGAAATCGGCAATTTGGTGGCTATCGGACTCTTGGCGGTTAAAGAGGCGGGCGAAGGGGAAGTGGGCGAGCCCAAGGCCGGCAAGCAGGACCGCAAATACTACCAAGTGCAGGAAAACTTTGTGTTCTACAAGGAGCTCAAGGCCCTGCTGGTTAAGTCGGAAGTCCTTTATGAAAAAGAATTTACCGATAAATTGAAGCGGCTCGGCAAAATTAAGCTTTTGATACTGACCGGTTTTTTTGTCAACGACGACAGCGCCAGCGTGGATTTATTTGTGGTCGGCGATTTCAATAAGGATCGCTTAGCCAAGATAGTCAAAGATTTGGAGAATAATCTGGTCCGAGAAATCAATTACGCGGTCATGACCGAAGAGGAATTCAACTATCGCCGGGACGTGGCCGACGTTTTCCTTTACATGATTTTGGACGGAACGAAGATAGTAATCATTGACGTTAACGGGGTCATTTAGACCCTGTTTTTTTATTTTTTTGAGGCTATTTCAAAGGCCTCTTTTAACATATTGACTATTTTTTGAAAAGGTGCTATATTATGGATATAAAATTTTTAAATCTTTAATATCTATAAAAATTGTTTAATTTTAGGCAAAAAATGCCTAAAAAAGATATTAGGAGAGATATCTTTTTTTCAAATATGAAAGACGAATCCATCTTAAACACCATTATATCAGACAAGCAAATGAAAGATTTGGCCAGCTTAAACGTGGTTGAGGCCGTGTCTGCTTTATTGGAACAATTAAACAAGAGAGAGCAAGACGTTTTAAAACGACGCTTTGGTTTGTTTGGCGAGCCCAAGGAAACTTTGGAAAGCATCGGCGGACGCCATAAATTGACCCGCGAACGCATTCGCCAGATTGAAAGCGGCGGCGTCAATAAGCTCAAAAAGAACCCCGAGCTGGAAACCCGTTTGGGCGCTTTGCGCCAGCTGGTGTCCCAATTAAGCGAAGAGCACGGCGGTTTGCTGGAAAAAAATTATCTCTTCAAATTGTTAGCCAACTTAACTCAAGCCGGCGCCGAGGGACCGAGCAATATTCATCCTTATTTTGAATTTGCCTTATCCCGCTTACTGAACGACCATTTTGAGGAAGTCGGCAATTCCCAGTATTTTAATGATTTCTATAAAATAAAATATCAGAGCTTAGAGCACTTGGAAGCCGTGGCGCAGGAACTTTTGGACGAAGTTAAGAAATTCAAGAATTTGCTGGCTACCGCCGAGTTGATCGCTTTGGTTAAGGGATTAAAGTCTTACGGAGCTCAAGCCGATAAATTTAATGTTCCGGGCAATCTGGATCTGAAAGAAGTGATGAGACCGGTGACCGGTATTGATACCGAAGCGGCTCATAATGACCGAGTCATTTATTCTTTGCTGAACGCCTTGGCCGATGTGGAACAAAATAAATTCGGCGCTTGGGGCCACCGAGAATCCCGCGAAGTCAAACCCAAGACTATTAATGATAAAATTTATTTGGTGTTAAAAGCCAATAAGAAGCCGATGTATTACGGCGATATCGCCAAAAAGATTTCCGAGATGGGTTTTGACGGCAAAACGGTTAATACCGCCACCACTCATAACGAATTGATTCTGGACGACAAGTATGTTTTAGTCGGCCGCGGCTTGTACGGCTTGAGGGAATGGGGCTATAAAGAGGGCACGGTGGCTGATGTCATCGCGGAAATCCTCAAGGAGTCCCGGGAGCCTTTAAGCAAGGAAGCCATTACCGCCAAAGTCTTGGAACAGCGGCTGGTCAAGCAAACTACCGTCAATCTGGCCCTGATGAATAAGAACAGATTTGAAAGAATTAAAGATGGCAAATATAAACTCAAAGATTAATCACAATCCCGCCCCGATACACATCGGGGCGGGTTTTGTTTTGCGCGTCTTTGTGATAAAATTAAGCCAAGCCGAAGAGAGCCCTTTGGTTT
>Ga0172379_10004254_pt1 | contig 21460 bp, 18 predicted proteins | sample GrowelOW334metaG_FD_119756 | JGI IMG/M metagenome (GOLD analysis project Ga0172379, IMG submission 119756) | Groundwater microbial communities from an aquifer near a municipal landfill in Southern Ontario, Canada - Groundwater well OW334 metaG | ecosystem: Environmental > Aquatic > Deep... | reverse complement strand
CCTTTAGCCTTTAGCCTTTAGCCTTTAGCCTTTAGCCTTTAGCCTTTAGCCTTTAGCCTTTAGCCTTTAGCCTTTAGCCTTTAGCCTTTAGCCTTTAGCCTTTAGCCTTTAGCCTTTAGCCTTATCATCCGTGTTCTATTCATTAAAGGGGAGCCCGTGTTAACAAAAAAAGCAGCCGTTTTAGTTATGGCTTTGTTATTGAGCGCTTGCGGTTATCATTTGCGGGGCTATTTTCAATTTCCGGAAAATATGAAAAATGTCTATGTAGAGGGCGGTTCCGTGCCTCTGCTTGATCAATTCAGACAGGTCGTGAAATCGTCTACCGCGAAGCTCGCCGACTCTCGAAAGGGGGCGGGTATTGTTATCAAGATATTTAACGAAGATTTTAATCGCCGCGTGTTGTCGCTGAGTTCACAAGGCAAGTCCAACGAATTTGAACTGACCTATCGTCTGGACTATGAATTTGCTAATGCCAATGATGTCCTGTTGATGGAGCAGCAGACTGTTGAAATCAGGCGTGAGTATTACAACGATCAACAATTTGTGATTGCCAAAGAAAACGAAGAAAGCGTGATACGTAACGAAATGTATCTACAGGCGGTGCAGACCATTCTTAACCGTGCCAGGATCGTATTAGTAGAGACCGGCGCGAAATAACATGCGACTCAAGCCCGAACAAATAACGGCGGCGCTGCAAAAGGGTTTGGCGCCGGTTTATTTTATTAGCGGCGACGAGCCGTTGCAGCTCGGCGAGACGGCGGATGCGATCAGGGCGGCGGCTCGAAGTGCAGGTTATGATTTGCGCGAGGTGCTTGTCGCGGACGCCGGATTTTCATGGAATGAATTAACCGAGTCGGCAGGTTCCTTATCTGTTTTTTCCGATCAAAAAATCATCGATTTAAGATTGCCCACCGGTACTCCCGGCGCAGAAGGCGCCAAGGCTTTAATCGCCTATTGCGAGCGCGTGCCGGAAGATACACTGCTGCTGATCACCGCCGCAAAGATGGCCGGCAGTTCGCTAAAAACGCAGTGGTTTCAGACCTTGGACAAGGTCGGCTGCGTTGTTCAGATCTGGCCGTTAGAGGGCCAGGACTTGCTGCGCTGGTTGCAGCAAAGAATGCAGCGGCGCGGGCTGCAGGCTGAAACGGAAGGTATCAAGATACTGGCTTCCAGAATTGAAGGCAACCTATTGGCGGCGGCCCAGGAAATCGAAAAGCTTTACGTGTTATACGGGGAGGGGCGCCTCAGCAATCAGCAAATTCTTGACGTGGTAGCCGACAGCTCCAGGTTCGATGTGTTTAAACTGATGGATAGCGTGCTGGCAGCCAGAGTAGACCGGATTCTCAAGATATTGTCCGGTTTGCAGGCGGAAGGCGTTGCGGCTCCGGTGGTGTTATGGGCTTTGACGCGGGAAGCGCGGGTATTGATTAGGATTAAACAGGCGCTGGCTCAGGGGCAAAATAGAGCTCAGGTGTTTAAAAACAACCAAATCTGGGACAAGCGCCAGCAACTGGTGAGTGATGCGTTGAACCGGCTGAGTGATAACAATCTGAACAACATACTGACGTTGAGTGCGAAGGCGGATCGGCAGATTAAAGGCCAGCAGCAAGGAGAACCTTGGGAAACGCTTTTGGCCGTTTGTCTGATGTTTGCATCAGTTTAAAAAAATTATCTTGTCCACGAAATACACGAAAAGCACAAAAATTTTCAAAAAGATGTTTAGCGGTAGGTCGTAAACGGTAGGTAGTGCTGATTTATAAAGTATTTTTCGTGTCTTTTGTGCTTTTCGTGGAGAAATATCGAGTTGTCGGCAACTATGGCAAATACAGCTTAAACCTGGCCCCGCCAAACTGACTATTATTGTCGGTTTCAATAAAGCCCTGCTTGTCACCTTGGACGTGTAATTGCGCAATAGTCTCGGCAAAAAACAAACCCAATCCTGTGTTGCCGTTAGCCAGGTCAATCTGGGGGAGCTGTTTGTAATCGGATGATATAAGGCTTTCCGGGTAACCCCTGCCATCATCCTCAATACAGAAGACGATATAATCATCCTCTTGGGTTGCAGAAAGCAGAACTTTGTTCAGACAATAGCGCTGTGCGTTATTGACCAGAGTACAAAGAGCGTTACTGATCAGCGCGTTGTCGCAATAACAAAACAGATCGCCATGGCATTCGGTAAGGAGTTGAACGTGGCCCAAGGATAATAGGGTGGATTGCTGGGCGACCACATCCTCCAATATGTCGGCGGCGCTATGCTCGTCAATAGCCAGGTTAAACTGGGATAAGTCGATTTTATAAAGCGTCAGCAACTGCATGAGGCAATTGTTCATGCGATTGGTTTCAAATTCCAGTTGTCTGAATTCAGCTGGCTTTTTATCCTGATAATGATGCTCGAGTTGATCGAGCAGTGCCCGCAGAGACGTCAATGAATTTTTGATGTCATGCACCGAAGAGGCCAAAATGGCGGGAAAGCTGATTGAAAGCATATGGGTATTAGGCATTTTAGCGGGTTAGTGATTGGTTTTATATTGAATAGCGTCCAGCTCTGCTTGTAGTCCACTGATTTGATTGTGGGGTATGCCTATTTTTACCGCTTTGTTGATATAGGACTGGGCAGTTATGATTTTTTCAGGATCGGCTTTAGTGCTTTTAATATCATGAATAACGATTTTTACCATATTCAAAATGATCGTGTGATTATCGGGCATTTTTGCAATGGCCTGTTCAAAAACCGAAAGAGCGCCTTTGATGTTGCCTTCCTGGAACAGACTGACGCCTTTATTATTGATGTCGACCAGTTCTTTTTTTATCTGCTGAATCAGTGTTTCCGCATGATTATCGCCGATAATGGCGTCACATAGGTTGACGATTTCCCGGATAAAAAGCTTGTCATCGATATTGGTTTTGATTAGATCCCTAAGAATCCCATCGCAGGTTTCGTTGTTTCCGTTCAGATAAAAAGTCTTCGCCATTTCCAGGCGAAGTTCCCTGGATGCCTGCCCGCTAAACTGCTCGTTCAGTTTAAATACTTTTTCATAGGCTTTTTGGGCCAGTTCCTTGTGGCCTTTGGCCTGATGAATCCCGGTCTCCAGCAGGGCGGCCCTAAGCTTTGCTTCAGGGTCATTGTGAAACTGCTGATTCAGCTCATACAATATTTTTAGCGCTTCGTTGGCGGCGTTGCTTTTTAAGTAAACATTGGCTAGACCTGAATAGTCGCCGGGTGATCCGTGTATGGAGTTTTTGCCCAGTTTGATGGTGGCCGTGTAGGCTTTTTTGGCAACAGGTAGGTTTTCAGTTTTATCTGCCAGAACAGCCAGTTTTTTTTGCCTTAAGATGGACATCGGCGAAAGCGTGACGGCTGAATTAAGTGAAGATACCGCATGTTCATCGTTACCCATCATTTCATGCGTTTTTACCAGCCAGTCATAAGCCTCCAGCATCATCGGATATTGCTCGATGAGTTGCTGAAAAGTCGTGATAGCTTGATCATAATAACCCAGAAAAAAGGCCACAGCGCCCAATCCCAATCTGGCCCAGGGGAGTTCTCTTTCGTGCAGGATTTCCTGGTAAATGCCCTCGGCCGTCTGAAAGTCGCCAATCTTGATAGTCAGTTCGGCGTATATCTTTAATAATTGCAGGTGCATTTTTTTATCATCCTGCTCGAGCAGTTTTTTGCAATGATGGATGGCCTGGTAAAGATTGCCGCTGTCTATCTCATGTTCAATGCTGGTCAGGTATTTCTTGCGGGCATAGCACCGTTCAATGCGGCTTAATAGTTGCTGCCGGTTAAAGGGTTTAATCAGGTAGTCATCGGGCTTGTTGTCGATGGCGTTAAGCACCATATCTTGGTTTTGCTCGCAAGTGACCATGATAAAGACGGCATTGACCGGCAATAACTTAAGATGCCTGGCTTCTTCCAGAACCTGTTGGCCGTTTTTTCCTCTGAGCAGGTTGTAATCGCAGAGTACCAGGTCAAACTTGTCAATTCTCATCGCCGTTATGGCGTTGATGCCGGATTCTGCCTCAATAATACGTCGTGCGCCGAATGAATTCAGTATATGTTTAATGGTTTCGCGCATGATCGGCTGATCTTCGACGACCAATATTTTTTGTGAAGCGAGATTCAATGCCATAAGAGATTAGTTAGCCTTATATTTCATCTGTCTGGTTTGGGCTTGAAAAATACCAATGTGTCCCAATATTGGCGTTAATCTTATACTTAATCAGGATTAATAAAAATGACCGTTGAAGCAAAAAAAGAAACCTTAGGCTTTGAAACTGAAGTTAAGCACTTGTTACATTTAATGATTCATTCGTTATATAGTAACAAGGAAATATTCTTACGGGAATTGATTTCCAATGCATCGGATGCGGCAGACAAGCTGCGTTTTGAGGCGCTGTCCAATGACGGTTTGTACGAAGGCGATAGCGAGCTGAAAATTCGTCTGGAATACGACAAAGACAAGCGCACCATTACCATCATCGATAATGGCATCGGCATGACCCGCGCGGAAGTTCAGGAGCATATCGGCACCATCGCAAAATCAGGTACCAAACAGTTTTTCCAGGCATTAACCGGCGACCAAGCCAAAGACAGCGAATTGATCGGCCAGTTCGGCGTAGGTTTTTATTCAGCGTTCATCGTTGCCGACAAAGTGACCTTGACCACCCGCAAAGCCGGCGCCGACAAGAGCGAAGGCGTACGCTGGGAGTCGGCGGGCGAGGGCGATTACACGCTCGAATCGGTAGAAAAAGCCCAACGCGGCACCGAAATCGTCCTGCATATGAAAGAAGCTGAAAGCGAGTTTCTTGACGGTTACCGCATCCGCAGCATCGTCAGAAAATTCTCCGATCATATTTCTCTGCCTATCGTGATGGACAAAGAAGCCGCGCCGTCTATGTCTGAAGAAGGCGAAGAAGAAAAACTGGCGGAAATCGTCGAAGAGACTGTTAACTCGGCTTCAGCATTATGGACCAAAGCCCGTCAGGACATTACTGATGAGGCGTATAACGAATTTTACAAGCATGTCGGCCACGACTTTCAAGACCCGTTAACGCATGTGCACAGCAAAGTTGAGGGCACCAATGAATACACCTTGCTGCTTTATGTGCCGTCACGCGCACCGTTCGACATGTGGGACAGAGACACCAAGCACGGCGTAAAATTGTACATACGCAAAGTGTTTATTACCGACGATGCCGAGCAGTTAATGCCGCGTTATTTGCGTTTTATCCGGGGGATTATCGACGCCAACTCTTTGCCGCTGAATGTGTCGCGGGAAATCCTGCAACAAAGCAAGCAAATCAGCAACATCAAATCCGGCGCGGTTAAAAAAGTGCTGGGTATGCTGGAAGACTTGGCCAAAACCGAGCCGGAAAAATACGAGACGTTTTGGGCGCAATTCGGCGCGGTTATCAAAGAAGGCCCGATCGAAGACCATGCCAACAAAGAGCGCGTCGCCAAATTGCTGCGTTTCGCTTCAACCCATGCCGATACCGACAAGCAGGAAGTTTCGCTGGAAGCTTATGTCGGCCGCATGAAAGAAGGCCAGGACAAAATTTATTACGTCACCGCAGACACCTTCTCGGCGGCAAAAAACAGCCCGCATTTGGAAATTTTCCGCAAGAAAGGCATCGAAGTCTTATTGCTGTCGGATCGTATCGACGAATGGCTAGTGTCTAACCTGGACGAGTTCGACGGCAAGCATTTGCAGTCTGTCGCCAAAGGCGATCTGGACTTAGGCGTTTTGGATGCCGAAGAAGACAAAGCCGCCCAGGAAGAAGTGAACAAGGATTTTGAAGCGGTACTCAAGCAGATTAAAGACGTGCTGGCCGACAAAGTCAGCGAAGTGCGCTTGAGCCATCGTTTAACCGAATCGCCAGCCTGTCTGGTTGCCGATGTTTACGGCATGAGCCTGAACATGGAAAGAATCATGAAGGATGCCGGACAAGGTTTAGGCATGGGAATGGGCAGAAAGCCTATCTTCGAGCTTAACCCGACCCATCCCTTGGTGGTTCGTATGAAAGAAGAGCAGGACGATACCCGCTTTGCCGACCTGACCCATATCCTGTTCGACCAAGCTATCCTCAGCGAAGGCGGACAGCTGGATGATCCGGCGGCTTTTGTCCATAAGTTGAACGGATTGTTGCAGGGCTTGTTGCATTAAGCGTTAAAAATCAAAAAGGCTGGATATTTTCCAGCCTTTTTTTTTGCGTGATGGTTTTGGTGTTAGCAGTGCGCCAGAAACGCCAGTTTTCGCTTGCTCCGGTCTACAGGACTATGGTTGATTGCCTATCGGTGAATCCCTTGCGGGTTACGCACGCAGAAAATATTCCGTTGCTGTTTTGCCATGTCCACTTGCGTATCTGGAATGAGGCTCTTTGTCTTGATTATCTGCTATGCGCATTTTGTCACTATCGCTACTGTCAACGGAAAGAACTAAATAAATATGGTCTGCCCCAGGAGGAGTGCCTTGGTCAAAGGTAACGCCAATATCACCTGCCTGTTGACTACCAACACTAATCCTTTCCCATCCGCGGCCTTCTATGGTACGTGCAAGTTCTCCTGCACCCAATATCATTGGCACGTGAATATCGGCTAGTTGTAAAAGTGCGCTGAGATTAGCTGCGCAACCGTTATGTGGAAAATCCGGCCAAGCCTTTTTAGCTATTTTCTGGGCTTTAGCTAGATCATTAACATCACTACCTAACTCAATAAGTTTTGGGATACATGCTTTGTCCGTACTACTTACGCGATACACAACAGGAGCAATACCCAAAACAGGTTCTGTAAAAAAAACCTCCCACAATTTCGCAGGAACACCAAACCAGTGCCAAAAAGAATAACCTTGGAATTGATGTTCATGAACTAGCTTCATGAATGCCAACGCCCGTTCGGCACAAGCAGACGCACTCTCACAACCGCCACCTTTACCAATCCAACCAGCACCAACTGGAACAAAGGGAATTTCAACATGGCTGTTTGCCTCAATGGCGCGGTCTAAACGATTTATAACACTAGGACTACCACCATAGTAGACTTGTGGTGCATTGACAGTGGCATGTCGTGCAAACACATCAAATGGAAATGTAGGAAAATTTTGCGGAATATCATGACTAGATAGCGCGAGTCCCTTTGATTGCGTTGCTAAAAGAGCTTGCAATTCTTGCGCGTATTCACTGGCTGTTTCAGCAGTACCTTTAAAAAACAAGTTTCCAGCCTCGGCATCCATTAAAATACCAGAAAGCCCGAATTCATTAGCAATGTCCGCCACTAATCGAGCTTCTTGCTTAGCATCTGCTAAGGTTGACACATAAGGCACATGCCAGCCCCATACATCAATTTCCTCCCTTCCCAGTTCGGCGACAACTTTTTTAAATGTACTCTCCATTTCGCCAGTAATATTTTTGTAGCGACTGCCGCCTTCCGCAATTTTTATCCATACGCTACTGAATTGGGCTCTCTTTGCCTTGCGAACGAAATTATCGATACCCCCTTCAACAACTAAAACATCGTTAAGTTGCCATACATACATGCAACGGCCTTTTAACGTAGTTAATTCTGACATAACACGACTCCTTAAGATTTATATTGAAAAAAGCTATGGTTCTTTGATTTCACCTACAACGGCGATTCGACGAAGCCGGTCTGGATTTTGCAGCCCAACGCTCCTTCGTTTGCCAATCATTTTTTGGGAGGTTCCACCACAGTTATTGTCACTGGGGTCACTCTTCCCGAAGAATCGCTGATACTTAATTGATATTCACCGGATGGTAGAGCTTTGTCTCCAGAGGTTTTCAGGACAATCAAATAACTTCCGCCCCTGATCACTTGTTCAACACTAATACTGCCATCAGGCGGCGTATTTCCCACAAAGTTAGCCTGATAGAGAGGCTTTCCCCCGCTGACTTGCACGGTACGCTCTTGTTTTTCTCCAGACGTGAGGGTAATGCTGCCGGGATCGACATTGAGTGTCTGTGCGGCAATGCTGGTTGAGCATGCGTCAAGACTGCTTGCCCCTTTCATCTGTTCGGCTACCTGTGCTACTCCAAGTTTGATTTCCTGGCTCGTTTGTACCATTCGATTAACGTGGACTGCCATAGCGCAAGCCGTGCCTTGTACTGGTGACTTATTATTAGGAGCCTGTACTTCGGACGCCTTAGAAGGGGCTTTACCGAATCGATAAGGATTTTGCGTTATGCCGTTAATAATGCCTTCGACGGAGCCGAGTTCCGGCTGCGTCGTGGCAAGCATTTTGTTCAGCTTGATTTTTATCGCATCGACGGCATTAACAAGATTACTGCCCACATACAGTGCGTTGCTGCTCAGTCTCGCGCCGTCTTGGTAGATTTTTGTTGCATCATCAAGCGCCAATTTCGCCTCCCTCAGTTGTCTCTCGTCTGGTGTGCATTCTTTAGCCTCCGCACGGTTAATTTCATTTTTAACTTCAGCAATGGAATTGCTGAGCACATTAAGCTCATCCGTTAGCAGTGCCGGGTTGGTGTTGAGGGGGCCTAGCGGAGAGGTCGCTTTGACAGCGCACACGGTGGCTTCCGCCGCTTGCAGATACAGCGACTGCCGGGACTTGTCGCCAAGCCATGTGCCCATGCCGTAACCTGCCGCACCGCTCAGGCCTAACGCCGTCAAAGCCGTGGCGCTGCCGCTGGTAATACCTATACCCGTGCCGGCAGCGGCCAAGGGAATCATCAAAGAACCCATGCCCGTACTCAACTTGGCTAAGTTAGCCGCTGCTTCCACATATTCGCCTTCGGCAGTTCGCGCATAAGCCACGGCTTTATCATAGGACAAATAGTATTTTGACTTGTATTGTATGCAGTTCGAGTTCCGATTCGTATTGTCTGTGTTACCGTCGGGATTCTTCTTGGAACTGCAACTGAATTCTTCACTTATACCGATATATGGATTAAACCAAGATGCACACCCAGCTAATGAAAGCAACGCGGGTAACAGCAGGGACTTTTTGATGTGGCTTGAATTTGACATAGTATTTTCTTTATTTTTAATAGTTATTAACATACTACTGGTTGAAGAATAGCCGATAAACTGGCGACGCATAGCTTGAGGGTGCGATTGGAAATTAAGTCACAATTCAAGGAAAATTCAGCCAAATATTCCCGCGCATTGCCTTACTCCCGGCTTGGCAAAACCGACCGATTATTTGCTAACCGATTGAGTTTGTCTGCTGACTTGAAATTATTATTGTTATTTGGAGTTGTTCGGTATTCTCGCCGTTATTGGCGGTTGTGTCTAGCTTGTAGTCTGGTTCATATAAATGAGTCTGAATGTCTAACGGAAAAATTAGTCTGGCAAACGCTTAAATCTCGGTCGTGGCTGATGAATGGGATGAATTCACATGTACATTGCTTTAAAAAGTCTGGATAATTCCCAGCCTTCAATGCACTCATAATTGTTTATGGACTTCAAATTAATCAATACGGACGGTCATGCGCGGCGCGGTCAGCTTACGTTTGCCCGCGGCGTTGTGGAAACCCCTATTTTTATGCCGGTCGGCACCTATGGGACGGTTAAATCGCTGACGCCCGATGAATTGACCGGCATCGGCGCACAGATTATTCTGGGCAATACCTTTCATTTAATGCTGCGTCCGGGTATGGATGTGATCAAGGCGCACGGCGACTTGCATGATTTTATGCAGTGGGACAAGCCGATTTTAACTGATTCCGGCGGCTTTCAGGTGTTCAGCCTGGGCGCGTTACGGAAAATCACCGAAAAAGGCGTGACTTTCAAATCGCCAATCAACGGCAGTTCTATTTTTATGGGGCCTGAAGAATCGATGCAGGTGCAGCGCGACTTGGGTTCGGACATCGTGATGATTTTTGACGAATGCACTCCGTATCCGACGACGGTTCACGAGGCGGCCGATTCGATGCGCTTATCGCTACGTTGGGCGGCGCGCAGCAAGGCGGCTCATGAGGGTAATGCGTCAGCTCTGTTCGGTATCGTGCAGGGCGGCATGTATGAGCATCTGCGGCAGGAATCCATAGCCGGTTTGGTTGACATCGGTTTTGATGGTTACGCCATCGGCGGCTTGTCGGTAGGCGAACCCAAGGAAGAGATGATGGCGACGCTGGATGTGGTGCATGGCAAAATGCCGGTCGATAAACCGCGTTATCTGATGGGGGTGGGGACGCCGGAGGACTTGGTGGAGGCGGTCAGGCGCGGTATCGATATGTTCGATTGCGTGATGCCGACCCGCAATGCGCGTAACGGGCACCTTTTTACCACTTTCGGCGTGGTCAAGATCAGGAACAGCCAGTATGAGTTCGATACCGGCCCTCTGGACGAGTCCTGCGGCTGTTATACTTGCCGGAATTTTTCCAGGGCCTATTTGCGGCACCTGGATAAATGCAAGGAAATGCTGGGCTCGCGGCTCAATACCATTCATAACCTTTATTATTACCTGAGCCTGATGCAGGGCTTGCGCGATGCGATTGAAAGGCAAGAGCTGGATATTTTTGTCAAGCAATTTTACCAACAACGAGGAAAAGCCGTGCCGACTGTGGCATAATGGCGAACTTTTTTAATTACAATAAGAACCGAGGATAACCATGAGTTTTTTTATTTCTGATGCTGTAGCCGCAGCTGCTCCCGCCGCCCAATCACCCGGCATCGAAGGCATGCTGTTCCCACTGGGTATACTGGTGTTTTTTTACTTTTTGTTCCTGCGTCCGCAATCCAAGCGCGCCAAAGAGAAGAAGGAAATGATTGCCGCGATGACCAAAGGCTCGGAAGTGGTCACTTCGGGCGGGATTTTGGGCAAGGTCGTTGATCTGGACGATAATTTCGTCAAGCTTGAAATTTGCGACAATACCTTTATTCAAGTACAGCGTCATAATATTGAGAGCATGATGCCGAAAGGAACTTACAAAGCGATCACTAAAAAAATCGCTAAAGTTTAATGTCATCGCGCGTAGGATGGGTAGAGCATCGCGAAACCCATCGTGAACCAGGAACATTGAAATGATGGGTTTCACTTCGTTCTACCCATCCTACGACATAGTTGAATTGTTGGAATAACACATGCAAAACCATTATCCACTTTGGAAAAACCTATTGGTCCTGATTGTTTTTGCGGTCGGGATTATTTATGCGTTGCCGAATTTGTACGGCGACGATCCTTCTGTTCAGGTGTCATCGACACACCCGGCTAAGCTGGTGCAGGAACAGGCAAATAAGATCGAGTCTGCGATTAAGGCGGCCGGACTTAATGCCAAGGCGTTTGAGTTTAAAGACGGTCGCATTTTAGCCCGGTTCAACAGCGCCGACGAGCAGCTTAAAATAGCGGACTTGCTCAGGGATCAACTGGGTGACGATTATAACGTTGCGTTAAATCTGGCGCCTACGACTCCTAATTGGCTAAGGGCTTTGGGCGCGGACGCCATGTATCTGGGTCTGGATTTACGCGGCGGGGTACATTTCCTGCTCGAAGTGGACATGGACGCTGCCGCCAAACAGGCTGAAGAGCGTTACAACGATGATGTGCGGTTGGCGTTAAGAAACGAAAAAATACGTTATCAATCTGTTTTGAAGGACAACGGATTCATCAAGGTTAAGCTGACTTCAGCTGATGACAAGCCTGCGCTGTTGACGTTATTGGGTAAAGATTTCCGCGCACTAGAAGTCACCGAGCCCAAAGAACAGGATCAAGTCTGGTTGAAGCTTTCCGAAAAAGAAGTGCGTGAAACCAAAAAATTTGCCGTCGCGCAAAACATGACCACCCTGCGTAATCGAGTCAACGAATTGGGCGTTGCAGAACCCGTGATCCAGCAGCAAGGCGAAAACCGCATCATGGTTCAGTTGCCCGGCGTGCAGGATACGACCCGCGCCAAGGAAATTTTGGGCACAACGGCCACACTGGAATACCGTCTGGTTGATGTGGAACACGATGTGCAAAAAGCGGTCGAAGGGCATGTCCCGGTCGGCAGCCGTTTGTACACTGAGCGTAACGGCAATCCTATCCTGTTGGATCGCCGGGTTATCGTGACCGGCGATCAAATCGTCGATTCCTCTTCCGGCGTTGATCAGGACGGCAGGCCATCGGTCAATATTTCCCTGAACGGCGTAGGTGCCGCCAAAATGGGAAAATTGACCCAGGCTAATATTGGCAAGCCGATGGCGGTGGTGTTCATCGAATATAAAGTCGAAACCAAAGTAGTGAACGGCCAAAAAGTCCGTCATAAAGAAAAGGTTGAAAAAGTCATCAACGTGGCGACGATTCAGGGCGTTTTCAGTCATCGATTCCAGACGACCGGTTTAGACAGTCCTCAGGAAGCGCGTAACCTGTCGTTATTGTTAAGAGCCGGGGCGCTAGCAGCTCCTGTTGATATCGTCGAAGAACGCACCGTGGGGCCAAGTTTAGGCCAAGATAACATCGATAAAGGCATGTTGTCTTTTGTCGTGGGCTTTGCTTTGGTTGTGCTGTTTATGGCGGTTTATTACCGGTTGTTCGGCATGATCGCCAACTTTGCGCTGGCGTTTAACGTGGTCATTGTTGTGGCGATTTTGTCGATGTTGCAGGCAACCCTGACCTTGCCGGGTATTGCCGGGATCATCCTGACCGTGGGTATGTCGGTTGACGCCAACGTGTTGATCTTCGAACGGATTAAGGAAGAGCTTAAGAATGGCAACACGCCGCAATCCGCCATATTTATCGGTTATGAGAAAGCCTTTGCTACCATTCTGGACTCCCACTTTACCAACCTTGTCGTAGCCGTGGTGTTGTTTGCTTACGGTACGGGTTCGGTTAAAGGTTTTGCGGTGACGCTGATTATCGGGATTTTGTCATCCATGTTTACTGCCATTACCGGTACGCGAATGGTTATTAACTGGATATACGGTAACCGCAGGGTTGAGAAATTATCTATCTAAACAAAGTTGTGTAGGGGCAATCCCTTGTGGTTGCCCTGGTTCAGACAACAATAAAAGGGCAGCCACAAGGGATTGCCCCTACATAGAGGATTAAATATGTTTAAAAAAGATATAAATTTTATCGGCAATCGAAATAAAGCGCTGATATTTTCCGGCATATTGACGATTATCTCGATAGGATCGTTGGCTATACACGGTTTGAAAATGGGTATCGATTTCACCGGCGGTACCTTGATTGAAGTAGGCTATCAAAAAACAGCCGACTTAACTGTGTTGCGCAACACTTTGGATACTGAGGGTTTTAGCGACGCCACCGTGCAGAATTTCGGTACGACAAAAGACGTGCTGATTCGTCTGAAGCCGCAAGAAGGGGTCAGCAGTGTCGAATTGAGCGCTAAAGTGCTTGAGGCCATTAACAAAAATACCGCAGAACCGGCCAGTGTGCGCCGTGTTGAATATGTCGGTCCCCAAGTCGGCGACGATCTGGCTGAGGACGGCTTTTTGGCGTTATTGTATTCAACGATATGCATTTTGATTTATGTGGCTTGGCGTTTTGAATGGAAGTTCTCGGTCGGCGCGATCATAGCGACTTTACACGATGTCATTGTGACGCTGGGCTTATTTTCTGTCTTAGGGCTGGAGTTTGACCTGACGGTATTGGCGGCGGTTCTGGCGCTGATCGGTTATTCGTTGAACGATACCATCGTGGTTTATGACCGTATCCGCGAAAATTTCCGGGCATTAAGAAATAAATCGACCGAAGAAATCATGAATATTTCGGTCAATGTCACCTTAAGCCGCACCATTATGACTTCATTGACGGTGCTTCTGGTGCTGGTTTCCTTGTTCTTCCTGGGCGGCGAAGTGATTCATAATTTTTCCATTGTGCTGCTGTTCGGCGTATTTTTTGGCACGTATTCCTCTATTTTTATCGCCAGTCCTGCGGCTTTACTGTTGGGCCTTAGTGCTGAGGATTTGATGATCCCGGTAAAGGAAGGCGCGGAACTCGATACCCGTCCTTAAGCCACAGGTATTTTCAAAATACAGCGGCTGATCATGTATAATCAGCCGCTTAACAACATTTATTCACACTTGGAGTTTTAAAAAAATGGCGATAGAACGCACTTTTTCAATCATTAAACCTGATGCAGTAGCAAAAAACGTAATCGGTGAAATTTACAGCCGCTTTGAAAAGAACGGTTTGAAAATCGTTGCTGCAAAAATGCTGCACCTGACTAAAGAACAAGCCGAAGGCTTTTACGCAGAACACAGCGAACGCGGTTTCTTTAATGATTTGGTCGCATTTATGATTTCAGGCCCGGTGATCATGCAAGTGCTGGAAGGCGAAAACGCGGTTCTTAAACATCGCGACATCATGGGCGCTACCAACCCTAAAGAAGCAGCCGCAGGAACTATCCGCGCCGACTTCGCCAGCAGCATTGATGAAAATGCCGTACACGGTTCAGACGCCGTCGAAACCGCTCAAAGGGAAATTGCTTACTTTTTCTCAGCCAATGAAATCTGTGCAAGAACCCGTTAAAACCAAAACCATCAATTTGCTCGATTTCGACAGAAAAGGCCTTGCGGCCTTTTTTGTCGAATTAGGCGAGAAGCCTTTTCGGGCGACACAGTTGCTAAAATGGATCTATCAGGAAGGCGTCGAAGACTTCGACCTGATGACCAACTTGAGCAAGTCACTGCGCGCTTATTTAACTGAAAATTGCTATATAGCAACGCCGGAAATCGTGCTTGAAAAAGTCGCGACCGACGGTACCTGTAAATGGGTGATGCAAACCAGTTGCGGCAACCGGATAGAAACGGTTTTTATTCCTGAAGAGGGGCGCGGCACTTTATGTGTCTCATCGCAAGTTGGCTGCGCTCTGGCCTGCACCTTTTGCTCTACCGCCCAGCAAGGCTTTAACCGTAACTTGACTACGTCTGAAATTATCGGCCAGTTATTCGTTGCGCAAAAACGCTTGGGAGCGGAAAACAGAATTACCAATGTGGTCATGATGGGCATGGGCGAACCGCTGCTTAATTTCGACAATGCGGTCGCTGCTATGAACCTGATGATGGACGATTTCACTTTTGGGCTGTCCAAGCGCCGGGTGACCGTCAGCACTTCGGGTGTGGTGCCGGCTATGTATCGGTTAACCCAGGTTTGCGATGTCAGTCTTGCGGTGTCGTTACACGCAGTGACCGATGAACTGAGGGATGAGCTGGTTCCGATCAATAAAAAATATCCATTAAAGGAGTTAATGGAAGCGTGCCGCGATAATGCAAAGATTGCGCCACGGCGAACCGTCACTTTTGAATATGTGATGCTGGATGGTATTAATGACTCGGTGCAGGATGCGCGGGGACTTATCAAGCTGTTAAAAACGGTGCCGTCAAAAATCAATTTAATACCGTTTAACCCGTTTCCTAACTCCGCTTATCGCTGTTCCAGTAAAGAAGCGATTAATCGCTTTAAGACGCTGTTAAACGACGCAGGCATAGTCACCACGGTCAGAAAAACGCGCGGTGAAGACATTGATGCGGCCTGCGGTCAGCTGGTAGGGCAAGTCAAAGATAAAAGCCGCAGACACTTAAAAATCCAACCGGAAGGTTCCGAACGTGCAGCTTGAGCTATTAAAAACGGTTAATCGATTTGCGCTAGTCCTGCTTGCTGCTGCCGTATCAGCCTGCGGTTTGTTGGACGGCAGTCAAAGTGATAATCTTGACGATGTGCATTTTCAGCTGGGAGTGCGCTATTTGGGCATGAACAAGCTGGAACTGGCTCGGGAGAACTTGCTGCTGGCATTAAAAGAAAACTCAGGTAATGCACAGGCGCATAATGCGCTGGCTTTTTTGTACGAAAAACTGAATCAACCCGATCAGGCCAAAGATCAGTATGAGACCGCGCTGAATCTGGCGCCCGATGATTTGGGTGTGAAAAATAATTTCGGTCGCTTCCTCTGTGAACATGGCGAGCCTGAAACAGGCATGGAGTTATTGTCGGAAACGAGTTCAAGCCCGTTAAACGACAAACAGTGGATGGCCTTAACGAATGCCGGACGATGCCAGTTGACTGTCGGGCAACCGCAAATGGCCGAGAATTATTTCAAGCAAGCGCTGCAACTTAATAACGCTTATGCGCCGGCATTATCGGAAATGCAAAAAATTGCTTATCAAAACGGCGATTTCTGGGCGGCAAAAGGCTATTTGCAGCGATATCTGGGCGTTGCAGCTCATACAGCTGAAACCTTATGGCTTGCTGCGCAAACTGAGCGGGTGATAGGTAATAAGGAACTTGCCAAGGAGTATAAACACTTGTTGCTGGAAAAATTTCCGCTTTCAAATGAAGCAAAAAAAATCGCCGGGCTTAAAGATTTTTAACTCCAGCAGAACCCTTATTAAATATGGCAAATAATATTCAAGCAATTCGCGGGATGCACGATGTGCTTCCTGAACAGACTCCGCTCTGGCAATACGCGGAACAATGCATCAGGGATGTACTCGGCGGCTACGGTTACAGCGAGATCCGGCTGCCGGTCGTGGAAAAAACCGAACTGTTCAAACGCTCCATCGGCGAAGTGACCGATATTGTCGAAAAGGAGATGTATACGTTTGATGACCGGAACGGCGACTCCTTGACCTTGCGCCCCGAAGGCACGGCCGGTTGTCTCAGGGCTTGTTTGGAACACGGCTTATTGCACAATCAGGTGCACCGGTTATGGTATTACGGGCCGATGTATCGACATGAGCGTCCGCAAAAAGGCCGCTATCGCCAGTTTTTCCAGCTGGGCGTTGAAACCTACGGCATGGCAGGACCCGATATTGATGCGGAATTGATCCTGATCATGGATCGGTTGTGGAAAAAACTGGGTATCCGCGATAAGGTTCGCCTACAACTCAATTCTTTAGGCACTATGCCTGAGCGTATCGTTTACCGGGAAAGTCTGGTCAGCTATTTTCAGAGCCGTCTGGATCAGTTGGATGAAGACAGTTTGCGTCGGCTGGAGACCAATCCGCTACGGATTCTGGATACCAAAAACCCGGCGATGCGGGATGTTGTCGCTAACGCGCCGGAACTGATGGATTTTCTGGGTGATGAGAGCCGCCAGCATTTTAACGCCATCACCACGATATTGAATGATCTGGGCATAGGCTACGAGATCAATTCCCGATTGGTGCGCGGCTTGGATTATTACAGCAAGACCGTTTTCGAGTGGGTCACCGACGAGCTGGGCTCGCAAGGCACTGTCTGTGCGGGGGGGCGTTATGACGGGCTGATCGAACAGCTGGGCGGCAAACCCAATTATGCGGTCGGTTTTGCGATGGGCATGGAGCGTTTGCTGGCCCTGATGGAGACGCTGGATAATGTGCAACTGGCAAGCCCCGTTGATGTGTATATGATCCGGGTCGGCGAAACGGCGGAACAAGAAGGCATGCGCTTTGCCGAAACCATCAGGAATGAAATTCCCGGCCTGAAATTGCAGGTCAATTGCGGCGGCGGCAGTTTTAAAAGTCAGTTCAAAAAAGCCGACAAAAGCGGTGCCGAATTTGCGATCATTCTGGGAGACGATGAAGTCAGTCGCGGCGAGGTCAGCGTCAAGCCGCTACGCAATAGTGAACAAGAACAGCAGAATATGACTCAGCAGCAGGCGATTACGTTTTTGATAGAACACGGATGACATGGGTTTAAAAGGTGAAAGGCAAAGGACGAAGGGCAAAAAAATGCGCCTTTCGCCTTTCGCCTTTCGTCCTTCGCCTTTTTTTAAACATCAAACAAGAGAAAAAACAAGTGGAAATGTACGATACAGAAGAAGAACAGGTTGAAGCCTTAAAAAGATGGTGGAAAGAAAACTCAACCTCCACCATCGTCGGTTTAGTCATGGGCATAGTCTTTATTCTGGGCTGGAATTACTGGCAGGATCATAAGAAAGCGCAGGCAGCGCAAGCTTCCGCAACTTATGCTCAATTGCTGAAAGCACTGGATGACGATAAAAAGGACAGCGTAGAAAAATTGGCCGAACGCATGCAGGAGCAATTTAAGGGCAGCGAATATGCGGCATACAGCGGTTTATTAGAGGCCAAATTAAAGGCCCAGCAAGGCGATTTAGCCGCAGCAAAGCAGATTTTGAAGACGGTTGCCGCAGAGTCGAACAAACATCTGAGCAATATCGCCAAGATAAGACTGGTGCGCTTGATGCTGGCTACCGGCGAATATGAGCAGGGCTTGCAAGTCATCAACGAGGTGGATGCCAAAGAAGCGGCCAGCTATTCGGCCAATTATGACGAATTGGTGGGGGATTTGTATGTGGCCCTGGACCGTTTGGATGAGGCGCGCACATCGTATCAAAATGCCTTGAGAAATGGACAGCCGTCGCCGTTGTTACAGTTCAAAATTGATGATTTGACCGCTCAAGAAAAGCTAGAAACTCAAAAATAATGAGTAACTATTCAACCGATATGAGTCAGGCGAAAGGCGAAAGGCGAAAGGCGAAAAAGCCTTTTGCCCTTTGCCTTTTGCCCTTTGCCTTTACCTTATTAACAGGCTGTTCGGCTATTGAGGCTGTTACCGAAGGCGTTTCCGGCATTACAGATTACTTTCTTGGTGGAGAAGACAACGCTGGTCCACCCAGCGTCTTGGTTGAATATACACCTGAAATCAAGCTTGAAGTTGTTTGGAAGGAGTCGGTTGGAGTAGGCGCTGACGAGCAATCCTTAAAATTGATCCCGGCCATCGGCAGCGGAAAAGTACTGGCGGCAGATCGGGAAGGCGTGGTGCAGGCCAGAAGCCTGACGACCGGCAATTTAATCTGGGAGACTGAAACCGAGGTGCCTTTTTCCGGCGGGCCCGGACTTGGCGTGAACAGCTTAATCTTGGGCTCCAGCAATGCCGAAGTCGTCGCCTTAAACATCGAAACCGGCGAGGTGCTGTGGAAAACCACAGTATCCAGCGAAGTGCTTTCGGTGCCTGTGGTCGGCAATGGCATTGTTATCGTTCGCACCACCGATGGCGCCGTGTTCGCGCTTGATGAAAAGACCGGCGGCAAGCGCTGGAATTATGAGCGTGCCGTACCGGCTTTAAGCCTGCGCGGAACCGGGTCGCCGCTGATTGTCGAGGATAACGTGATCGGCGGCTACGATAACGGCAAACTCATGGCCTTGCGCCTGACTGACGGCAAATATTCGTGGGAAACCAGTATTTCCATTCCCAAAGGGCGCTCTGAAATTGAACGGTTGGTCGATCTGGATGTCGATCCTATCGAGATTAACGGCGTTATTTACGTTGCCAGCTACCAGGGCGGCGTAGCCGCTGTTTCGGAATTGGACGGCGATGTGTTGTGGCGCAATGAAACCATTTCATCGCATTCAGGCTTGAGCCACGATAGCCGGTATTTATACCTGACGGATTCCCAAAGCCATGTCATGCAACTGGATCAGCGTAGCGGCGCGGCCCTGTGGAATCAAAAGGATTTGCATCAAAGAAGATTAACCGCTCCCGTTGCCTATGGAAGTTATGTGGTGGCAGGGGATCTGGAAGGCTGGGTGCATTGGCTGTCCAGTACTGACGGCAGGCAGATGGGCCGCGTGCAAGTGACAGACGGCCCGATCGATGCCCAGCCTATCGTGGTAGATGATACCGTTTATGTTTATGCAAAAGACGGTACGCTTGCCGCTATAAAAGTCCGATAAAAAGATACTGATTTTATAATGGAACGCGGATGACGCAGATGAATATGATTAACACAGGTAACTCAAAAAAATCTTATTTGATCATAACTATCAGCGTCACCTGCGTTCTCGGCAACTGCTCCTGCGTTGCCCTACCTTCTGCATCCATGCAGTCGCATTCTCCTAACTGCTGAGCAAATATGTTACCTGTAATAGCCCTAGTAGGGCGACCCAATGTGGGCAAGTCCACATTATTCAATTATTTAACCCGCAGCCGCGACGCCCTGGTTGCGGATTTCTCGGGCTTGACCCGGGACAGACAATATGGCCGGGTGAAACTGGGCAATCGTCCCTGTCTGGTCGTCGATACCGGCGGCATAGCCGATGACGCCGAAGGCATAGAAAGCTTTGCCCGAAAACAGGTGCAGATTGCGCTGGAAGAGGCGGACATCGTGTTCTTCATGGTTGACGCACGCGAAGGCTTAAGCGTTTCCGACAAGGTGATAGCCGATACCCTGAGAAAGCTGCAAAAGCCGGTCATATTGGTCACCAACAAGGTTGACGGCCTGGATGCCAACATGGCGGCATCGGACTTTTATTCGCTGGCGCTGGGCGAGCCGGTGCAGATAGCCGCATCCCACGGTCGTGGCATACCCGAATTACTGGAAAAAGTTAACCAGCTGTTACGGCCGGACAAGGGCGAAGTCGAAGAGGCACCTGGCGGAATCGGCATCGCCGTGGTCGGACGGCCCAATGTCGGCAAATCGACGTTGGTCAACCGGCTGTTGGGCGAAGAACGGGTTATCGTATTCGATGAGCCGGGCACTACCCGCGACAGCATCTACATCCCGTTTGAACGCAACGGCAAGAAGTTCACCCTGATCGATACCGCCGGAATGCGCAGAAGATCAAAAATAGCCGAAACCATTGAGAAATTCAGCGTCATTAAATCGTTGCAGGCGATAGAAAAAGCCAATGTCGTCATTTACCTGATAGACGCACGGGAAGGGATCACCGACCAGGATGCGCATTTATTAGGCTTGGTATTGGAAGCAGGAAGAGCCCTGATTATCGGCCTGAACAAATGGGACGGCATCAGCGACGACCAAAAGGCAACCATTCATCGGCAACTCGATGTCAAACTGTCCTTTCTCGAGTTTGCGGAAAAGCACCCGATTTCCGCGCTACATGGCAGCGGCGTCGGCAAAATGTTCGATGTCGTCCAGCAACTGTATGCAGCGGCAATGCTCGATATGTCCACGCCGGTGTTGACCCGTATCCTGAAAGAAGCCACCACCGCGCATCAACCGCCGATAGTGAATAGCCGACGCATTAAGCTGAAATACGCGCATCAAGGCGGCAGAAATCCTCCGATCGTGGTGATCCACGGCGTGCAAACCGACGCATTGCCTGAGTCTTACAAACGTTACTTGATCAACTATTACCGCGACAAAATGGGCTTGGTCGGAACGCCGATACGTTTGGTGTTCAAGTCGCCAGCCAATCCGTTCCATGGACAAAAAACCAAAGTAACCGAATGGCAGGTTAAGAAAAAGGAACGCTTGCTGAAGCGGGCAAGAACTAAGAAGAAGGATTAAGCCCAAAACCCTATTTGTCCACGAAAAGCACGAAAAACACAAAATAAATCAGGGGGCAGGACGAAATAAATTCGTAGGGGCGACCGGCTGGTCGCCCATCCATCGCGCAAAAGGTATTAAACCAACATCACAGGAAAAAATCATGGCTACTATCACATTTCAAGGCAAACCCCTCAACACGTCCGGCGAACTGCCCGCAGTCGGCAGCGATGCTCCGGCATTCACCTTGACCAGCCGCGAGTTAGTCGATGTTACTCTGGCAACCTATGCCGGTAAACGGAAAGTGCTG
>Ga0172379_10004253_pt1 | contig 21461 bp, 23 predicted proteins | sample GrowelOW334metaG_FD_119756 | JGI IMG/M metagenome (GOLD analysis project Ga0172379, IMG submission 119756) | Groundwater microbial communities from an aquifer near a municipal landfill in Southern Ontario, Canada - Groundwater well OW334 metaG | ecosystem: Environmental > Aquatic > Deep... | reverse complement strand
CTACAGCCGGTGAAATTGCTAAAGATGCCGTGTAACGGGCAAGCCTATTTGTCAGGATGCCCATAAAAATCCACAAATGCTGAGTATGCTTCTAGCACGTTAACTGCTCGAGGATTTGATTGTGGCTGACAAACCTGACGTTAAAGCGGAATCTAGACAAGAGTCGAAACTGGCTGACCCCCTAGATCTTGGGCGCTTAGAGGCCGATGCGGCGATGCGTGAAATGGGCAAGCGTGCCATTCCAGTAGACGCCAAATTGCCAGCTGCTTTCGCTGCTGGCGGAAACGACTTTACTATCGTAGACAAAGAAATCGCCGGTCATATCAAGGCTGCCGCAGCAAAGATGACCCCGGAGCAGCTCGAGCGGGCCAATCGCCAAGCAGATCTTCCTTACCGCGTTATCGAAGCCGCTGGCAATCGCGGTGCGATACCTGACGTATCCGCCCATCGCCGCAGCCAAGAAGCTATTCCGATTGAACGCCAAGCTGATGTCACCCGTTGGATTGCTGCCGCCGGAAGAATCGGTGATAAGTCTGAAGTGCGTGCTCAGGCTGGAGACTCTTACTCTTCAATCGCAAGCAATCTGCTAGCTGAACGGGACGGCCGCAAGGCCAGCAAGACCGAAGTGCATCTCATGGCCACTGCCATTGCTGAGTACAACGGTAAAACCGGCGCCCAGGCCAACCAACTCAACGTCAATGAAGTTGTGAAACTGCCGCCATTGCGCAAGGCTGTTTAATCCGCTATATAGTGTGCAATGAAAAGAGTGCTTTGCGCCGCCATTTGTTTGTCGCTGATTGGTTCTGGGGCTGTCGCTGCTCCAGGCCCTGTAAAGCCGTCATCGGCAGCTCAAGAGGCCCCAAATTCGGCGGGCACTAAGGCCGATTGGACGAACGACCGCAGCCAGGGTGGGCGGCTCGAACTCAAGAATAATTTTGCTGGTGCGATTGCTTTGTACGAGCGGGGATTAAAAAAACTTCCCGCCAATGCCTTGAGTGAGAAGGTCGATTTGCAATGCCTTATCGCCATGAACTATTTGCGCCTGCACCAAGATGATAAAGCTGAAGCCGCCGTTGATGCCATGTTGGTGAGCTTTAAGAAATTGCAGGCAACCAAAGCCCTCAGCGCAGATACTGAAATGTCACTTCATAGTTTTATCGAAGAGATAGATGGCGACCCAGGCACGGGCCTCACTGTGGCACAGTTGCACAAGCGCAACTTGTTGGCCTTTAGAGTAGTAGCCGATGTATTGCCAGACCTCATAAATTATTCGCGCGTGGCAAAAGTTTCTCGTGGCTATTTAGGTCGCGGCAAACCGGCTTTAGCTCTCGATTATGTCAATCTTTACTTGGCGCGTATGCCAAAGTCTGCATTGAAATACAGTGACTTGCTGCTTAATGCGGCAGCTCTGAAGTGCTTTTTGGGAGATGCGTCAAACTTAGATGCGATTGCCAAAGAGATGCGAAAGACTAAGGGTGCGTCTATTGTTGCCAGTCGTGTGGCTGAGGCGCAGACTTGGGCGACTGACTATCCGGGCGCTGATAAGACAATTGATAAATGTCTTAAGGAGCTTAAGGATAAGAAAACGCTGACTCAGTCTGACGAAGTTCATCTTAATCTTGCTAGGCTGGGCAACTATCTTGACCATGGTCTGTGGGCGCAAGCCGAGAAACTAGCGCGTCAAACCTTGACTTATAAGATGGATGAGGAGACACGGCGCGTGTATCTGGAGGATTTAGCTTTCTGCTTGAAGTACCAGGGGAAGACCAAAGAAGCCGCTAGAATTGAGGCGCAAAGCAATCAGTATAGTTTTTTAGAAGACGATGAACGTGCAGCCGAAGCGGAGATTGCAAGAAAACATGCGAAGAAGCACTAGCGCATGCCGGGCGCTTACTAGTTTATTGTGCTGTGCCGTTTCTAGTTTATCGTGCTTCGTTTTCGCCGGGCACTAGATCTAAGATGCATTCAACCGTTTACAGCCGGCGAATATGCCTAGTTCGAACAGCTGCTTTACTAACCCAATGAGATTAGCTAAGTTTTCTGCGGACGGTGTTATTTGCATCGATGACATTGCCTCTTCTATCAAATTGAGACAACTGAAGTGTTTGTAATTGGTTGATGTATCTGCACTCTGTCTGGTTAGTGCAGCTGCCTTTATTAAGGCTGCGGCGGCCACGGGTACTGTTAACAGCTGGGCACTGGCACCGCCTGTGGGGCGATAAATAGCGATGTTGTAAGGCCCCGAAATTCCTGATGCGGAATTGCCCCAAGGCATAAAGACTTCTTCAGCAGCCACGTTTGCCAGGCTCTCCGTGGCTCGCACAATGCTCGGTATTGGATATGCGCTTGTAAATAATTCAAGGCTTTGATTGAGTACAGGCTGAGATTGGCTCAGCTGTTCAAAGCTGTCTAATTCAAGGTCGATCAAGTTCGAGTCTGTGTTGTACTGGCCGCAGAAACGTTTTTTGTGTTCACTAAGTGCCAGTTCGCAGAGATATGGTAGCTCCATAATCACCTCTGACCAGTCACTATTTAGATATTCGGCAAAATCTTTAGTGCTAGTTTCTTGGCTCAAACCAATTGTTGGATGCTTGCGATAAAATCCGGCGCTGACCTTCTCGCTACTTTCACCTAGTGCCACGAAAGTGCAAGGATAGACTGACTGTAGCAGCTCTTCTAGACGCGAGTTGGTAATCATCAAATAGATTTCGCTGGCATTTTCGCTAAGCTGCAAATTGTTGATATCGGCGCTCGATAAGGCTTCGCGCTCGACTATAAAAGGTGATGAGCCTGTAGTTCTCTCTAGCAGATTGCCAATGAATGCTTTTTCAAATTCTCGCAGTGCTTCAACTCCAGCACCGGTTGGAGTGCAATCGATTAGGTCAGTTTCTTCTGCCGTTGAAACTAGTGACACTGTGGAGTCTGTATGCCGTTTGTCTTTGTTAGTCTCTCTCTCTTTTTCTCTGCTAACGAGGGTTTTCCGGCTGTTATGAATGTCTCTAATTCTGTCGAGATCGAACATCAGTTCTTTGAAGTCAGCGAAGTTCTGATCGCGCTCAAGGGTAATTGCTTTTACTTCAACCAATGTCAGCAAATGCTCTAGTAAGGCAAAGACATTCTTCTCAACTCGCTCGCCATGGGTATCGACCAAATACTTTGATGTGTGTAAGTGTCCGGCCATGTGCACTTGCACCACACGGTCAAGCGGTATTTCTGCCAAATATTGATAGGGATCGAATTTGAGATTGATTGAGTTGATATACAGGTTGTTTAAATCCAGAAGAATGCCGCAGTCAGCTAATATCGCGACTTCAGTGAGAAACTGAGCCTCGCTAAGCGGTCCTTCCATTTTCTGATATGCCGAGATGTTTTCAATCAACATGGGCTTGCCAACAAAGGCTTGGGCAGCCTGAATCTTGTCAGCAACGTGCTGCGCCGCTTGTATATTTTGCGGCAAGGGAAATAGATCGTGTATGTAGTGATTGTCTACACTGGAAAAACTAAGATGGTCACTGAACCATGGTGAATCAGTAATTTCAACTAGATGCTTGAGATGAGCGAGATAATTTTGATCAAGGGCATCGGCACTGCCGATCGACATGCTTACTCCGTGCGAAGTTAAAGCAAATTGCCGTGACATGCGCTTCAGTAAGTCTTGACCGCCTGTGGCAGATTGAAAGTAATTTTCAGGTGTGAATTCAAGCCAGTCTATTTTTTCTTGGTGGGCCATGATGGAGTCAATGAGACTTCCTCGCAGGCCAAGCCCGATGCCGAGAGTGGGCAAAGTAGCTTTGATAGAAGAAAACGTGGACGGTAGTTTATTGTTCAAGTTTGGAGAATTTGCTGAAATCTTTGTCGCCTAAGGCAGCTAAATCTTTCTTGTCGATTTTGTAGGCGCAAGAGAAGACGTCTGCTTTATCGTTTTTCCCAAGTTGCACCTTGTGTGCACACTTGAATAGCTCATTGGCTTCTTTATCGCCAGGTTTAATGAAGTAAGCGCAGTGGAAAACACCGTCATCAGCGCCTTTGATAGCAATTTTGTCGTCTTTAATTATGGAGGCGCACTTGAAGTAATCATCGCCGCCGATTTTGTCGGTTAACTTGTCGCCCTTGATGAGAAAAGCGCATTTGTAGAAGTCTTTGTCATAATCATGGTCGACTTTGAAAGGATTGTTTTGACCGCCGTTGGCTTTTCCAAATAGCTTATCTAGGTCATCTTGAGAGTTTGACTTGACGCCGCCTTTTTTCAAAAGGTCAAGGGCTTCACTAACAGCGCTTTCGCTCAGGCCGTTTTTATGCGAGGCTTTTGGGTCGAATAGTTCATTCATGAGCTCTTTGACTGTTGCTGAATCGCGCATATTAGTTTCTCCAGTGACAGAATCAAAATTGAATTTGTTTTGATTCTAGTTTTGAATTTATTGGTAATTTGTTGGTAGACCGCCGTTGTCGATTAACTCAATCGCAACGACTGTTTCTATACCGGTCAATTTATTTCTGGACAAGATTGCAAGAAAAACTTTGGTCTAGACGTTTTTAAGTGGCGAGTCTTTTTGCAACTAGTTCGAAGATGTGCCACTGTTTGCTGTTTCCGGCTGCATCGGTACCAGTCGACTTGCTCTCTGAGAGCAACTCAATTCCTGTTTTAAGGTTTGCCTGATTGAGGTTGAATAGGTTAACTAACTGTTGCTCACTCAGTGCCGAGATTGAATTGTTGGAGTCTGGATGAGTTGCCCAAGAGTCATCTGGGCCGATAAAGTGCCCGCTAAAGCGGCCACCGGGCCTCAAGGCCAGCAGTATTTTGTGGATCTCGATAGGTAGACTCTTTTGAGAGAGGAAGGGCAGGCACAGCCCAGCGTTGATTAAATCAACCTGGGGATAGTCTGTGCTCTCTAGGCTTTGGCAAAATGCTCTCAACTTGCCGCCTGAGCTTTCTTCCAGCTCTGACAGTAGCTTTGTGATTGCCTCTGGCTCTTTGTCTATGGCTAGCACTGACCAGCCAGCCTTAAGCATCGCTCTACTGTCACGCCCTGCGCCGCAGCCTAGGTCGAGGGCTCGGGTAGGAGGTCTTTCTTCTTTGGCAAACTGCTGCAGGGCAAAGAGCAGGGTTTCGTGCGCTTCTAGGCTGGCAACCTTATCGTAGTAGGAGGCCCAGCTATTATCGTTTGCCTTTTCGTCTTGTGGGTTTGCCATGGTAGTTTGAAATCGTGGGTCTACTTTAGGTGAATTTGTAGCATGAATTGAAGTATCAGTGCTTGGTCTTTGGCGATGTGAAAGAGGCGTGGATAGAGAACAACGTGATGATTCCAGTAACTCCTCATGATTTTCGGACAAATGTGCAAGTCGCAGTGGCCAAAGTTCCCGGTGCTGATTTTCCTAAGGGCAAACAGTATCCGATACCTGATAATGAATGAGTATGATGAGGAACCATTACTTTTACTTGACATTCGTTTGCGCTCTGAGCGCCATATTGTTGTGTTTCAATAGTGCTCCGGCTATTGGAAAGCAGTCATCATCTGCTAAAAAGAGGTCAATCTGGGTAGCTGTTACCAACATTCGAAAGGGTGAAAAGATACAGAGAAGAATGATTGTTGAAAAATTGATTCCGGAGCGCGAGTTTCCTAATGGTGCTATAGGATTCAGCTGGCTGATTATCGGGAAACGTCCTGATTTCGATCTTCCACGAAGGAAGGTCATTCAAGTAGATGACTTTTTAAACCTAGCAGGAATCAATGTCCCTTTCGTATATACAACAAAAGCGATACCTGTAGGTGCACATTTCAAGAAGTCAGATTTAGAAGTACTTCAAAATGTGTATTACTCTCGTGTCCCTCTTTTTTTACCCAGACCAACGAACATCTCTGCGGTAGTTGGAAAGAAAGCTAGAACTAGCCTTGAAGAGGGTCATAAGCTCATCAACCGCGATATAGTTCCCTGAATAGTAAGTACTCAGGCTTGAGATCATAACGAAAACTGACTCAAATTACTTGACTTTTGGAGTGTCACCGTAGCTGGTGGCGCTCTTCTTTATTTTTGGGAAATTTTGTCGAGCATTATTACTTGAAATCTACTATGGCTCTTGCATTTGCAGCTTTACCAAGTACCAATCGGTCGAAAATGTTTGTACTACCGTCTCGTGTCTTTCATCTTCACAGGCGGCAGTTACTGTTATTAATTTGCCATCAGGAGATATTTCGAAAGTGCCTTTTTCGCTAGGGTGCAATGAGAAAATCACTTTAGTCTCTTTCATGATATTCCAATAGTTTCGTTCGTAAGACAGCACTAACTCTGTCTTGCAGTCATTATCAATGGAATGAAATTGTCTCTCGAGTTTTGCGGTGTACCCCGGCTGTGCTAGAGGCTGAGCTTTTAGAAGTGAGTAGCCGCCGAAGCTTTCACTGGGAGTAACTAGGGCGAGTAGAACTAGGCCTGAGAGCGCAAAGATAATTGAGGCTAGAAATTTCCATAGTGTCCTGGACTTCCATACTGGTAACAGAACAATGGCACTGAGCCAAAAGAGAGCCGAGCATACGCTCATTTGAACTGAAGAAACTAGGCGCTCGTTGTAGAAGCCAAAATGGCTGAATGTAAAACAGATGATTTGTAGAGTCCAAATAACAGCCATAACGTAAATTACTGGCGAAGGTATTCTTGTGAGTATCTGCACTAATGCCCCTAGCATGAACTTGAGGATGTATTTTAGCGCTATCGTCTATTAAATGGTGGTAATGGCAGTTTTGACCATTCCGCTGCACACTTTTGCTAAACTAGAGGCCGCTAGAGGCGCTCTAACCTTGAGAGTGTCAGTTACGCCTAAGGAGCTCAACATGAAACGTTATGCAGTTATGTCTCTCGCCGCCGCGTTGTCGGTAGTGGCAGCTAGTATCTCGATGGCTCCATGCCAGGCTCAATTCCTCAAGACTTTGCAAGATAGCTTGCTTGGTGGTCAGGCCGCGCAACAGCAAGCAAATTCTCTTGGACAGCCTCAGCTGACATTGGTTGGCACTGTCAACTTGCCGCCAGCGCAGTACATGATGACCAATGTGCAAACTGGTCAAGGTTTCTACGTGACAGTGCAGAACGGCCAGATGTTCTTGGGCGGTCAGCAAGTGGCGCCGCAAAACTTAGTGCCAAACCAAACTGCTATTCCGCAACAGCAAACTGGTGGCTTTGGCGGAATGGTCAAGAACGGTTTGGGTAACTTCTTGCAGAACCAAATTGCGCCGCAACAAGGTCAGCAGCTAGTTCCTAACCAGTAATTTGATGCTCGCGTTCTGCTTTCTTCTTGCGAGAGGCCGCAAGATTGAGAAATTCAACGAAGACCGAAAATGCCATGGCTCCGTAGATATAGCCTTTGGCGATGTGGTGCCCAAGCCCATCTCCCACTAGTACGACACCGATTAGCAGCAGAAAACTTAGTGCTAGCATCTTCACTGTAGGATGTTTGGAAATGAAGTTGCTCACTGATGTCGAGAATATCATCATTGAAATCACTGAGATTACTACAGCTGTAACCATGATCCAGAGCTGATCTACCATGCCCACTGCGGTAATGACAGAATCGAGTGAGAACACTATATCTAGTATCAGTATTTGGACTAGTGTTCCCATGAATGTTGCATTTTTCCTGGCGGAAAGTTCGTCTCCTTCGCCTTCTATGCGCTCGTGAATTTCTCTTGTGGCCTTGGCCACGAGAAACAGCCCGCCGCCAAGTAGGAGCAGGTCTCGGCCTGAAAAGGGATGGTTGAACAATGAGAAGATCGGCGCCTTTAGGCTCATCACCCAAGAAAGCGAGAACAGTAGTGCGATTCTCGTCAGCATCGCAAGAGCGAGCCCCAGCAGTCTGGCCTTACGGCGCTGATGCTCTGGCAATCTCGATGCCAGAATCGAAATAAAGATGATGTTATCGATACCGAGCACTATTTCCATTGCCGTGAGCGATGCTAGCGCCGCTGCAATTTCGGTGTCGATTAGTAAGAAGTCCATTTGGGTCCTAAGTTTGTATTTCTACCTTTCGCTGCAAGCTAAATCATTGCAGGTCGATTGAATTATTCGTAGATAGTCAGCTTAGCACTCAGGCGCTCTCAAATTCTTTCGCGATTGATCGCATTGTTTTCACTAATCGCCGAGGATTGCTGGTAAGCGCTATAAACCCATATTGGGTGTAAAAAGAGAGTGGATCTTTTGCGCCTTGGGCTATTTCTTCTGAACTAAGAAGTTCTGCATCAATTATCATCAATGCGCTGCCAATTTCATTCGTGCTAGCAAGCGCTCGTTGCTGAGCATCAATAAGTAACATCTCGCCCAGTCTTGGCTTTGTACCGAATTTTTTTGTTTGCGCTTCACTGAATAATTTGTCGACCCCTAGCCGCCCAAGCAAGATTCCACTCGTCTCTCTGTAGCGAGGTAATTTCTTCTGCAAGTGATTCGGCAATTCTGAAAAGATGATGCTGATGGAGGAAAGAGAGTAGTAAGCCCTCACGATATTTTGACCAGCCTCTGTCAATACGAAAATGGCTGAAGAGCGGCTTGCTGTATCTCTTTGCGCCTGTTCCAGAATGTATTTTCTTATAGATGCGATGTCGGAGGTGAATTGAGAAGCATCATGATCTTTTCGCCACGGTGCAATAAGATAGGCCGGCTTCTGGCGATCTTTCACTCTAACTGCCCATTGTCTTTCGATAGCGACGAATGGCTGCTACTGCCTTCGCATTAACTTTTGGCGCTGCAACCATCATTTCGGCCAATGCAATGCTTTCAACTACAGTTAGGCGAATTATTCTTTGTTGCTCTATCACTTTGGATGCTTCTTGCAGTGCCGCTGCCACTACGAAGTCCGAAACAGACCGCCCTTGCATAGCGGCGGCTTGCTCAATCTGTTGTTTGGCCGCAGCTGGCAGCCTCGTTTCCATTCGCTCTTCTTTCTTTGTTGTGTTTCTGGCTGTCATTATTCAAACCTCTACGCTCATTGTACGGTAATTTTACGTACGTGGCAATTGCGCGTGCGCAGGGATGGTTCAGCCTTGGCCAATAGCGTGCAATTAAATCCAGCATCGTTGATGCATGTGGTGATAACGGATGCTTTTGCTGTCTGACTAGGTTCCCAGATCAGTTACACTTCCAGCACCGTCTTTGTATATTTCAATTCCTGGTAGCGATTTTGCTACAGCTTTCAGTTCTATTGGTGCGGCGCTCATTTTTGCACCATTGGCGGTGTCGCTGTGGACTGCAGGGTTGTGAGCTGTGGAGCTATGAGCTGCGTCGTTATGGGCAACGGGAGTATGAGCAGTGGCATTGTGATGCTCAGCGTGCGAGCCCGCATGAGAACCGGCGTGATTGCTAGAGAGGTGATAGTTGGAGGTAGCCGCGACGTGATTTCCGCCGGTGTGAGTTGCTGAGTGAGCAACTGAGTGGCCTGCTGCATGACCTGCGGTATTTCCTGCGAGTGCATGAGATCCGTGACCAGCGCCGTTCATATTTAGGTGTTGCCCTGGGTGAATCATATTAGGATTGCTGCCCACAACATCGGCGTTATTGCTATAAAGATCTTTCCAGTGTTCGCCCCCGCCCAGGTTGTCTTTAGAGATGTCCCAAAGGTTGTCTCCAGATTTGACCGTGTAGTCTTGGGCTAGATGCTGGCCGTCGAGGCCGCCTGCTCCTGGTAATTGCAGTTCAGTGCCGGGCATTATTAGGCGCGGGTTGTTGCCTATTACTGCCTCATTCAGTTTGTAGATTTCTCCCCAGCGCGTGCTGTCGCCCATGTGCTTTCCAGCGAGGTCCCAGAGATTGTCGCCATCCTTCACCGTATATGAAGTGGTTTCTGGCACGTCCGCCTGGCTATCGCTGCCGCTTCCGTCAGCTCCTTGAGCCGCTCCGTTTGCGTCTAAACCTTGACCGCTTTGACTGCTTTGGCCGCCCGCGCCATCTGCGCCCACATTTTGTCCGGCACGCTCAAGTCCGGCACCCGTTTGAGCGCCCTGTATAGGATAGTTTTGATTGGCTGGTAATTGACTTGGTAAGTTTTGAGGATCTACGGTTTGCCCTGCGCTAGGGCCAATGGTTGAGCCGAATCCTCCTCCGGGGTCCATGGCGAGAAGGTTATTCTCACCGCCAGCCGGAGCGAAGTTGAGGTTCGCTTCTGCTCCCCCTTGCTCGAATAGTGGTTTGCCAAATGGAGCGCCGCCGTTGACGTTGAGGTCGGGGGCGTGGGCGAATCCATAATCTAACGACTGCCCGGGGCCGTCTAGAGGCTCCGAAGAGTTGAATGATAGTAGATTCTTGTTGTTGAGCGATTCGAGGCTTGTGGAGTCGCCTAGGATGGTTATGCCGGGTGCATCGTCGGGCAGTAAGTTGAGATCTATGCCCAGGTGTTCGCCGAGGCCGCCGATTCCGTCCATAATTTGACCGGTGATGGGGTCAAGCATCGAGAGCATGTCGTTGCCGCCGAAAAACGTGCCGAGAAATTCAAAGAACGAAGAGGCCAGGCTCAGATGTCCTGGCATTTTCATAATCATGTTTATCAGCGGCGACATCTGCTCTGCGCCAGGAATGGGCATGCCGGCTGGAGTCAAGGCGGCGGCTTCCATTCCTGTTGGACTGGGCATCGATGGTAAGAACGACTCAGCACCCTGAGGTTTGAAGAAGTTCGTGGCGGCAGAAATGTCTTTTGGGCTGCTTAGTTGGGTTTGCACGTCAGCCCTGACAGCGGTGAGCGACTCCGTGGGATGCGGAGCCTCAGGGATACCGTCTAACGGTAGGGCTTTTTCTGCTGGCATTAATTAGTAAGGAGGCGGAGGAATTTGCCATTATTGGGGCAACCACGAGCGCTTGTCAAGCGGGAATGTTGGCTGCCTTACAAAATCAATGAAACTAGCTATCTATCTCTGTTTCGCGTGGGGAATATACGACAACTTGGGCCTTGCCAAGATATGCCTTTTGATCAGATACTATATCTCGTTAAGAACAACAAAGAAGTTCTCTTGGCGGAGGACTAATTGATCGAAAACAGAGTGGAGGTTTGTAGTCGATCTAAATGGCAATGGTGACAATTGTTTTGACCAACAATTGTTTTGACCAAGAAATGGCAAAGGCGGGTATTGAATGCGAGGCAGAAGACTGTCTATTTCTGTTGGATCTTCTTATCGAGATCATTCAGCAGGCAGTGGAAAAAGAACCGATCTACTTTCGAGCTATTCGGAAAAAGTGCTAACAGATGGCTACCGTGCTTACCTGCGAGGGGATAAGCTCAATGGCCGCGCCGAGCACTTTATGGAGCAAACGAAGTGCAAGAATGAAGGTCAGTCTAGACACAGTAGACCAACGGAGGTTTCACGCCTCCGCCACATGGAAGGGCGTTTCCAATGGGTTTTAACCCTGCGAGAAAAAGTCACTCTGTTCCTGCTCAACGCATGTCGAATTCAACACCATAACCGACTACAGAGGAGGCCAGTGCGCAGATCCAAACACTTAAGTTGAAGGCTCAAAGGGTCTAACTATCCTGATTGATAGACCTAAAAAGCTAGATTGAAGGCGCGCCACATGCTCGATTGAGAGTAATTTGTGGTACTGGGAAAAAATACTGAATTCGCTGCATTTGGATAAATTCCAGGGCCCGACGAACCAATCGCGCCCTGGAATTTTCCTATGTTGAATGTCGCTAAAGGGGCACCAACAGCGGGATAGCCATAGGGGTTGTAGCCGCCATAGGGATTGCCGTAGCCTAAATTGCCATAGCCCGCATTACCGTAACCATAGTAGGGCCTGCCACCACCTGCGAAGCTATTGAAGGTGTTCCATGGCGTGTATCCACCACCAAATCCACCACCATAATAACCGTTGTTGAATCCGTTGTAACCGTTAAATCCATTGTAATATCCTGGATTGCCAAAGCTTATGCCACCGCGGCCGCCACCAAAGTTTATCGATAAGCCTGGTCTGTAATTCGGATAGCCATAGGGGTTTCCATACTGTGGATATCCATAGCCTGGGTAACCGTAGCCAGGATACCCATAGTTAGGGTAGCCCAAAGCACGATAATTCAGATTAGGGTTTACATACCCCGGCATGTTGTATCCAGGTACGCCGTATCCGTATGGCGTCGGCCCAGCAAAGCCGTTAAAAGGAAGCGGTGTAAATGTACTTTCGATTTGATTCATGAACGGTTTAACACCGCTGCCAGCCCAGGGGTCATCGGCCGAATCCTTGATCGGAACTATGTTTCCATGCGGGTCAACTGATACTCCAACGCGACTTAAATCAATCGGAATGGTTGGTTTCGGCTTCGCTTTAGCTTTTGCTTTTGGATCAATTACTTCCTCCATAAACATATCGCCGTTTTCGCCTAAGAAAGCTTCGCCGTCATCTTTGACAGCGGGTTGCGCGGCAAAGGCTGGAGCAGCGTTCAATGTTGCTGCGCCAATTACGGCCACGCTCATTGCACTTAGGCCCAAAAAACAGAGAGCAAATGCGCAGCTATTTTTCGCTTTCATTGCCACTGCTTTCCATTGGTTGATCGTTCACGAGGGGCACGATGGCGCCATTATTACCAGAATTGCTGGCCGGAATTACGCTGCCAGTTTGGGCACCACTGTTGATACCGTTTGAAAATAGACTATTGACGCCGCTGCCTGAGTTGCCGAACGATTGAGAGCCATTACCGGCAGCTCCAGCACCGGCAACTCCAGCACCCGCGCTACCGCTAGCAATATCTTGAGTGGGGTCACCAAAGACGTTGCGCACTTTGCTTATGAGCGCAATTATCGGTTGATAAATTTGATCAGGAAGTTTGCTTGAAACCGATTGCGAGATCCCCATTTTTTCACCGGTTACTTCGGCAACTGGCTCTTGGGCTTCATTCTTGTGCAGCTTAGAGGCGATAACATTGACCCAGAATTGAGCGTGAACCTTGAGACCGGTGATGCGGTCAATTCTAATTTCACCTTCGGTTTTCTCGCTGAGGTCAAAAGAAATTGTTTTGTCGAAGCCGACTTCTGATACTCCTTTTTGATCAATTGGCTTGATCACTTTCTCGGTCAACACAATTTCTATGTGGTGACCCTCATCGGTTTTGGCAATCGAAATTTTTTCTGCACCGACATCTTTGAACGCTTTAGCTACATCGCTACCGAAGCTACTTGGTTCAACTAAACGATATTGCGACGACAGTAGGCTGTAGTCTTTGTCTAAGTCGGCGTCGACAGTTCCGGCGGGAAGGGCCGCTTTAGCTTGATCAAAATAGTCTGAAGCCGAACCAAAGTTTTTCATTTGCAGCGAGCATTCGCCCATGCGCCGCAAAGCCTTTTCGATGCAGGCTTGTTGCTCTTGCTTTTCAGCGCCCGCTAGCCCTTCGCTACTTTTTTCAAGCTCAAGGCGCAATTTGTCCCACTGGCTTTGTGCTCGCTTGTAGTCACTCTGTTCAAAAGATCGTTGAGCCGAAGTGTCATAACGTTCAAGTTTTGGGCTTAATGCCGAAGCATCGCTTACGCTGCAAGAAAGCGCGATCAATGCAGTAAGTGGCAAAAGGCTTTTTATTTTCATGGAGCTTGGCATCCTCGCTGGCTTCAACTGACAATTTGGTAAATAGTAACTACAGTAGAGAAACTGATGGCTTATCAAATTTGCTTCCCTCTGCCGTGTAAGAATGACCATATTCCGCAAGCAAATTTAGGAACCAATTTTGACTTCTAATGGTGACACCACTGGGATAATTAGTAACAAGCCTGATTATTCGGCTCCAGCAAGTGCGCTTGAAATCTGGGCCTGGGCCATGTTCGATTTCGCTAACTCTAGCTATACCACAGTAGTTACTACTGCAATCTTCAACGCCTACTTCGTAAAGACCGTGGCAAGCAGTGTTGAGCTTTCTACGGCTACTCTTTATCTGACATGTTCACTTGGCTTAGCCAACCTTTTAGTTGTTCTAACTGCCCCGGTGGTTGGTGCCATTGCTGATGCGTTCGCCATCAAGAAACGTTTCCTGTTTGTCTCAAGTCTTGCTTGTGTTATTTGCACCGCTTGTTTGTCGTTGGTTCATCAAGGCGATGTGATGCTAGCGATGGTACTTTTGGTGCTTTCCAATTTTGCCTTTGGCACCTCAGAAGATTTAATAGCCGCATTTTTACCCGAGATAGCGACCCCTGAGAAAATGGGCCGCATTTCAGCATTTGGTTGGACACTGGGTTACATAGGTGGCATCGCCGTTTTAGGTGCGTGTTTGGCCTATGTATCATGGGCGCAGAAAGCAGGGCAGACTCCAGCGCAGTTTGTGCCAGTGACTATGTTGTTTGTCGCAGTGATGTTTACCAGTGCTGCTGCGCCTACTTTTATTTGGCTGAAAGAGCGAGCAAAGCGCTCTGCTTCCAAAACAAAATTAGGTGAGATTGCCCGTGGCGCATTTAAACAAGTATTTGACACGATTGCCGATGCGAAAAAACACCGCGACCTTTTCACATTCTTGCTTTCAATTCTTTGTTACAGCTGCGGCAGTACTACTGTTGTAGCTTTGGCTGCGGTCTATGCCGAACAAGTGATGGGCTTCAAAACCAGTGAATCAATTATCTTGATTATGGTTGTGAACGTGACTGCCGCCGTTGGCGCTTTTATTTTCGGCTTTGTGCAAGATAAGGTCGGTTCTGTGCGAACACTTGCAGTTACCCTCGTGCTTTGGTCGATAGCAATTTTCATTGCCTTTGCTACTACAAACAAAGAAGGTTTTTGGTTAGCGGCCAATATCATGGGCATTGCTATGGGGGCCAGTGCATCAGCTGGCAGAGCATTGGTTGGTCAACTGTCTCCGCCTGGTCGCTCAGCTGAATTTTTCGGCTTGTGGGGCCTGTCGGTGAAACTTTCAGCGATAATAGGCCCGATGACATACGGCTTAGTAACCTACCTCAGTGGCTCTAACTATCGACTGGCTTTGCTGTCTACATTAACGTTCTTCATTTTGGGTTTAATCATCGTCTTGTTTGTCGATGAAAAACGAGGCCGTGAGCAGGCACTTTTGCACTAGTTAATAGTCTCTGCATGAACGTTCGAGTTCATATCAATCATTTTTCGCAGACTTCAGGAGTTTCAATTTTGAGTTTCATAACCACAAAAGATGGCACTAAGATTTTTTATAAAGACTGGGGCAAGGGGCAGCCTGTGGTGTTTAGCCACGGATGGCCACTTTCAGCTGATGCATGGGATGAACAACTGTTTTTCTTGGCCTCCAATGGCTACCGAGTAATTGCCCACGACCGTCGCGGGCATGGCCGCTCTGACCAGCCATGGGAAGGCAATGACATGGACACATATGCCGACGATTTGGCGGCTTTGACTGAGGCTCTCGATTTGAGCAATGCTGTCCACGTGGGCCACTCTACTGGCGGTGGAGAGGTCGCTCGCTATATCGGTCGGCACGGCACTAAACGGGTGGCTAAGGCAGTTTTGGTTGGTGCCGTAACGCCGATTATGCTCAAGAGCGAGAGTAATCCTGACGGCACACCAATGAAAGCTTTTGACGATATTCGCGCCGGTGTAGCCAACGACCGCTCACAGTTCTACAAAGATTTAAGCGAGCCATTTTATGGGGCAAACAGGCCTGGAGCCAAAGTTAGCTTGGGTCAGCGCGAGCAGTTTTGGTTGCAAGGAATGCAGGTTGGCCTGAAAGCTGCCTACGATTGTGTCAAGGCATTTTCAGAGTCTAATTTCACTGAAGACTTGAAGAAGATGACAGTGCCGACTTTGTTTATTCATGGAGACGATGACCAAATTGTGCCGATTAAAGCTGCGGCTATTCCAGCCTCTAAGCTTGTGAAAGGTTCGATTTTGTCTGTCTATAAAGGCGCACCCCATGGGCTTACAGCCACCCACCGAGATGAGTTTCATAAAGAGCTCTTGGCTTTTGTCAAGGGATAATTGACGGCCATATGGTTGGTAGATTTTTTACCGATATCGGTGAAAAATTTGCTGGCCCGAGTGAAAAACCTACCGATATCGGTAAAAAAAGAAGCAGAGAAATTCCTTCGAAATTTCTCTGCTTCTTTTTCATTCGGTCAAATTTAGATTAGAGCGTAACGCTTAAAAATTAAACGTGTTTTTGGAAGTGAGCTTCAATGAACCATAGCTTTTTGTCTACTTCGCGAGAAATGGCGATGAGCAAATCGTTAGTGTCTTGCTCTTCCCATTCGTTGGTTTGCGCAATAGCTTGGCGCAAGTGTTTGCCGTAAGCTGCCAGGCGATCGGCAATAGCAATTAGATGGCCTTCTTCGTTTAATTTCTCAGTGTTTGGATACTCAGGCAAAATTGATTCTTTAGCGCTGTTTCTAACAGTTCCGTGAGCTACTCCACCTAATGAGGTGATGCGCTCAGCAATTTCGTCGATGTGCGGATAGAGAACATCAGCAATATCATCAAAAAGTAGATGTACTTGATAAAAGTCTTTGCCTTTTACGTTCCAGTGAGCTTGCTTGGTTTGTGACCACATGTCGAGTGATGCTGCCAAGGTTGTGTTCAATAGTTCGATAGTCTTGGCGCGCAGGCTCTCAGGAATATCAATTCTAGTGGTGTACAAGTGTGTACGTTGTTCTTTAGTGGTTGTCATAGTTTGCTCCAAATTGGCAATTTTCTGCTGATGCCTTGAATTCTATGGCAACGCTAGCTGATATCGACATAGCAACATGAAAAATTAGCTATGTTACTGCTTGGCAATTGCCGGCGCCCACTATGCCACGTTCTAATCTTCTAGGCGGCTATAGTGTCGGTCGAGCGGCATTTGGTCTACGAAAGTCACTCTAGGAAATTTTCGACGAAGCTCGTTTACTTGCATTGCATCAATATTGGGACACTCGACCAAGTTGATTGTTTTGACGTTTTTGTTGGCTTTGCATAGTTGTTGGACGCAGTTTAAGTCAACTTTGGTGCGGTCTAGACCTATGAATTGGAGGCTCTTAACGCCTGCCAATTGCCTCAAACCGACATTGCTAATGTTTGGTACCGCCGCTAAATTGAGATAATTTAGATTTTTGCATTTGGCTATTTGAAAAAGACTTTTGTCGGTTATCGGCGTTGAGCCCAGAAACAGCCTTTGCAAGCCGGCTATTTTGCAAAGGTTTTCTACCCCCACATCGGTGACAGCAGTTGAATGCACTCTAACCTCCTGCAGAGTGTCAATTTTAGAAAGGCATTGGGCGCCTTGATCATCGAAGTTGCTTGCGTAAAAATTGACGTTTTTCAAGTCTAGTTTTTTCAGCCGCGCCAGGCTTTTATTGCTGAATGTGCAACGGCTGAGATTGAGGCTGCGAATCCATTTTGTCTGCGAAATACGCTCCATTTCTTTGTCTTGAAGGATAGAGTTTTGTGTTACAGATAAACGCAAATCAACGGTTGGTGTTTTCAATCGCTGCTCGAATTTTTCTACTTGTAAGGCCGGAATTTCGCTTACTTCAGGATACTTTCCTGGATCTAGAGATGTTTGAATTTTGTGGTCTGTCGTTTCAACGTGTGTTGGCACACCAATTGGAGCGGTGTTGAGCGGCTTAGGTGAGCTATCTATACCAGTGGAAAAATAAATGTATGCGGCAATTGCGGTAGTACAAACGCTAACGAAAATGACAGATAGAGTCACTATGAGACCTTTGTTTTGAATCTCGTCCTGATCTTCATAATATTGTCTTTCTGTTTGTGCTTCTTTCTGATTTCCTTCGCTGTGAGTGGTCCGCGCATCAGGAGTAACTTTCTCCAGGCGCTGCAAGCGTTCTAAGACTTCCTCCATACTTTGATATCTATCATTTGGAGACTTGGCCAGCATTGTAGTAACCAATTTTTCTAGGCTTGCTGGGCATGGTCTGCCGTTCATTACATCTCTAAGGCTGGGAATGGGAGCGGTCTGGTGCAAGAGAATGGTGGTGAGAGCATTGGTGCCAAAAAAAGGAGGCTTCCCTGCAAGTGCTTGAAACAGTGCGCATCCGCAGGAATAAATATCGCTGCTTTCGTTTACAGGTTGCCCCATTGATTGTTCTGGGCTCATGTAAAGGGGGCTGCCGAAAACAGTGCCGTGCTCGGTTAGCTTCTGCTTGTCTAGGGGTGAACTGCTCAATGCGGCAATGCCAAAGTCTACAATTTTGACTTGTACCGCATTTGCTGTTGATGCCGCATTCTTGCTCTCCTTTGATTGCAAGAAAATATTGTCAGGCTTAAGATCTCTGTGAATAATTCCCTTTTTGTGCGCCGCTGATAACCCGCTACAAACTTGAGTAAATATCGAAGTTGCTTCTTCGACTGAGAGAAACTGACAACTTTCCAGCTTTCCTCCAAGAGACTGACCCACTAGTCTTTCCATGGTGTAGTACGGCATCTCACCGTTGACATAACCAAAGTCAAAGACCTCAATAATATTGGCGTTGGTGAGCTTAGCAATGGCTTGTGCTTCGCGTTGAAAACGAAGCCGCTCTTCTTGTGACAGTTTTGATGATTTGAAGGTCTTTAGCGCTACATCTTTATCGAGCATTAAGTGTCGTGCTAGATAAACACTGCCCATCCCGCCCGATCCAAGCAGTTCAATGATTTTGTATTTGTGGTCAACGATCGTGCCTAAGAGTTCGACGGCCTGCTGCGCTTGGTCATTTTCTGTATGAGTGATCGCAATGGTTTGATTGACCACCGTGAACAATGATGACTTGGAGAGTTCGACAATGAGATTTTCCATCTCAACCTTCTCAACCTTCTCGATTATTTCAACTTTTTCGGGCGCTATTGAAATGCTGGCATCCCAGTATAGTATCGTCTAGTAGTAATGAGATAGGACAGGTTAGAATGAACTGTCAAACGGTCTGTCAAATGTTCTTTTAATTACCTGTCAGATAACCTTTCGATGACCTCTGCTATGAGCAATGGCTTCTAGTACGAGCGGCCCATTCTAGTATGAGTAGAGAGCTCCAGCATGATTTGTAAGCAGATGGTCCAGCGCATTAGTCAAAAACAACAAGTTTGCAAAGGAGTAGTTTCGACTCTCGCTGTTGTTAGCTTAGCTCTCAGCACTTTAGCAATCAGTGGTTGCGACTATATGGAAGGACTGACTAAAGCGGTGGAAGAACCGCCAGAAATTTCGCAGCCTCACTTAAAAGTGGTCAAAGTGGCTGATGATTTTAAAGCCGTTCAACAAGCTAGCATCTATGTGCCAATTTATTCTGCTATTTACTATGAAGACCGCAGGCGTACCATAGACTTGGCTGCCACACTGAGTGTTCGCAACACTGATATGAAAAACTCGATTATTTTGCGCAGTGTTGATTATTATTCTACCGATGGCAAACTGGTGAAAAAGTATCTGACAGCTCCTGTTGAATTAGGGCCGATGTCGACAGCCGATTTCATTGTGGCGCGCACCGATGTTAGTGGCGGAGCTGGTGCTAATTTTATTGTTGATTGGTTAGCCAGCAAGAAGGTTTCTACACCCATTGCCGAGGCTGTGATGGTTAGCACAGGCTCGTCTCAGAGCATCTCATTTGTTAGTCGTGGTGAAACAGTTTTACAGCCAGCTATAGAACCTGAGCAAGCAATTAAAGGGCCTTAGCTTAGTTCGCACCCGAATTGTTGCGCACATTTTCTAGCTGTTCTTTCTCTTGTTCAATTTTGGTTTTTTGATCACCTAAAGTGTTGACCATTTCTTTTTCGTACTGCAATTGTTGCTGTTCGATGGCCTGCATATTTGCTTGTTTCTGCTGCCGTAGAGCACGCCGTTCTTGGGCCTTTAGCTTCTTCTTCAGAGCTTCAGGATCTTGAGCGCCATCTGGCCCCGGTTGCCAGTTTGCCCCGAGAGGATTAGCACCGCTAGATACGGTGGTGCCTAGACCAATTGCCGTGTCGATCTGATTTAGGCTTTGATTGAGAAGGTTTTCTATATTCGTGTGCTGCTGCGGGTTCAGCTCACCACCATTTTCTTGGCGCTCGCTTCTTGCCTTATTTTCGATATTGGCCACGTCCATATGGAGCCGATTGGCCTGTTGCTCGTCGAGCTGCCCATTTTTCTGGGCAGCGTCTATTTTTTTGTATTGCCGCTTTATGCGGGCATTAATATTGTCGCCCGACTTCTGAGCTAGCGCCGCCGGCGCAGCAATGCTCTGAATACTGGAAACTACCAGAACATTTGATGCGGCCAGTGCAACCGTAGCGGTAAAAGAAGCCTTGGCAATAAAAGTAGATACAAGGGTGCGTCTATTGAACACTGGCCTTCCTCCCAACTCTATTTATATGCTTCGCCTTTGTACCCAGGCAGCAAATAGATTTATCAAGGGTGGCCCTGTTTCGATAGCTAGAAGCGAGCTAAATGTTTAGTCAGCGCCTTCGGCTAGGCTGCGGTCGTTAGGATTGAAAGAGTCTGCAGGAATGGCGAAACCGCGAGTGCTTTTTCTTTCTTCACTAGTTTTAGTTTCTTTAGGACTGTCTTGCTTTTCCATTGGTTCAAATACTCCTGTTAGCGGATGCTAGCAACAGACTCTATAGTGCATCACAATTGCTAAGGAGAGGTTAAGTTGGCCTCGTTTGTAACCACTTGTCAATTAGAGTATCCACATCTGAGCGCAACATCGCTTAAGAAAAAAGGGAAGGCGAACCTTCCCTTTTGCTGATTTTCGTCAATTGTAAACGAGAATTGTGCTCTGTTTATTATCGATCGATTTGCGCTAGAAGTGGCTGCTCATAACGTTCTCCAGCGGTCTTGGTGGCTAGTCCACTAAGAGCTGCAAGATCTTCGTCTTCAAGATCTAAACGGAACGATACAGTATTTTCTTCTAAGTAACGCACGTGCTTGGTGCCTGGAATTGGCACGATATCAATGCCTTGGTGAAGCAACCAGGCGATAGCAACTTGAGCTGGTGTAGCACCGTAGCGATCGGCCACTTCATTGACTTCGTCAACCAAGAGCAAATTGCGCTTGAAATTTTCGCCTTGATAACGAGGGTCACTGCGGCGATAGTCATCTTGAGGAAGATCATCGAAGCTCTTAATTTCGCCAGTAAGGAAACCACGGCCAATCGGGCAATATGCCACTAAACCGATTTTTAGTTCGCGCAGAACCGGCATAATTACTGGTTCTAGATTGCGTTCCCAAAGTGAATATTCTGATTGAAGAGCCGAAATAGGATGCACTTTGTGAGCTTTGCGAATAGTTTGTTCGCCGGCTTCAGAAAGTCCGAGATAGCGAACTTTGCCTTCTTTGACTAGTTCAGCCATGGCTCCAACAGTTTCTTCTATAGGAACATTTGGATCAACGCGATGCTGATAGTAGAGATCGATAACATCGATGCCTAGTCGCTTCATTGAAGCTTCAGCAACGGCTTTAACAGTTTTAGGATGGCTATCTAGGCCAATTGAATTGCCAGCTTCGTCGTATTTGAAACCGAACTTGGTGGCAATTACCGCTTGATCGCGTTTGCCCTTGATGGCGCGACCGATTAATTCTTCGTTTTTGTATGGGCCGTAGCGTT
>Ga0172379_10004252_pt1 | contig 21463 bp, 13 predicted proteins | sample GrowelOW334metaG_FD_119756 | JGI IMG/M metagenome (GOLD analysis project Ga0172379, IMG submission 119756) | Groundwater microbial communities from an aquifer near a municipal landfill in Southern Ontario, Canada - Groundwater well OW334 metaG | ecosystem: Environmental > Aquatic > Deep... | reverse complement strand
TAATTATGTGGAACAAGGTCTAATCAAATATCAACAAACTTATGAAGAACATTTAAGACAACGATTAGAAAAACAAGCTAAAAAACTAGGGTTGTCGTTAGTGCCAAGTGTGGTTCATTAGCACTTAATAAAGCAAAACCTTCGACATCTTAGAAAATTAAAGTTATTGGATGTAGGCGGTTTCCGTTTTACGTTATCGTGTTTTTAGCTCAAAATCATCGTCTTTTAATGTTTTTATGCCATTACTGCAAAAACTGGTGTGTTTACTGGCTCGAACTGTCTCATTACTGAACTGAACTGTCTCATTACTGGCTTTATCGATGTGTTTACTGGAAATTTTGTGTGATTACTACACATTCCGATGCGATTACTGGAGATACCGGATCGATTACTGAAAAGTTCGGTGAGATTACTGGAAATTCTGAGTCATTACTAGAAAGTTCGATGAGATTACTGGATAGTTCAATCTCATTACTGAACAGGTACTACCTCGAAAGCGCAAAAATCCTATCAAAACATTTTGATCTCAGAATAAGGATTAACGATTTTTAATTTTAGAAGTTTTAAAAAATCAGAAATCGTCCCGCTTCGGCGGGATTAATCTTTGTTCTTAAATCATGTCCCAAAAACAAGATTTTGATTAAGAGAATGCATTGTCTGAAATCTTTGATTTCTCCTTTCCCCTTTCCACTTGTTACTTTCTACTTTTTACTTGCTACTTCCCTATCCACTTCACCTCCCTGTACCAGTTTACGGTTCTCTTAATTCCTTCTTCCAGAGAAATTTCTTGCCTATATCCGAAATGATCGAAAGCTTTTTGCGAAGAACAGATCCAATCTTTTTGAGTGATGTCCCGCGCTTTTTCCAAATTAAGTGTTGCGGCTTTGCTTGAGAAAATGGAAAAGAATTGTGCTACCGCGGCTATTCCGTATACTAAAAAGTGAGGAACAATAATATGGAGCGCGTGACGGTTTAATGCTTTTTCTGTCACCTTTCCTATTTCATCCCACGTATAAATTTTTTCCGAAGTGATAAAATAGATTTCTCCTTTTGCTTTTTCGGAAAGTGCGGCAAGATAAAATCCGCGTACTAAATCCATAACATGGATTAAATTAATATGTTTTATGTCCAATCCGATCGTTGTAAAAATTCCAGTGTGGTATGTTTTAAAGAAGATTAAAATTTCTGTATCGCGTTCGCCGTAAACAGCCGGGGCGCGACAAATAGTTATCGGCAATTCATTATAAAATTCCGCAGCAACTTTCTCTTCTTCCAATTTACTTCTTCCGTAAGTGGTAATCGGATGAGGTTCCATAGCCTCGGTAACCAATTCGCCATCAAGTGAAGGACCTCCTGCTGTTTGACTGCTTACGATCAAAATCTTTTTAAATGAATTTTTGAACTCAAGGGCAGTTTCTAATAAAGTTCTTGTAGTTTCAACATTTCCCTTAAAATATCCTTGCGGCTTTTTTGATTTGACAACCCCTGCAACGTGAAATAAATATGAAGCCCCAGTAAACGCTTTACGCAAACCTTCTTTATCAAATAATCCGGAATTAAGAATTTCAACTTCTTTATCTTTCAACCATTTAAGGTCACTGCTTTTACGGGTAATGCATCGAACGGTAAAATTTCGTTCAAGAAGGTAATCTACGAGATGGCTTCCCACAAAACCATTTCCGCCTGTAACAACTGCAATTTCTTTCATTTTTTTTCCGTAATTTGATTTTGAAATTATTTAATTATAGATTTTATAGTAAAAATTACAAAAATAAGTTCGTAAAAATAAACTTTTTAATAATTAACCTATTACGGAGGATCTATTGGATCTCTTTAACAAATGTTTTGAATTTACCCGTGCCGATGAAGTTAAAAAACTTGGCTTATATCCATATTTTAGACCCATCGAAGCAAATGAAGGACCTGTTGTTCAGATTGAAGGCAGAAAAATTGTAATGGCGGGTTCTAATAATTATTTGGGGTTAACTGCTCATCCGGCTGTAAAAGAAGCCGCAATAAAAGCTATTGAAAAATATGGAACGGGCTGTTCAGGATCTCGCTACTTAACCGGAACGCTGGATCTTCATATTGAATTAGAAGAAAGATTGGCAAAATTCTTAGAAGTAGAAGCCGTCTTATTATTTTCTACCGGTTACCAAACTGCTCAGGGAATTATTCCTACCTTAGTAAACCGGGGCGAATATGTTGTGTCCGACAGAGACAACCATGCATGTATCGTTGCCGGAAATTTAATGGCGAAAGGAGTAACTGCTGATGTCGTTCGTTATAAGCACAACGACATGGCTGATCTGGAAAGAGTTATCTCAAAATTACCGGAATCTGCCGGAAAACTTGTAGTCAGTGATGGTGTTTTTTCAACCGGCGGTGAAATTGTCGACCTCCCCGAACTAAATAGAATTGCAAAAAAATACGGCGCAAGAATTTTAATTGATGATGCCCATTCCGTAGGTGTAATAGGTAAAGGTGGAAAAGGAACCGCAAGCGAATTTAATCTTGGAAAAGAAATTGACCTAACGATGGGAACGTTTAGTAAAACGTTTGCATCCCTCGGCGGTTTTGTTGCCGGTGCTGAAAGAGTTATCAATTATTTGAAACATAATGCTGCGGCATTAATATTTTCTGCTTCCCCTACTCCGGCATCTGCTGCCTCGGCATTAGCTGCTCTTACTATTTTAGAAAAAGAACCCGAACGAGTAACTAAAGTTGTAAGCAATGCCGCAAAAGTAAGAACTGCATTAATTGAAGCAGGTTTTAAAGTTGAACCGGGAAGAACTGCTATTGTACCGGTTATTGTTGGTTCTGATGAAGTAGCTTTTGTTATGTGGAAAGCTCTTTTCGAAGCCGGTGTTTTTGTGAACGTTTTTATCTCCCCAGGCGTTCCTCAAGGAAGACAAATGATGAGAACTAGTTATATGTCAACCCACGAAGACGAACATCTTGATTTTATTATTGATACTTTTAAGAAAGTCGGTAAAGAATTAGGATTAATTTAGTCATTTGTCAATGGTCATTTTGTTTTACTAATGACTATTGACCAATTTACCTTTTAGATTACTATCGTATAGAGAATTTATTGTCAGGAGTTAGTATGAGTGTTTCTGTAGAAATTTCTTTGGTGCAGACTAAATCGGAGTTGATGGAGTTTATTAAATGCCAATGGCTGTTTTATAAAAATGATCCGTACTGGGTTCCGCCATTAATTATGGATAGAAAAAAAATCTTAAATAAAGAAAAGAATCCATTCTTCAAACATGCTGAAGCTGATTACTTTCTTGCTAAAAGAGATGGCAAAATTGTTGGACGTATCGCTGCTATTAAAAATGATTTGCACAATAAATACCACAATGATAAAGTCGGGTTCTTCGGTTTTTTCGAATCTATTAATGATCAAGCGGTTGCTAATGCCCTATTCGATACTGTAAAAGAATGGCTTGGCAAAAGAGGATTAACGCACATGCGCGGTCCGGCAAATCCTTCTTCCAACGATGAATATGGAATGCTGATCGAAGGTTTCGATGATTCCCCTCGATTATTAATGACGCACAATCCCAAATATTATTTAGCGCTTTGTGACAATTACGGCTTCTACAAAGCAAAAGATCTCCTTGCTTATAAACTTGAAAACAAAAAAGTAATCACTTCAGAAAAACTTATTCGCGTCGCAGAGATCGCTAAAAAAAGATCCGGGATGACGATCACTTCCCTGAATATGAAAAATTTCAAATCTGAGTTAGATAAAGTAAAAATGATTTACAATAAAGCCTGGGCGCCTAACTGGGGATTTATTCCCATGACTGACGATGAAATTGACGCAATGGCGAAAGATTTAAAACCATTGGTTGAACCTTCATTAGTTTTATTCGGCGAAATTAATGGTGAAGTTATTGGCTTCGCACTTGTCATGCTTGATTATAACCAGTTATTTAAAGAGATGAATGGACATCTTTTCCCTTTCAATTTCATAAAGTTAATGACAAAGAAAAAAGAAATTAAATGGGCGAGGGTAATTACACTAGGCATTATTCCCGAATATCAAAAACGTGGTCTGGATGCGGTATTCTATATGGAATGCCTGAATAGAGCACATGCTCTCGGCGTTGATTTGGGTGAAGCAAGCTGGATTTTAGAAGATAACGAAATGATGAACCGCGGAGCAGAAGTAATGTCTGGTGTAGCTTATAAAAAATATAGAATTTATGAGATTGCAGTTTAGATTCTTCGGCTTATTATTTTTTCTTTTTTATACAGCTTCATCATATAGCCAATATAACCAATGTGATGAAGCTTTAGTAAAAACCACTTTTACCAGAACTTTTGACAAAAAAATTATCGCAGCTTATCTCACTTCACATGATGAAAGAGAAGTAGTTGCGGCTCTCCTTTCGATAAGTCATTCGGAAGACTCTTCCTTCGTCCCTCAAATTTGCACCTTGGATTTTCAAAAGTACTACGAAACGATTTGTTTTGCTCTTGCACAATTTGGAGAAAACAAAAAATCAACTGAATATCTTTGGCAAATGTTTGAAAAATATCCGGACGTTGAAGGACAAAAACTTATTCTTGATGCACTCGGACAAACCGGCGACAAAAACGACTTGACCAAACTTCTTTTGTTAGTTAAGGAAAATAAAATTTTAAGCCATGCTGGATTTGCTTTAGCCGTTTACAATTTTTCTCTCCGCAAGATTTCTGAACCGGAAAGCATTGCAGTACTGCAAAGTGTTTTAACCCGGGGAGATGAAGGAATTGAGGAAACTCTTTTCACAATCTACCGGATGGGAAAAACAGATTCTCTTACGCTTTCTTTAGTTGAAAAAATTATTCGAACGGAAATTAAAAAAGAAACTCCATCGGAATTTATTATCCAAAATGCGCTGGGAATTTTCCGCAAAGCAAAATTTTTCCCTAATGATATTGAACTGCTTTACAGGTTGAGTGTTAACGTTAATCCCATTATCAGAATTGAGACGGCAAAAACAGGTATTTACTTCCCTTTTGTACGAAAAGAAAATGCAGATTTTCTTTTCCAATTACTTTTTGATAAAAATCCAAATGTGGCAAGACAAATAGCGCTATCCTTCCGTGATATGCAGTTAAATGATACTCTCAAAGCAAGTGTTCTCCAATTTATCAGAACTCATATTAAGGATAAAAATCTTACCTTAATAACCCGCGGGGAATTGTTCGTTTCCTTCATTAAACTGCTTCAAACAATTGATCTAAATTTAATCAACGAATATGAGCCCTTTATCAATAAAAGTTTTATCTATCAAGCTTGTGGCGAACTAAACTACATGCCGCAAGATATTTATGATTATTTGATGACCCAATTTCCCGTTGAGAAAAAAGAGCATAAACTTTTTATTCTTGCTTCTTTGTTGAAACATCAGAAAAATCTTAGCGAAAAGAAACCCTTTAGTGATTTTGTTTTTAAAGTGCTTGCGGAAAAAGATATTTCTCTTTCCACTTCTCTTTTGGATGAGCTGTCCGATGATTTCGTTAAGAAGAATAAGGATAAAATCATCGGAATCATTTTAGCTGATGCTACCCGGAATATAAACAATTTGAATTTTGCGGGTAGTCTTGAGAGTTATTATAAAGTGATTGAAAAGATTGACAAAAATTCTGCCTACAAATTTTGTAAAACATTAACTCCCTCATCCGTTTATTCAATTGTAAAATTTGCTGCGGCAAAACTTGGTAAGAAAACTCCCCAGCAAAACAATGTCAAATATTTTGGGGCACTTTGGAATGAAGCCTTCAAATATGCTGCGGCAAATGTAAAAACCAGCAAAGGAAATTTCGTAATTCAATTTCAACCGGAAGCGGCTCCTATTTCTGTTGGGAATTTTTGTCTGCTAGCAGAAAAAAACTTTTTTAACGAATTGAAGTTTCATCGCGTTGTTCCGGCTTTTGTAATTCAGGGTGGTGATCCCGATAATACCGGCTGGGGAGGCTCAGATATTCCGATCATTTCCGAGTTTTCTCCGTATCAATTTCAAAAAGGAATTGTTGGAATGGCGAGCAGCGGAAAAGATACCGAAAGCTCACAATGGTTTGTTATGCAAGCGTATCATCCTCATTTAAACGGAAGATACACCGTTTTTGGAAATGTTATAGAAGGATTAGAAACGGTTTTGCAGATAGATCAAAATGATGAAATTCTATCGATTGAATTACTTCACTGATAAATTATTTCATCGTACTTACCTGCATGTGGCGGATCGATCTCTTTTAAAGTTTTGAAAATAGATTTATCGGGGTAATCTTTCAAGTATTCAATAATTTCCTGGTATTTCGCGTCAAAAAATACTTTAATAAAAATGCTACGCAAATCAAGTTTCGATTTCAATGACTGCAAGACATTTATCAGCGCAACAATTTTCTTTTGCCCACTGCTTTTATTCACTTCATAAAGATCAATCCCGTAATGATACCCGGAGATGGCTTCACGGAAAGGTCTAAAGCGTTCATTTAAAATATCCTCAACTAAGTCGCGCCGGTTATAAGTCCCCGCGCTTTTATCCCATCCTTTGCTGTATTTACTGCTTAATGCGAGGTGAACAATATCCAGCGCTTTAGAAAAATAAGGAGTCCCGCTCATTTGTTCCCACGAATCGTTATCCATTCCTAAAATCAGATAAGCATAATAATCTAAAAAACTTGTTATTGAATTGTTGACCATAGGATTAAAATAGAGCGCCTGATTTTTTTCGTAACTGAAATTCCAATTATTATCAAGGATGGTAAGCATCGGGGAATTTTTTGTAGAATTGTAAACGGGACGTTGACTGCCAACAAAAACCTGTGCGGTATAAGAAATTTCATCCGCAGCAGACAAGAAAAATATCGTGAACGTACATTGTATTTTAGGATTGTTCCAAACTGCCCCCGTAAATCTATTATTATTTAAATAATCTTGAATCGTTTGAGCAAAATTTACGAGGCTTTCTTTATTAAGAACGGGGAGATTTTCGTATTGGACCGTAACCGTTGCTTGTAGTTCTTGCGCTTTCATAGAAAAAGTTAAGAGTACAAGTAAACCAAGAATAAACTTCATAATCAATCCTCAAAATCAGTTTTACAGAGCAGAAATTTTTTACGATGAAATCTTACTAAAAATATCGGTAAAAAGAAAGGGTGAAATTGAAAATATTCATCTCCCAGGCTATTTGCCTTTGATTAGCATTCGTAAAATGAATATATCATAAACATTTTCACCTATTTGTTATGGCTTAAAGTCCTCAATCATTTTATCCATCATCAGGTCAACTTCAGCATTTACAATTTGGTTTTCTTTTTCAGAATACCAATCGATCACTTCTTTTACTCCTTCATGATATGGAATGGTTGCCTTGAAATCAGGAACGACGCTTCTGATTTTAGAATTATCAAAAGTCGTATCGTATCCTTTATCGCCGGTTATGTTTCTTCCCCATTCTGCATCATACTTTGAAATAAATTCAGCCGACATGTGTGTAATTTTCAATTCTAAACCGGCAGCTGCTGCAATGGTCTCAGCAATTTGATTCCATGTTAATACCTCGTCCGAAGTAATATGATACGATTCACCAATAGTTTTGGGATTTCCGATCAATCCAATAAATCCCTTTGCAAAATCTTTTGCATTAGTAAGCGTCCATAATGTTTTCCCATCACCATGAATAATAATATTTTTATTTAGCTTCATTCTATTAAATGCCGTGAAGTTTCCATAGAGAGGAAATCTAGTTTTATCATACGTGTGCGAAGGTCTGCAAATTGTAGCCGGGAATTTTTGCTCATGAAACTTTTGCATCAAATAATTTTCACAATTGATTTTGTTCTGCGAATATTCCCAGAATGGATTGTGAAGAGGCGTGTCTTCGGTAAGAGGTGCCTTGATGGGCGGCTTATGATACGTAGATGCAGAACTTATAAAAATATATTGATCTGTTCTGTCGTTGAATAGTTCAAAATCATTCTTCACATGTTCTTCGGAATAAGCAATCCAGTCAACCACAACATCAAATTTTTCTTTTGAAAGCTTTTCCTTCACAGTGTCGACATCCCTGATATCCGCAAGAATGACCTTTGCATCCGGGTGAGGCTTTTTAACCGATTGATTCCTGTTTAGCAAAAAGAGATCAAATCCTCTTTCTATGCATAACTCCGAACATGCAGAACTTATTACTCCAGTTCCACCGATAAATAATATTTTCATCTTATTCTAATAATTGTTTTCCATTGATCTGATTTTGCTCTGATAAAAAAACTCTGATCTATCTTCTTCTGCTTGGACCTCTATAAGGTTTTTTATTAAACGGTTTTTGCGGAGGTCTTTTATGTTCAATGGTCTTATGCTTCTCCGGAATTGCAACAAGAAGCTCCTCCTCGGGGAACTTAAATTCAATTTTCTTCCCGAGGAATTCTTCTAACTTCTTAATTTCATGCGAATCGTCTTCATCAGCAAAACTTATTGAGATGCCTGAAGCCCCCGCTCGGCCCGTTCTACCAATACGATGTACATATTCTTCAACATCCTGCGGCATATTATAATTTATCACATGCGAAATCGCTTCAACATGAATACCGCGTGAAGCGACATCAGTAGCAACAAGAACACGTATCTTCCCTTCTCTAAATCTTTCCAATCTCTTAATTCGCTGGTTTTGTTCAATGTCTCCCGAAAGCAGTGCGCAGCTAATTCCATAGATATCAAATTTTTCTTTAAGCCGTTTGGCGTCATCTTTTCTATTTACAAAAACCAGTACCCGTTCCAATTTTTTTTGCATGATGATATTGTAAAGAAGCGTTGGTTTTTCATCAATGGTAGTTATGTAGGTTATTTGCTCAATACTTTGGACGGCTACATCATCGGGTTTAATAATTATTTCACTGGCATGCCTAGTCCATGATTCCGCAAGACGCTTTACATCGCCGGTGAGCGTTGCGCTAAAAAACATTGTCTGGCGGTTGGCTTTTGCCGGGGTATGTCCAACAATCCTTTTAACATCGGGAATGAATCCCATGTCAAGCATTCTATCGGCTTCATCGATAATAAGAATTTCGACTTTTCCCAAATTCACTAAGTTCTTCTGCATAAAATCAATTAGTCTGCCCGGCGTGCATATCAATACATCACATGGTTCATTCCGCAAGGTGCTTTGCTGCTTTCGATAATCCATTCCACCCAATAGAGAAAGAATAGAAAGTGGAATATACCTGCCCAGCCCTCGCGCGTCTTTTTCAATTTGAAGGACCAGTTCACGTGTAGGAGCAAGGATAAGCGCACGCGGGGTTCCCGGATCGCGTTTTTCTTTTATCGGGTGTTTTAGCACGTGATTAAAAATTGTAATAAGAAATGCTGCCGTCTTCCCTGTTCCGGTCTGCGCTTGTGCGGTAATATCTTCACCGGCCATAGCTTTAGGAAGGACTTCTGCCTGAACTTGAGAACAATATTGAAATCCCAAATCGTAAACAGCGTGAAGAATTTCTTTTGCTACCCCTAGATCATGAAACCGGGTTTTACCTTCAATTGCATCAACTTTATAAACAGTGTCGTCCCACTCTTCAGTTGGAATTGCAACTGCTGTTTTAGCAACCTCGGGTTGGTTCTTCAACAGTTTTTCATGACGCAGCCGGTATTCTTCACGAGTTTCTTTTTTGTATGGCTTACGCGGTGGATGAGTAACGACCGGTTTTTCAGCGTGGTGCGCTTTGGTTTGAGGTGGCGATATTGTTTTACTTTTGGCAGAGTCAACGGGGGTAACTTTAGCAACTTTGGATTTACTTCCAAGAAATTTTTTCAGCTTTGCAGCGATCTTTTTAATCAATGTGTACAACTTTTTAAATGAAAGAAAACAATTAGTGTACAAATATACTGTAAAAAAGCGTAGAATGTGAATAAGAACAAGGTAAAGCGTATTGGCAAGGATTTGTTTTATTCAAGGTTCAAAGAATAATGTTATTTACAGGGAAAATTTAACTCCGAAAACCCTAATCGTTTTAAACCATTCTGAACAAGTTCATCCTTCATAAGATATTTCCAAACAAAACCGCTTTTATAGTTCTCGATCATTAAAAGCATTGGTCCTTGATCTATCCCAAGCACATCACGATCAAACCAGTTAACCGTAAGATTAAAAGAATCAACAAAGCCATACTTTCTCCACAACCCTTTATTCGCATACCTTTGGTACATCGAATATAAGGTAGGGATGCAAATTTCCGGTGCAAAAGGAATGGACGAAGCGGAAGCATACGGAGCAATTGTACCGTCGTCAAAAGTTGAATCGGGACCGGAAGTACCGCGAGCGGAATAACCAAAAAATTCCTTCCCATCAAAATTATACCTTCCATCAGGTCCATCACACGCTGATAAACCCCAGGTTAAAGAATCATATCCAATCCAGCCGTTTGGATTATCAATTGCATATTTTCTTTGCACATACGTTGCACGTCTTGAATTTTCGAAGTAATCAATCTTCTTTGCAGCCATGTAGGAATCATAGATGTTTCTAAAATCAATCCACAATAAAGAAAACTGATGAACAAATAAAGCAGGGAAAACAACATGACCGGAACCTTTGCCATAAGGTTCCCGCCATTGATAAAAATTTAACCACGCTGAATACCCTTTATCTACATTTGGCATTTCTGCTCCTGCAGACAAAACATAAAGGAACAGCGCTTCGGTATATCCCCACCATCCTAAAGAATTAAAACCGTTTTTTTTGTCCCAACCGAGTGAGATTGTGTGTTTATATGGTCCATTGGTTTTAATTTCAAAAAACGACCAGTTGATACGTTTTGTTAAAGCGTCAGCTAAATATCTTATCTCTATCTCTTTTGTGTTTTTTAATGTGTAGAATTGTTTCGCAAAACGGATTCCGGCTAAAAGCAGACCGGTATCGATGGAAGAGAGTTCGCAATTCCAAATTCTTTTTCCGGTTTTCATATCAAGAAAATGATAATAAAATCCTTGATACCCGGTTGCGCTGTCATCAGTGCTCTGTTCCGAATTTAGAAGAAACCGGAAAAGGTTAAGAGTAATTTGAACGGCTGAATCTCTACTCATCCACCCTTTCTCTGAACCGAGCGCCCAAATCGGAATTGCAAATCCCGTAGCAGCAATACTTGCGGGTGATGCTTCAGCGCTTCTATCCTTCATCAAACCGTTCTTAAAATTTACTTCGTTGATAAAAAATTGAAATGAGTAATATTGAACTGAATCCAGGAAAGCACATTCCTCTTTTGATGGAGTATAATTAATTTTTTGTTCTCCGGTTACTTGTCCATTTGTAAGAACCATCGGAACAAAATTGAGTAGTATAAAAAAAGAAAGAACCCATCTTTTCATAAATACTTCCATTAGTTGAATCCTATCCCAAGTGTAAATCGATGCGTTTGATTTAATCTTCCGTAGTCACTCCAACCGTAGTCAAAGCGGATGTTAAGACCGGGAGAGAATTCATATGCTGCACCACAACCAAGCATTAATCCTCCTTCAGAGTCCTGCAAAAATAAATCACGGTAACCGCCGCGCACTGTAAATGTATTCAAGAAATTCCATTCTGCCCCAAGGTTTAATCTTTCGTAGCTATCATTCGGATGCGTAGCATCAATAGCAAAAAGGACTTTGTTCGATTCGTTAATTGTGAGCGGGTAAGCAATTCCCACCCGGAAGAGCGTTGGAAGAGAATAGGAATCAGTCCGAAGTTCGGCAGGAAGTTTATCGTTATCACCATATTTTTTCGGATCAAAATCATAGTTGATGTAAAGGTCTCTTCCGTCATATTTTGCACGGGGACCAAAATTAGCAACGCTTGCTCCAAACATTAATCCATCTTTTTCAACCTGGTATTGTACCCCGAAATTAAATGATACATCAGTAAGCGCACTGTGCCAAATTGATTCTTGTAGATAGTTCACTTGCATACCGATTGAAACGCGATCTGTAAGCATTAATCCGTAACCGAGACCGATGGCAAAATTATTAACAGTATATTTTTCACCTGTTCCAAGAGGTTGTTCAACTGTCCTAACATCAATTTCACCGGAGTTGAGAGAAGTGACCTGCAAAGAAAATATTCCGATGTTTTCTATCTTCACAGCGGCAATAGCGTAGTTGTAAACGATGTCTGCAAGCCAGCTATTGTAGGTGAACTGAAAATCAGAATGTTCTAATCTTCCCAAACTAGCCGGGTTATAGTAGGAAGCAACAGCTTCGCCATAAAGTGCTGTGCCTGAATTTCCAATAGCGGCAGCTCTTGCACTCGGCTCAATTTTCAAGAATTGCCCGATTGTCGTTCCGGTTTTACTTTGCGCAAAGACTATTTGTGTTGCGAGTAAAAATGTAATGAGCAAAGCTAAAGTGTTTTTTTTCATCTTAATCACCGCCGTTATTTAATTATTGCAAATTTGCCGATGTAATCAGCAAGTTGTGGTGAAGTGACATGGAAAATGTAAAGCCCGGGAGCTACTTCCAAATTATCTTTTGAACGTAAATCCCATGAAACAATTCCCTTTGTAATATTTCCGTCGTGCTGTAGCGTTTGTACAAGTTCACCATTTACCGTAAAAATACGGATGGTAGCAAGGTCCGGCAGATTACGAAATTCAATCTTCCTTTCTCCCCTTCCCGAAACTGCAAACCTCTGCGGTTCAAAACTAGCAGCTCCAACGTAAGGATTTGGAACGACGTACGGTTTTTTGTTATAATCATTTTCGGCTTTCGAATTATCGACTTTTTGTCCGGAAGTTTTGAAAACAAAAACATCCTTTGGAGAAAATGGAATCTTCAACACCATCTCGTAGACATCTCCTTTTTTCGGTGGAGTTGAAATAGTCGGTTGAGAATTATCAACATCAAAACGCCAGGTGTCCCGTGGAGTTGTAGGTTTATCAAAAGTTGAGGTCATAACATTTATGTATTCACCAACCGAATCTATTGTTCCCGATTTATTAAGATCTCTGAACGTGAATTTCATCTTCACATCACCGGAATCTGTCTTTGCCACGACCTTAAATTTTGTCGCTACAGCCGGTAAGCCAACTTGCGCCCTTGAAGTATCAATCGGGGCATCATCAAAAATAATTTCTAAGTTTTCCGGGAAAGAAATTCTTCTTTGCCTAATCGAAACACTGCTTCCATATTTATAAGTCAGTTTTAGATCAGTTTGACTTGAAGAAGTAAACCCGGTTTTTGCAGAATCATATTGTATTTCATCCACTGTTGAAAAAACCGGTAAAATACCATTGCTAACTAATCCGATTCCTTCTCCATCAAAATCATTCCCGTTTGTAAATAACGTATCGCTTGTGGTTGCATCAATTAAAGAGTAATATTGCGCTTTAACGCTATCTGCAGCACCCGAAAAAATAATTTTAAATGAATGTCCGTCGGGAACTTGTTCGGAATTTTTTATTTGAATTGCAGCTGTTCCAAAACCTGTACCTTGATCGTGAATTACATCAAATGCCGAAGCCGGTGTATAACCCGCAACCGGTGGGTTAGGATAAACTTCAACAACATTTTTAGCAAGAATGGTACCACCACGTAAAGTCTGACTAACGGTGATTGAATTCTCGGAAGGATAAATATCAATTGAATCAACACCGCGATCATAAGACGTTAACCCGTAAAAATATCTCTGCCCATTTATAACAGTTGAATCTGTATAAGTATGAGTAAGCCCGGTATTTTCTCCTAGAAAAAACGCGACACCATCAATCGTATTTTTTGAGTATCCTTCGTACTCGTTTTTTAAATCAAATTGTTTTAACCATTTACCTTTCCCCATCGGACCGCTGCCGGTTCCGGTATAAATAACTTGAGGGTCGAGAAAAGCCGGATCAGTACTTCGGTAAATCCGGTAGCCTTCAAAATCATTATTCAGAGTTATTGGATCAAACGCTTTTTCAGAAGCATTATCCCAGGTTAGCGTAACAAAATGATCTCCGGCATAAGCGCTAAGTGTAGGTGTTGGAGGAGGTATCGCAAATTGATAATTCGCTTTATAAATTTGTTGAACCACTTTAGTTGTGTTTCTTAATTCACGCAGGTTGGCACCAAAACCAAGCGCAAGGCTGAATCTCTCGGTATTTCCAGCTTTTAGCTTAAAAGGACCGGAAGCAAATAGAAAACCGATATTATAATTTAAAACCATTAAGTTTTTATCAAATGAACTATCGGGATTTGAAAAAATATTGTACAACCTCTTAGGCCATTCTTTACCGTCATCGAAGAAAACAATATTATCAACCTCTTTATTCGGGTTATCGTTTCCGGCTTTGATTCTATTCATTTTAAAACCAGTCAATCCAATTTGGTCCGATTCATCGATATCGGTTTTATCAAAATTCGTTTCTCCTTTAGTCGGGATACCATCTTTTTCTCCCGGGTCATTGGTTCCGAAAATTCCGTCTTCACCGGTATCATGAAATTCTGCAACCCAATCCATATCTTCATCACCGGTAAACCAAACACCAGCCTGATATGCCGGCATCGTTTCAATTTTATTGTAATAGATTTCAAATTTTGCGACATCATAATGAGCTTTAACATAATCCATTATAGCTTGTTGCCCAACAATTTTTTGTCCCGGTCCACTAGTTCTTGATTCATCCGTAATTCCATCGTCATCATTATCAATACCATCAAATTCATTACCAGGAGTTTCCATATAAGAATAGCCTAAATAGCCGGTAGGGCCAACCATACCGTTCCCGTTCTTATCCCATGTGTAAACTAAATTCAAACCGATTGTTTTATCGAAGTAAGCATTGTCATCATCCGATTCGGGAACGCCATCTTTTCCAGTACCTGAACCACCAACACCGGAGTCCATGTACAAACCAAAAATGATATTGTCATCATAGTTGGTTGTTCCTTCATTCGCAATATCATAATGAAAGAAGATAACATTCCCGGCTTGCGGATTTGCCCATTGAAAACCGCGCTGTTCAACACGCAGCCCAAGCCCTCGCCTTGTTTCATCACGGCTGTCTGGATAATAATTCCAGGCATCATAATATTGATCATCATAAACAACAAAACTTTCCTGATCGGCGACATCTGATCTTTTCCCAAAATAGCCGTTCCACGAACCACTCCAGCCGGGATCGAACCCATCTGTAAGTTTATCAATCCATTGATCCGGCCATGTTCGAGGGTCATTGCTCATTGCAACCGATCTTCCTTTATTGATGTTTGGATCGGGTTGAAAGTAGCCCGGTCGCGGTTCAAACCGCATCACTCTGTTGTGTGCCGGACTTGTCCCCTGCCGTTCTCTGTAACCGGTTTCCATTATGTAGGCAGTTGATCCGGAACGTTGAGTAATTTTTGAGAGAACAAATGGGGTCGTTCCATCACTATAGTTTTCACCGGAGCCTTTTGGTACTTCAACAGAATGGAAAATACTCAAATCAACCCGCAGCGGATCGGCAGGATAATCGCCTACCATTCCATAATTATAAAAAAGTGTACGGATATTATTTGCATCATGCGTTCCCTGGCGTTCGGCATCTGCTCTCCCTCGCAACGAATCGGAGACAATCGGTTGGAGTGTTTGCCCTTGCAAGGAACCATTTATAATTAAGAAAATTAAAAGTAAGGAGTAAACGCTGTTTGCAATTTTCATACGCGGGAAAAAAGTTTTTTGTGATATTGTTTTCATTATTATTTACTCCTCAAAGAAATACCAAATTCAATACGGCGTGGTTCTTGAAACCGCGATGGATTTAGTAGTTGGGTAATATTTTGTGAGGGATTCAACGCATAGTCCGGGCTTCCGGTAGAAGCAAAGACAAATCCGTTAGCAGAATTCGCGTTTAATAGATTGAATACTCTTGCGAACAAACTCATCTCAACGTCAAAGAGTGTGAAATACTTTTCCGCACGAATATCAACTAACACAAAGCTGGATTTTCTGCCTGAGTTTGTTTCGAGATCAGCTCCGAAACCGGTTCCGATTTCCGGTGTATATGGCTGCCCGCTTCCAAATTTTATAATTGCTCCAATTGAATAGTCTTCCGGTACAAACCAGATCGCCGTTGCATTCAACGTATGCCTTTGATCCCATCCAAATGGAATATCACGTGGACGTGAATCTTTACCGGATGCTGCGCGATTAGCAGTCTCACTCGGATCACTCGAATTTCCTTGTGCAAATTGAAGAGTGTAATCTAGCGTTGTACTTAAGTATCCTATTTCCCGCTGAGAAAGAGAGATGGTTAAACCGGAGACACTACCAAAATCTACATTTGTAAATTTTGAATATTTTGCTGCGGCATACGTCTCAATGAATTGAACACCGAGTAAATCACGAATATCTTTGTAGAAAAAAGTCATCTCTAATCCAAATGCATTTCCGATCGCTTGCTTAAAACCGAATTCATACTGAATGGTTTTTTCGGGATTCAAATCAGGGTTTCCCATTACGTCGTATCGATCTAACCCTGCTTGAAGTTCATCAAGAATGGAATAATCCGCATTGTTGTACAGCAGACCTAAGCCAGGCATCTGGTAAAAATGACCGTACGAAAAATAGATGGAGGAAACGTCGGTTAGCGGAAAACTAAAACCAAGGCGCGGTGCTATCGCATATTTTTTTGTTGTTTTTTGTGGTACTGATTTCGGTGCGCCGGAAATTGCATTTGCAGGATTTTGAAAATCACTAGGTACGTACGTGTCGGCATCAAAATATTCAAAACGGAAACCTGCGCGCAGAACCAGATCACCCCACTCAACTTTATCTTGTGCATAAGACGCAAATTGTTTTGGGAAATAATTTTGCACTCCGGGTGTTCTTAATAAATTTTCTCTTGGCTGTAAAATCTGCTTTCCGGATACTGAATCAAAAGTTGAAACAATAAATCCGGGAGGACCAAACTGGATGTTTGAAGTTTGTCCTTCTACGCCAAGTTCGATCATGTTTGCACGCGAAACTTGCCAGGTATAATCACCTTTTAAAATTAGCGCGTTTGTTTTTTGAATAAATCTTCCAAGATCTACACCTTGCACGGCTGCACCGTTTTCATAATTTGCGTCCCCTTTCGGTTCACCGGCTTGATAATAGCGGGGATCGTAAAGACTTTCATACTTCATATCTTTGTAGTCAAAAATATTTTGCCGGAGATTCAATTTATAAAACATATTATCCGATAACGTTTGTGTTAAACCGAATCCATGGGTTAACGAATAAGTGGTGTTTGTTTTTATCCCTTCAGGATTAAGAATGTAAAACGTATTATAGTTTGTTCTTTCAATTTTATTAAGATTTGCTTGATACGCAATTTGAAAACCGGAGAACGATTGATTAGAAAGTTTTATTTGTCCGCTCCACTCTTTGTACGTTTGCATTGGAATAAGTTTTCCATCTCCTGTTGGATGAAACGTACGGGTTTCAAAATTGCTTGAATCTGTTGGAACAAATCTCCTCTCGCCAAAAAGATAGCCGCTATTTAAGAATCTTCTCCCGCTGATAAAAAAAGTTGTCTGCGGCAAATAAGTTGGACCACTTAGTGTTATCTGATAATTTTGAATGGTAGTTGGAGTGAAAGAATTGTTATGCGGATATCGATTCTTATCTGTAGTAAAATAATCACCTCCGTAAAGTTCTGTCGACCACTCAAACTTGTCGCTTCCACTTTTAAGAATCGCATTTACAACACCGGACATCGCCTGTCCATATTTTGCATCGAAAGTTCCGCTGATTACCTGCACTTCCTGTAGCACCGAACGGTCTAAAGAAAGCGTTGATGAATTATCATAAGGGTTGTTTACCGTTACACCGTCTACCTGGTACTGGACTTCACCAATTCTTCCACCGCGGAAATGTCCATCAACAACTCCCGCTTGCAGGTTAACAATTTCACTTAATCCTTGAACCGGAAGATTTGCCATTTCATCCTTATTTATAGTAGAAATGGCGCTTGTTTGATTAACCTCAACAATAGGTTTCTTTGCAACTACAACAACTTCTTCCGTTTGCACTGCTTGAGATTGGAGTGTTGCATTGAGTTTGGTTGTCTGGTCGGCATTGATTTTAACATTTTCTACAACTTGAGATTGGTACCCAACATATCGGAAATGAACTTTGTACGTACCGGTACGGATATTTAAGATAGCATAATAGCCGTCTAAATCAGTTGATGCGCCTTGAGTGGTTCCATCCAACACAACATTCGCTCCAATCAACGCATTCCCTTCTCCATCAATTACCCGTCCGGATAACTTTCCCGGAGTTTGAGAAAATAAAAATGATGAAAAGAGAAAAAACAGTACAGCAAAAATGTTCTTGAAAGGAGTGAACAGACATTTATTTCTCATACCTACTCCAATGTTAAAAATCCACTAGTTATTCTTTATTGATATCTTCTAAATGAAAGAGTGGCACAAAGCCACTCTTCTCACTCATTTTTATTTTAATAATATCAATTTCCCAACTTGACTTCCAAATCGGTCATTTAATTTAATTTGGTAGAAATAAACACCGGTCGATAACCCGGCGGCATCAAAGGATATTTCATGCTTTCCTGCAGATTGTCCGTTAAAATTCAAACGGGTAACTTCTTGTCCCAAATTATTGTAAACAACAATTGCTACGTTTCCATTTTGTGGAATTGCATAGCTAATCTTTGTTGATGGATTAAAAGGATTCGGGTAATTGCCATATAACTCAATTGAAGTAGGAACAAATGTCTGCGCTTGATCTTTTACACTAACTAATGTATTGGGATCTAAAACAGCCCACGGCGTGGCAGGGCCGCCACCATTTTCTCTAAACCACCAGGTTCTTGTTCCATAATTTGCAGTCTGATCATCAAATGAATCACCATCCGAAAGCATAGCCCCCATGAAAATTAGATGGTCATCCAGAGAAGTTGAATATCCCAATTTTGTTAAATCAATTTTCATTTCTATTGTATAACCTTCATCCACATCTGTGTTCTCATTAACAGTGGTGGCTCCCTTTAACTTTGTTGCGATTTCAGTTCCTCCCGAATCAATTAATGTAGTTAAATATTCAAATGGTTTCGCGGCACCAGTTGAATCAAAATTAACTCGCAAAGTTCTAAATTCCATAACTTCTTCTCCATTCTTAGCTTTTCTATCACCTATCAGTAATGAAAAACCATCTAGCGCATCATACGACGAAACACCTTGAACAAGTTGATCATTAACGTCAGCGGCTACATACAGAAAGTTGTCCTTAAAGAACATCTTCACTTTTGCATAAGAAGGATCAAGTATCGGAGGTAAGCTGCCAACAACTAGTTCAGGTTGATATTGTCCGCTTTGGAATGGACCTACTCCCGGATAGGTGTTCCTAATTGTTGCATCATTCCATGCGATATCAAAAGTGTAAGCGCCTTGCCAAACACTTTCATCCAATACCCCATCAATCGTTGGTGATGCAAGAGTTCCAGCGTTTGGAATTACAACATCAGGCGGAATAATTGGAAGGGTTGGAGAATCGACTGTGATGGATGGCTTAATATGAACCCGCCCAACGTTGTTCCCGTTCGCATTTCCCCATGGACTCTGCCAGTGCGTTCTCGTAACACTATATCGTGAAGCATCTCCACTCCATAAAAAATCTGCATCCCAAATACTAAAATTCAACATTACAATATCGCCATCCGAATTAGTAACATCATATCCCAATTTTGTAATATCTATTTTCATTTCAAAAACCCAGGAAGTATCGGTTCCACTATCACAGGAATTCCCATGAATTACACTGGCAGCATCCCAAACTGCTCTTTGTGAATCGGTTCGGACAGTATCAACCCAATTTCCATAAATCCCAACAAAACGTGGTGGACAACCAGGTTTGAGGTAGGCAGGTACAGATTCGTACCACCATGAGTAAAAAAATTCTATTGCTCCCGCTGGCCGATAGTCACCTGATTTATCTTTAATAGACATTAAAAACCCGTCCCAGGCAGCCCATGCAGGTTTTCCACCAATGGAGGAATCGGGAATAGAAACTCCCAAATATAAATAGTTACCTGAGATTAGAAATTTTACTGTCGCGTGTGTCGGATCAGTAACAGCGTCTGGTTGAAGTTCTGCACGCCAACCGCTTGTAGGTAAACCTGCACTTTTTCCATATTCAATTTTTAATGAATCAGCTTTTGCCCAATCAGGTTCATTAAGTACTCCGTCCAAAGTTATAGGGTTATTCGTGGACCTAGCCCAGATAACATCCTCTCTAGTTTGATTTTGAGCATAACTGATCCTTGGGAAAAATGCCAGTAAACCAAAAAGAAAAAGCAAAAATAGAATGTTTTTTTTCATACGAACCTCTTCTGATTTTTATTAATATAAAATTTCAAAGCCAATTTGTAAACGTTTACATTTGTGATGGTAATTTCTCTATTTTTCTGGTAATTGTCAATTATTTTTTTTACCAGTTTAAGATTTTTATTCCTTCACTCCCCCGATCATAATCCCTTTTATATAATATTTTTGCAGCGCTAGAAATACTATGACCACAGGAATGATTGTAACAACCGATCCAGCCATCATAAGTTCGGGGTCTTTTGTATGCTCTCCCATTAAGTTTGCAAGTGCTACCGGAAGCGTATACATTGAATTATCGGTAAGGACTATCAATGGCCAAAGGAAATCATTCCACGTCCCCAAAAAAGTAAATAGTGCAAGCGTTACCAAAATAGGTTTGCACAAGGGAAGAATAATTTTCCAATATATTTGAAAATCGGTTGCCCCATCGATCCTTGCTGATTCGAGAAGACTATCCGGGATTGAAACTGCGTATTGCCGTATCATAAATATCCCAAAAATATTTGCCAAACCCGGAATGATAATAGCCATATAAGTGTTGATAAATCCCATATATTTTAACATCAAAAAGAGTGGAAGCATTGTAACTTGCGCGGGAATAATCATCGAGCTCAAAAGTATAGTGAACAATTTATCCTTGCCATGAAACCTGAATTTAGCAAATGCATATCCCGCCATGGAATTAAACAAAAGCGATACTGCAGTAACTAAGACCGAAAGAATTAGACTATTTATAAAATTTGAAAGTGCATTTAAGCGGGTAAACAAAGTCTGATATTGAATCAATGTTGATACGTCGGGAAAAAATCTTGGTGGATAAACACTTGCATGTCCATCTGCCATCAACGAAGCGGAGATCATCCACACAAATGGAGCGATTGTTAAAATCCCCGAGATACTTAGAAAAAGATAGAGAAAAACTTTTTTCATATCAAGTGTGTTTCAATTTCTTTTGAATGAGAGTTTGTATTATTGAGCCTAGAAAAATGATAAAGAATAAGACGAATGCAATCGCCGCAGAGTACCCCATATTCCACCAACGAAATCCTTCCTGGTACATATACTGGACAATACTCAATGTTTTATTTAATGGGCCACCTTGCGTCATGATATAAGGTTCAGCAAATAATTGAAAATACCCGATCATCG
>Ga0172379_10004251_pt1 | contig 21470 bp, 22 predicted proteins | sample GrowelOW334metaG_FD_119756 | JGI IMG/M metagenome (GOLD analysis project Ga0172379, IMG submission 119756) | Groundwater microbial communities from an aquifer near a municipal landfill in Southern Ontario, Canada - Groundwater well OW334 metaG | ecosystem: Environmental > Aquatic > Deep... | reverse complement strand
TCTGAGTTCTGCTTTCTGTTTTCTGCTGACTAGTAACACCTCGACCCTTGCCCCACTCTCTTCTTTCTTCCCAACAATGTTACTCGGCATAACTTTTGTATCATTCAAAACCAGAAGGTCGCCAGGCAGGAGATAATCGACAATATCATAAAAGTTTTTATGGGAAATAGATTGTTCGTCGCGATCAAGCACCATCAGCCGCGAATGATCACGTTTGGAGGCCGGCTCGTGAGCGATTAGCTCCGGGGGAACAATAAAATCAAAGTCTGAAGTTTTCATACATCCTCTCAGCTGTTATAATGATATTGATTTCGGGGCGTGGCCCAGCTTGGTCTAAGGCGCTACCTTGGGGTGGTAGAGATCGGAGGTTCAAATCCTCTCGTCCCGAAATTCTTTTTATCTCCGCCAAATAATATTCAACAATAAAGTCAGTATTAAGCTGATCAGGATCATCGTCGCAACAGGGAAGAAGATCGTTATTCCTTCGCGGCGAAAAATAAAGTCCCCCGGCAATTTACCGAACCAGGGGACTTTTGCAACTAGAACGAAAAAACCACCGATCAGCACCATAATGATGCCGATATAAATTAAAAACTTTCCTAGAGGCTCGACAGCCATTAATTAATTACGAAACTCACTGGAACATCGTACCAGCTGGCAAGCGCTTGCGAACCCTGCAGGGCAGGCAAGAATTTCCACTGCGAAACCGCTCTAACCGCAGATTCATCCATCTGGGCATTTCCAGAAGAAGAATTCACTTTAACATCCTGCGGCAATCCGCTAAGTCCAACTAAGATCGATAGATTCACTAACCCGGTCTCGCCTTTTGCTCGGGCAGAAGGTGGATAGATCGGCATTACTTTGCTCATCACAACCGGCGCAACGATCGGTAAAGGAGCCATCACGGTCGGCGACGGAATCGGAGCCTGGGTCGCGATCGTTTCTACCACTGGAGCACTTTTTACCAAAGTATTTACGGCAGGTTTTACAACCACAGTCTCAACAGCGGTGAAAGTCAACGTTTCCGTCCTCGCACCGGTATGCGGCCTGGCGACATATAACGCACTCGACAACAATAATCCCGCCATCACATAAACCACTAAACTATTCATCGAAACTTCTTTTGCTTTAAACATCTCTTTTCTCCTTTTTATATTCTTACTATTCCCTTCTTATCCTTACTAATCCGTTCTATTCCCTCTGCTTATTATATCAAATTTCCCACTTCACCCCAAGAGTGTACGTGCGCCGGGGCATCGGAAAATTACGATTCGCAAAAGTAACCGGATCATTGCCGACAACTTCACTGTAATTTTCATCGAATAAATTATCAACCGCAAATTCAACATTTGCAGCACTTGACAGTTTTCTGAATAATTTTAGGTCTACTACTGTGTAGGGCGCCATTTTAACGGTGTTATACAGGTCGGCAAACCTTTCTCCTACATGGCGCACAAGGATCGTACTATTTTTAGTTTCAATGCCGACATTATATTTTATTTCCGGCGTATATCTTAGGATCTTTCCTTGCGCCAAAGGATCAAAATCGCGGACATCGACCGCCTTTTGATAAGTGATATTGGCAAAGGCTTTCCCATCGCGGGCAATTTTTTGGGTCAATTCAAATTCCGCCCCTTCAACATTAGCCTCACCGACATTTTTAGCCCTGGCTTCCATCATATTGCTCTTCCAGTCCCACATGATCAGGTCGGTGGTCACATTGCGGAAATAATTTACCCGGGCCCAATGGTTGTCGGAAAACGATCTTTCCAATCCGATCTCATATGAAAAAGACTTTTCGGGCTTAAGGTTTGGATCGCCAAAACTATATCCGTCATTCCAGTAAAGCTCGTTAAGCGTAGGAGCGCGGAAGGCCGTCCCGACGGAAGCTTTTATGATCAGATTTTCTTCCGGCAAATAGGTTAATCCAAGCCGAGGGTTTATCGCGGTGCCTGCCACCGAGTGTTTGTCCGCCCGCATGCTGGCAATAAGGGCCCCCTTTTCTCCAAAACTGATCATATCCTGGGCATAAATTCCAACAGTCTGGATCGTATGCTCTCCGGAAAACTGGGTATTTCCAAAATCCTGCCTTCCATCTATGCCATATGAAACTTTCCCCATCATCAGATCAAAATTCTGCTGCCATTCAATTCCGGTCTGATTCCCTTGATTAACGCTTGCCCCCCAAATATAGGGATCAAGTTTTTGCATAAAAGTGTTTTGAAATGTCCGCAGAAAATAATTCTCCCCTTTTAAGCCGACACTTGCGATCGTGTTCTTATCTTTTTGCCGGTCGTTCGGGGTTGTAGCAGAATATGGATCCGCTTCCGAGGTCGGAACGTTTGGCAAACCTTTGTCCGCATCGTAATAGTCATATTGGGCAATAATATCTCCGATCCCGATCGGAAAATTAACTTTCAAAAAAGCGTCCTTCGCCAGATAATCCCCATTTTGTCGAAATCCCTGCGATCCAAAATAATTGGCCGACAGGAGAAAATTTGCATTTGAGGCCGAAAGGGAGAATTTACCTCCCCCAAAAGAATTCGTACTGGCCGAAAAACTCCGCCCGCCCTGTGCGGGAGATTTGGTAATGATATTGATCACGCCGGAGATCGCATCCGAACCATAGATCGCGGAAAGCGGCGCGCGAACGACTTCTATCCTCTCTACATTGCTCGTCAACAGATCGCCCATATCAAACATTCCGAGCGTAGGAGTATTTATCCTGCTCCCGTCAACAAGTATCAAGACTTGCGTAGAATTTGCGCCGCGCAAGCGGATAGAATTCAAAGATCCGTAGGATCCGTAACTCTGAGAATCCACTCCGGCAACGGTTTTAAGCGCTTCGCCAACCGTATTATAATTTTTCAGCTCGTCTGCACGAATAATAGTGGTATTCCAAGGGGAAATTTTTTCAGAGACAACCGTCCGCAGAGCAGTAACAATAATATCTTCGCCAATGAACCGAGGAATATCTAAAGCAAACGAACTATGCAACGTGGAAAACAAACAAAAAATTAAAACTAAACCAAGTTTAACGACTCCTAACTCCCAACCCCTAACTCCTAACTTACATTTCATCTCTATACTCCTTTTTATTTTATTGAAGTATAGAATTCCGGGAAAACCCTACATAAACTTCGCCAGTACAGGATTAGAACCTGCAATTTAACTATAACTCTCCCGCTGAGCAGCCTGGCTGGAACACGATCACAAATTCTCCTTTTGGCGCTTTGGTTTTAAAATGTTCAAGCACCTCGGAGAGCTTTCCTCTGACCACCTCCTCAAATTTTTTCGTCAATTCTCTGCAAACCGCCGTCTCGCAATCGCCAAAAACGCCTAAAGCATCCTGCAGAGTCTTGATCACCCTGAACGGCGATTCATATATTATAACAGAACCATCAAAATCTTTTAACTCTTCTAACTTTTTTGCTTTTTTCCCCGGTTTCCTGGGCAAAAACCCTTCGAAAATAAACCGATCCGTCCGCAAACCCGAAACCGCCAGCGCCGCAACAATTGCCGAGGGGCCTGGGATCGGCTCAACCCTGAGCCCTGCATCGATCGCATCCCGAATGATCCTATAACCCGGATCAGAGATCCCCGGCATCCCCGAATCGGAGATCAGGGCAATATTTTTTCCTTCTTTTAATAGATCGACCAAATGAGAAGATTTAATTTTTTCGTTAAATTTATGATATGAAGTGAGCGGCGTAGAGATCGAATAATGCGAAAGGAGTATTTTTGAATGGCGGGTATCTTCGGCCGCGATCAAATCGACTTCAGCCAAAATGCGCAAAGCTCGATGCGTAATATCTTCAAGATTTCCGATCGGGGTGGCAACAACATACAAAATTCCCATACTGGATCAAACTTCCGCGGGGGGGAACTCTTCGGGCTTTTCTTCGGGGGCAGAGGCAACCTTAACTTTTCCCTGGTAAAAAGAGCCATCTTCAAGAACAATGCTGCCGCCGGAGATATCTCCATGGACCCGGCCGGTCTTCAATAATTCTATGTTCTCTTTAGCATGGATGTGGCCATCCACTTTTCCTGAAATAATTACCGAGCGCGCAAAAACCTCGCCAATAACATGGCCGGACGGCGAGATCACAACTTCGCCTTTGGCGATCAGCTTTCCTTCAAATTGTCCGTTTACGCTAATTGACCCGTCGGTTGATAGTTCCCCTCGAAATTTAGCGTCAATACTAAGGACCGAACCGACCCCCTGCATAAAAGAGGAATTATTCCCTTTTTTAAAAAAATGATCAATTAGTGCCATAACCATTCCCCCATAATTTACTGGCGCTTAAAATATCAAGCTTAAGAAAAACCATAGGATTGACCGGCTGTAGGTTTTTTAAAACTTCATAATGGCAATGGGGCCCGGTACTTTGTCCGGTAGTCCCGACAAAAGCGATCGTTTGTCCTTTCTTTATTTTCTGTCCCACCATGACATTGATCATCGAGTTATGGGCATATAGGGTTGAGACCCCCTGTCCGTGGTCAATTTTTACCGTCATGCCGTATCCCCGCTCCCATCCGGTAAAGGAAACTTCGCCCGGAGCCGTAGAGGCGACCGGAGTCCCATAAGGAACATCAAGGTCGATCCCGGCATGAAAACCTCTCCAGGGAAAAGTTCGGTATCCAAAAAATGAAGTAATATTACCCCTTACCGGCCAGCCGGATGGAGTATTCGCAAGTTTTTCTCTTACAGTACTGACCCAAGCCTTTATCTCTTTAAGACTGGTTTTTCTCTCATTAACTTTCGCATCGGCTAATTTCAATTTCATAGAAATGCTGTCGCTTAATGATTCTTTTGAGGCAGTATTGATATTTATCTTGCTTTTCCAGTCTTTAATGCCAAGCTGCTTTCGAATGTCGCTTTCTTCTTTTGCCAGCGCCTCTAGCGCGGCGGAAACCTTTTCGGTCTTATCGGAAAATTCGGATAACATTTTCTGCTGGTGCGAATTCTTTGATATCACATCCGAATAGCTTATCATCCGCCTTGAAATTAAGGTTGAATAAACAATGGACGATCCTGCCAAAATAAAGGAGAATAAAAACAGGCCGACTAAACCATAAACCAGCTTTGCCGGGACTTTGATACTGACCGGGTGCCCTTTGGCATCATGCGGAACGATCATGATGCTATAAAAGCGTTCTTTTTTGTTATTCTTATCCATATTTTACAAGTCTAGCGAATATTCAAAACAGTGTCAATCCGAGTACTGGCGAATTGACTTTTTGAATTGAAGATAATCGGCCTTATAACTCTCATATGCCTTCATATTCCTGTATTTTATGCCAAATATTAGTCTTGTATTATTATCCCCTTCCGTATCAATGTATGAGCGCAGGTAACTTCCATCTTTTGCCTTTATGGTCACCTGCTTGATCGTTTCAATGATCCCGGAAAAATCTAATCTCCCTTCTTCTTCCCTTTCTGAAACTACCTTTTCGGTTTTAGGGTTAACCGCTATTTCTGCTGCATCGGCATTCCACATGGGGGCAAGAACATAAAATTCAACCTGCTTATCCGGGGAGATAAAGCGAGCGCTGTCATACTTTTCCGGCATATAGCCGCTTTTGAGGGATGGGATGGCTTTAAATGTTGCGGGATAGCTTATATCAAAAAATGCGCCATTGAAGGTTTTCCATTTTGCGGCGGCAATTGAAAATCCGGCCAATAAACTGATCAGGGTCAAAAATATTAACCACTTTTTCATATTACGCCTCGAAAAAATAAAAAATCGGGGTGAGAGGATTTGAACCTCCGGCCTCTACGTCCCGAACGTAGCGCTCTACCAAGCTAAGCTACACCCCGATGCTTCTTAAACACTTTAGCTAAAGACTGCGAAATAGTCAATTCCTCGCCGGCAAAAAAACGTCTTATATCATCGCGATGCGCGTATAAACCCAATAATGCAAAGCCGATCCCCATCAATATGTACGGCCATCCCCAGGACGACATCCAAATGATCAACGGCAAAAGACAAAGAACCAGGACCGTACTCGGAATAAAATAACGGATAAGCATCATGCACAAGATCCAAAAAAGAACGATCATTATGGTAAAGATAGGATCAAGTGCTAAAAGAACCCCGCCAGTTGTCGCCACTCCTTTTCCGCCGTTAAATCTAAGAAAGACCGAAAAATCATGCCCCACAACGGCAACAAGCCCAACAAATGCGATCCCGATATCCGACAGTCCGAAATATCTGGCAAGCTGGATCATGATAAAACCTTTTAAGACATCGCCGATCAGGGAAAGTACGCCAGCTAATGGGCCAGAAACCAAAAGCGCGTTGCTCGCGCCGACATTTTTTGTCCCGCTGCTGCGCGTGTCGATCCCTTTTAATTTCGGGAACAGATAGCTAAAGGGGATCGAACCGATCACATAGGATAGAACAATAAGAAATAGTAATTTCATTAAGCGACTTTTTCGAGCCCGAACGCTTTATGCAGTACCTGAACTGCTCTTTTCCCTTCCGAAGCTTTAACGATACACGAAATTTTTATCTCTGAAGTCGTGATCATCTGGATATTAATTTTAGCGATAGAAAGCGTTTCGAACATTTTTGATGCTGTCCCCGGCTGGCTTACCATGCCGATGCCGACAAGCGAAACTTTGCTCACGTCCGGATCGGAAATTACGCTGTCCGCCCGCAGGCTGATCGCCATATCTTTTGCAACTTCGATCGCCCTTTTTGCGTCGCTTTTGTCCACCGTGAAAGCCATATCGGCCTGCGTTCCTGAAGGATGGATCGATTGGACGATCATATCAACGTTGATCTTTTCAGCCGCAAGAGCGCCGAATATTTTGGCAGCGGTCCCCGGTTTATCCGGAATTTTCAGTATCCCGATCTTAGCAATATTTTCATCAAGCGCGATCCCTCTCACCGCTTCTTTCTTTTCCATTTTACCTACCTCCTTGGCAATTTGCGCGGGCGACATAATATATGTCCCTTCGATGTCTTTCTGGCTATGCCGCAAGTGAATGACCATATTATAGATACTGGCGCACTCCACCGATCTTGGATGCAGGACCTGGGCGCCAAGACTGGCAAGCTCCAGCATCTCTTCGTATGAAATATATTTTAATTTTCTGGCATCGCTAACGATCCTGGGGTCGGTCGTATAGACGCCGTCTACGTCGGTATAAATATCGCAAACATCGGCTTTCAGTGCCGCCGCGACCGCGACCGCCGAGGTATCCGACCCACCCCTCCCGATCGTGATAATGTCACCTTTGCTGTCGATCCCCTGGAAGCCGGTTATGACAACGACTTTTCCGGATTTTAATTCTTTTTTGAGCCGATCAAGTTTGATCTCTTTGATACGGGCTTTTTTATAGATATCTTCGGTCATCACACCGGCCTGGCCGCCGGTCAAGGAGACCGCCGGACAACCCAGTCCCTGCAGAGCCATCGCCAGAAGAGCCGCGGAGACCTGCTCCCCGGTTGAAACAAGCATGTCATATTCCCTTGGATCAGGGTTATCGGTCACTTTCATCATCAGATCGATCAATTCGTCAGTCGTATCGCCCATTGCCGAAACTATGACCACAACACTGTTCCCCTCGTCATGCACCCTTTTAACCCGGCGGGCGACATTTTTGATCTTTTCGGGCGAACCGACGGAACTTCCGCCGTATTTGTGGACAATTATTGCCATAGGTGGAAATTATAACATACAATTTTTGCCTCAAAAAGGATTATTTTTTGTTTTTAATACCTGATCCCGAATAATATTTATTCACAATGCTTGTTTATGGCGTTTTTATAGCTATTTTAATGCCTTTTAACCCCTGTTTTTACGCAAGTTTCCATCCCCTAATTACGATATATATACAGAGGAACAACTATGGGAATTCCTAGTTTAAATACACAAAATTTAAATATCGTAACAACCGGAATCCGCGAAGGGGAGATGGTTGATCAGGCTTACTCCGCCCTATTGAAAGCCGGAGTGCTCAAGGGGGATACACCTGCCGACAAAGTTAAAACCGCCCTTTTTGGGGCCATTACACGCAAAAAACTGGGGCTTATTCCGCTGTATTTGAGCTTAACGTTTCTTCTCTTTTTATAAAACTAAAGGAGTGGTTAGTAAATCCTGGTGATAACAAAGGATTTGCCAGGCTCTTTAGTTCGTCTCCGCGAAAAACCGGCCAAAAGCCTGATGGGGCGACTCCTTCTGATTTACCACCCAGCATCTCTTTACTTGGTCGTCCGCCGGTCTCAGCAACAGTTGATGCTTCTTTATTAAGCGCGACGCTAAATGAGGCGGCGACCGTTTTCAATACTTATGATTTCCCAACACTAATTAATTCATTACTTGGGGACCTCTACCTTAGCCATGGTTGCATTCACGTTTCTCCTCCTGACAGTTATATATTGGCTAACATTTTTCCGAAAAAAGGGATAAAACAGGTCATGCCGCAAGATCAAAAAGTAGATCAAGCCTCTCTTGATAAAATTCCCTTTCTAACTGAACTTATTTATTCTTATGAGAATAAACCCGGGTCAACCAGCGGAGTTGGGACGCTTGCGGAAGAATTACGCACAGCAGGTTCCGTTGTATTTAGATTTTATCCTAATGAAGATTCAGAAATAATGGTTGTTGAAGTGGATGGGAAACCCGTTGCAAAGGCAAATATCAGCTGCGGCCCCGCCCTTGAAAACAAAAGACCCTATATTGTTCGTGAAGAAAATGGATTTCGAATCGAGGATTATGATATAAATATTGCGGGACCGACCGATCCCGGCCGCTATACCCTTTATTCGGCTACCGACCATTACTCTACCCCTTTGTATCCAAATACGCGTATTCCGCAAGGGGCCTCGATAATTAGGACCCTTGAGGGATGGGTTTGGCAAGACACCGATGGTACCCCGCACACTCTCGATCCGGCGCTCAACGAAAACATGGAGGTAATTTCAATCTCCCCTCCGCTTGGCTATCGCGTGGATATTAGAAGAAACCCGGAAGGAATCCTGGTCTATAATTTTCAATCCAAAATAGATGGCAGCGCAACACCCTATCGTCCTCTTCCAAAAGCAGTCTTGAAGCAGGTCGCAGAAAAATTCGATCTAAAAACATTTTTACCCGCAGGGACATTTTTACGAAAAACAGATGGGGAGAAATGGCAATTCTTTAATGAAAAGGGAGAAAAAGAAAAAGAGGTCTCAACTTTTGTCAGCAGCGATAAAAGCTTTTATGATTGCAAACGGGCTGGAGACGGACAATTATTAAGCGCACGCTATCTAAGCAATGATTTCTCGCGCTGGTCTTTAACTTTCAATGATGCCAGGGGCGTTCGGTCAGGAGAGGTTGTTCATTCCATTCCTACCCTTGATACATCCACAATTACTTTTGCATTTATCCTCGGTAAAATCATGCTGCATCAGGATCAGGAAGGCCCGATTGCGGAGGCTCTTTCTACATATGAAAAAAGCTTGCGCTTCGTTGATGAAGGCATCTCATCAAAACCCGAACAAACCGCATATTACAAGCTTATCTATGGGGGAGAACTGACTCCGGAAGAAGTGATTGAAACAAATAAACACCCTTTGCGTCCGGTTGTTATCAAACTCGTCCAAAACTACATCCGCACTGGAAAATGGGACCTTTCGATCCTATCGGAGAAAGAAAGATCTCAGTTAGATACAGTTGACGGAGTAAAAGACGGCGTGTTTTCATTAAGCACCGACTCAAAACAAAAGTTAATTGGTTTATATTATGTAGTAAAAGGCATTGCCGACATCTCAAAATTCGAAGCCTCCAGGGCTCGGGTCTTCAAACAAAAAAGGGAAGAAATAGTAAAACTTGGCGAAACACTCATGCTTACCTTAAATAAACTGGGTCTGGAAGGGGTTCGCCCGGAGGTTTATGCCAACATAATGAGGGACTTAATATTATTAAAGATGGAATATACAAAAATAACCCCTGATGTGCTGTTGACCGTTTTTGCAAAATATGGGATCACTATTTCTTCATCCCAGCCGGTTTCTGTATTGCAATAGGAAGGTCGTCATATTCGTAGCACTCCAATATTAAGCAGATCTGTTTTCTTCGCGATTTGCTTTGATGAAATTACGCGGATTTCTTTCGATCTCTAGCTTGGGTTTCGGGAGGGGATTAGTCGGCTCCTTGAAAGGGATAGTTTTTATTTCCTGCTTTCTTCGGTAAACTAGATCGATCCCAGGGCCATTGCCTCCCAGATCAAAATAATAATAATTAATATTGATTTTACTAACAATTCCGGTGCGTGGGTCAGTCGATTCCTCTTCTTTTTCAATTGAATAAACGGTGTCGGTTCGGCCATCATGGTCCAGGTCGATTTCACAACGGGAACCACTTAATATTTGCCCGCGTAAAAATGCCTCTTTTTTTAAAATATTATCAAGTTTGACATTCGCCGGTTTTTCAAAGTCCTCTTGTACGCTATTGCCGGGATCCATTCCTTCTTTTGCCCCAGTTTCTACAGTGAGGGTCGTCTGGCCGCCTATTTTTTGCGGTCCATATTCTTTGACATAATTATAAGCCTGGCGTAAATTAAAATCATCAGATTGACAGGCTCCCCAGGTGATTGTCATTTTATCTCCTATTTTACTCTAATAAGCTATCGGATGAAAAATAATAAAATTTCACTTGTTCAATACAATAACAATAAAGCACATAATATCCTATTAATAAATGGCGTTTTTATGATAAATATTGAGCTATTTCACATACAAGTTTTCCCTCATTTAATACGATAATTATACATAGAGAGGTACCAAAATGGCCGGACCCGAACCAGCCGAATTAAGAGTATCCCAGAAAACCGCGGGCAGCAACGAATTAGCCGTGGTCAATAGCCTTATGGGCACCATTAGAAAGGCTGGCATTCTTGCTGAAGATTGCCCGATCCATCTTGTCAAAAAATCGCTATTTGAAGCCGTAACCAGGATTTCCGCGGGCAATTACGCATGTAACGGTCAATTTTTATTCGCGGAGCTGCAAGAACATGGACTCTTAAAGCCCGAATTATCTGAAGCCGACTTTTTAGCCGCCCTGCCTGCCTGGGCAAATCAACCTTCGGCCCCAAAGGGAAAAGAACCTCCAACAACCCAACTGGCATTCGCTCCCTACCCTTTGGGATTTGCATCAATTACCGTTCAACCGCAAGCTGTAGTGCTTCAAGATATTGCCGGAATATTTAACAGCAGAGAGCATGATTTCCCAACTCTATTTAACCATTTATTGGGAAATCTCTATTTTAGCCATGGCTGTGTCCACGTCTCCCCGTCCGATAGTTACCTTCTTGCACAAGTTTTCCCGGCGGGGGGCAAAAAAGTCGTTAAGCCACAAAATGAAGTTCCTAATAAAGGGATGCTTGAAAAAATCCCGTTGCTCTCCTCCGTCGCCCATGAAAAAGGGCTGGATACGGTTGCAGCAGAATTAAGCGACCCAAATTCCGTATCATTTGACTTTTATCCAAGCCAGGAAGCAAATGTCATGCTTATAATGAAAGATGGAAAACCTTACGCAAAAGTTAGCATTTGCGCTGGACCCCCGATCGCGCATACCGGCTATATTGGCGATATAAACGGGGAACCAATGTATGATAAATTTACTGCGGATCCAACCGATCCCGGGACATTTACGCTCGCAACAGTAACTGACCATGTTCTTTCTGAAAGATATGAAGGGACAAACCTGCCGGAAGGGGCACAATTTACACTGACAAATGACGGCTGGATTTGGCAAAACACTGATGGGTCCGACAACGTATTAAGCCCGCTAATGGCCAATGATTTGGATCTATTATCCTTAAATCCCCCGCCAAACTATAGAACGTTCATCACATTAGATAAGGCCGGTAACCCCGGCTACTTGTTTAAAGCCGTAGAAGGCACTTCTTTAAAGGGTCTTCCAATGCGGCCATTGCCAAAAAGCGTCCTGGAAAGACTCTCTTTGTATTATGGAAAAGATGCTGCAGTTTTTTTGAAAGGCTGCGCCCTGTCCTTAGACCACGGGAGCAGTACTTGGCTATTGCAGGATGGCAACACTCCCATTGAACAACAGGGCTTATTGGCATCGAATTATAATTACTCCGATATGGAATGGTCAAAGGAAGGGATATTGGTGCGGGCAAAATGGGGATCAAACGATTTTTCCAAATGGGCATTAATATTCAACTTTGCAGGCGGAGGACAGTCGCCTGAATATTTACATTCATCTCCAACGCTTGAAAACGAAGTTGATGAATTAGCCGAGGTTGCCGCAACAATTATGCATAGCGGATGGGCGGATGGTTCAATATCGCACGTCATGTTCACATATTCCAAAGCACATGCCTTTGTAGCCGACCCAAGATTACCAACAAATCCTTACTATTCGGCTTTTTATAAAATAAGCCATGGCATAAGTTTAACTCCAGCGGAAGAAAAGGAATTAAAAAGAAATCCGCTGCAAGCAGCCGCCTTTAAACTCGTTACCAAATATTTAAAGCCAAAATCTGAGGGAGGGGGAAAGTGGAATCTTTCAATATTAACGCCTGAAGAACGGCAAGCGCTTATAAGAGCAAAAGCACTGAATGCCGGCCATGCAAATTCTAAAAACCTAAATATTAGCCTTTCGGCCACCAATCAGAAACGTGTTGCCGGAATATATTTTAGCCTTCTTACTCGGGCCACCTATATTGAAAAATATTCGGGCAGATTCGAAACCCTATTCGCACAAAGAAAGGTTTTAGAGGGGATTGGCGACGAGTTGAGAAGCAAATTATTCGCCTTGGGGCTGAACCGGAAGACCGATCCGGGCGGCATTACCTCTTCGAGAATAATAAAAGAATTGATTTTATTAAAATTAAATTATATTGAAATAACTCCCGCAATCGTCCAGGAGGTCCTTGCCAAGCACGGGATAACCATTCAACCCGATCCGATCGCGGCTGGGACAGCTATTCCGAACCAGGGCTAACCGAAGAAATTATCTTAATGGGCGTCCCGGAAAAAGGAATGCGGTTAAAAATATATCTTGCAACAATATCTTCTACTGCAATGCATCCATGGGTCCAGTCTGTAAAAGAAATATATCGGCGTTCGAGCGTTATCCGCTCTGCCCTTTCAACTTCCTCTCGCTGTCTTTCTGGTTGTGCATGCAACCCAACCCCATCTCCCAGGCCAGCACCGCGCGGGCAACGCCCCTGGGAATACTCTCTTACAATTTGATCAAATTGTGCCTGGGTGATTTTTTTTGACTCGAGCCCCTCACGTGCATCTTCTATATTTGGATAGCTAATCGCCATAAAATTAGTAAAATCCGATTTCGGTTTGGATTTTGCAGTTGTTTTTGCGCAAATAAAATATTCTCCTTCCGGTGTCTTGCGGTCCCCTCGCTTTTTCTTTGACCCTGCCATAAAGGTGGATTTTTTTTCCGGCCCATCGGCAATACCGAACGCGGCTGAAACGGGAAATTTCATCTCATATTTCCTATTTTGTCCCTTTAAGAATGGCAGGTATTCTCCGGCATCAACATTTTCCTGCACTATTTTCCCATCGATGAAAAAATACAATAGTTTTAATTCTTTTACTACAAATATTACCGGACCTTGTGGATGTTGGTCGGCATATTCTTGTGCCAGCTTATCGGCTTTTTTCCTTTTTACCGGATCGATTAATATTTCTACTTCTCCCAGCGCGACCGTTCCTTTAATGACATATTGTATCGGGGCTTCCATCATCCTTCCTAAAGAAGGAGTAACTGTCATTCTTGAATAATTCGAATATACCAGATCAATTCCTTCTCCATTGTTTTTTAAATCGAAATAATATTGGCGTTCGATCGTTCTCATACATACATTGGTCGCCTTATCACAACTTTCTTTTGCCCTTTCAACTGTATAGACCCGGTCTAATTTACCATCTTTATCCAGATCGATCTCACACAACGAATTGAAAACATCGCTCCCCTGCAGCGCTCTTTGGCGAAGCAAGGCGTCAATTTTTACATTGTTATATGCCGCTGATTCTTCTCTTGATTCTCCGTCTCTGCCTGAGGTTAATAGGGTGGGATCCAGATGCGTAGTCATTTCGGCGGTTTTTTCATCGCTGCTTGATTGCTGCAGTGCATACCGGTATGCTTGTCGCAGGACCGGCTCATCGCTTCTACATTGTGGCCATGTTATTCCCATCTCACTAAATACTTCGAGACTTAATCCCTAAAATTTCACTTTATTTCAATATAACCCTTCGACTTCGGCCTCGCTAAGATAGCAGTATTTCCCCATCCCCAAACTCCCCAGCTTAATATTGCCGATCCTGATCCTTTTTAGTTTTGTGACCTTGTACCCCACCGCCTCCACCATTCGTCTGATCTGCCGTTTTTTCCCTTCGCGCAAAATGATATTAAATGTTTTATCGGCTTTTTGAAAGATCTTGGGCGACAGGGTATGCCCTTCCTCTAGCTCGACGCCGGAGGCCAATTCTTTTAAGATCCGCGGGGTAAGCCGTTCATTAATTTCAACCGAATACTCTTTTTCATGCTCATATCTGGGATGCATCAACAGATTTGCCAATGCTCCGTCGTTCGTCAACAGCATCAGCCCTTCGGATGCTTGATCAAGCCGTCCAATGGGATACAAGCGATAAGAGATGTCGGTAATAAGATCCATCACGGTCCGTTCCCCTCTCTCGCTCTTACAGGAAGAAACGTATCCGCGGGGCTTGTTGAGTTTGATATAAACTTTAGGTTCTTTTTGCTCGATCTTATTCCCATGGACTTCAACGACATCCGTCTCCGGATCGATCTTAACTCCCAACTCCTTACTCCTAACTACGACTCCATTCACCCGCACCTTCCCAGCCCGGATCAAATCCTCCGCTGCTCGCCTGGAAGCAATCCCGCATTCGGCAATGTATTTTTGGAGGCGAATTAGGTTGGCCATATGGCACATTTTAGCATATTTTGGTATAATATAGAGGATATGCCACAAGACCATTCTTTCGATATAGTCAGCAAACCGGATATGCAGGAACTTGATAATGCCATTTCGATGGCAGTAAAAGAGATCGCTACCCGTTTTGATTTTAAAGGGAGCATCAGCAAGATAGAAAAAGATGCGGAAAAGATAAAATTAACCTCCGAGGATGATTTTAAGCTTAAAAATGTCCAGACGATCCTGCAGGAAAAATTCGCCCGCCGCGGGATCTCGCTCAAATTTTTTGAATACGGAAAGGTTGAAGAGTCGCTGGGCGGAAATGTAAAGCAAGATATTACCATTAAAACAGGGATCGTCCAGGAAAAAGCCAAGGAAATAACAAAAATGATCAAAGAATCCGGTTTAAAGGTCCAAGCCCAGATCCAAGGAGACCAGATCAGGGTAGTCGCCAAAAAGATCGACGACCTGCAGGCGATCATGCAGAAACTTAAAACCGCCAATCTATCTATCGCGCTTCAATTCGCAAACTATCGCTAGCTCTTTATGCAAAATATATTAGAAAAAACATTGGATGAATTAATACAGGAATTTCAGGCATTTAAACTGCCGGCCTTCCGCGCTAAGCAGGTCTACGCCTGGCTTCACAGAAAACTCACCTATGATTTTAGCGAGATGAGCGACCTCTCAAAAGAGATCCGCGCTTTTCTTCCCGAAAAATATTCTATCTATCTTCCAAAAACTAAAAAAACTTCTAAATCCAAAGACGGAACAAAAAAATATCTCTTTGAACTGGAAGACGGCTGTTTGATCGAAACCGTTTTTATGGAGACCCGCGAAGAAAGAAAGACCGTTTGCATTTCTACCCAAGTCGGCTGCCCGCTCGGCTGCGCCTTTTGCGCGACCGGCAAGATGCCGTTCAAAAGGAACTTGACCGCCGCAGAAATTATCGGACAGCTTTATCAGATCGCCAAAGAATATCCCGATATTTCCAATCTCGTTTTTATGGGGATGGGAGAGCCTTTTCTAAATTATGAAAATGTCATGAAAGCCGTAAATATCCTTCTCTCCGACCAGGGAGCAAATTTTGGGCAAAGAAGAATTACGATCTCTACCTCGGGGATCCCGGACAAGATCATGGCCTTTGCACGAGAAGATTCGCAGGTCAGACTGGCTGTTTCGCTAAATAGCGCCGACGGAAAGGTCCGCTCGGAGCTTATGCCGGTAAATATAAAATATCCGCTGCCAAAATTAATGGAAGCGGTGGAATATTACATCAGCAAGACAGGCCGCCGAGTAACGCTGGAATATATTATGCTCGAGGGGGTCAACGATTCCGAAGAAGCGGCCGAAAAACTGGTTAGGTTATGCAAGAAACTTTCCGTTACCGTTAACCTGATAACTTACAGCCGGGTTGTCTATAATTTTAAGCCTTCTCCCAAAGAAGTCGTCGATTATTTTGTCGCCTATTTGAACGCTAATGGGATCGTCACCACCGTCCGCCGCAGCCGCGGGGAAGAGATCAAAGCCGCCTGCGGTCAACTCGCTGCAAAAAATAAGGCCTAGATGAAGATCTATTTTGTCAGCCTCGGATGCCCCAAAAATCTATCCGACACCGAAGTTTTAATGGGAAAACTCGTGGCTGGCGGGCATACGATAACGACTAACCCCGCAGAAGCCGAAATTATTATTATCAATACCTGCGCGTTTTTGAAAAGTGCGCGCGATGAGGCAGAAGCTACCATCCGCGAAATGGCCCAATGGAAAAAGAAAGGAAAATGCCAAAAGATCTATCTTGCCGGATGCCTCCCGGAATACCTAAAAAAAGTAGGCGGCAAGGGTAAGGGAGAAAAGGGATTAGTTGATGGAGATATTGATTCGATAGGCCTCTTTAGTTGTGAAACGCCGAGGATCAAAGCCACCCCACCCTGGTACGCCTATGTTAAAATTGCTGAGGGATGCAACAATAATTGTGCATATTGCCTGATTCCTACCATTCGGGGGAGAATGCGCTGCCGAAAACCTGCCGATATCCTCAACGAAGTTAAGGCGCTTTCCAAAAGAGGGGTAAAAGAAATTATTTTTATCGCCCAGGATACGACCGCCTACCCAAACTTTCATCAATTACTGAAAAAGACGGCAAAAATCAAAGGGATTCGCTGGATCCGCATCATGTATACCCACCCTTCCCACATCACCGATAAACTGATCGAAGAGATCGCAAAAGAAAAGAAAATAGTAAAGTATCTCGACTTGCCAATCCAGCATGCCTGTGATAAAATTTTAAGGCGGATGAATAGGCGTTATACGCGCCAAGATCTTGAAAATTTAATATCGAAAATTAGGAGAAAGATACCTAAAATAGCCCTTCGAACCTCGGTGATCGTTGGTTTTCCCGGTGAAAACGATGCCGATTTCGAGGAGCTCAAAAACTTCATCCGGCAGGTAAAATTTGATAAGATCGGAGTTTTTACCTACCAGAGAGAAAAAGGGACATCTGCTTTTAAACAGAGGGAGCAGGTTTCCGAAAAAGTTAAGCAAAAAAGATTCGATATTTTGATGCGGCTTGCAAGCCGCGAATCTACTGAAAGGAATATTAAATTGATCGGAAGTTTAGTTGAAATCATCATAGAAGGAGCAGAAAACGGCTATTTTGTCGGCCGTTCTTCTACGGACGCCCCTGAAATTGATGGGAAAATATTCCTCAAAAAATCAAAATCCTTAAAACCGGGTAAGATCGCTCGAGCCAAAATAACTGGAGCTCGAACCTACGACCTTATCGGTTGTCTTACTTGACGCTGGCCAATAAAGTAACTCTGGCAAGAATTGCCTCCATCCCTCTCTGTTTAGTCTTTATTTTCACGGGCTTTTATGGGCTGGCTGCGGTCGTCTTTATCATTATTTCATCCTCCGACTTGATCGACGGCTACATCGCCAGAAAATACCATCAAGTTTCCGAAGTTGGAAAAATGCTCGATCCGCTGGCGGACAAGATCCTTGTCCTTTCGGTCCTGATCGCCCTCACCGGGATCGGGAAAGCCGATCCGCTTGCCGTAATATTGATCTGTACGCGAGAATTGATCGTTTCAAGCATCCGCACCAAAAAGAATTTTGCAGCCAATTTGTTCGGCAAGTGGAAAACCTTTGTTCAAGTGGCAGCAATATTGCTGTTAATGCTTCATCTTCCCTTTGCGGAAGTAGTTCTTTGGATATCAGTAATCTTGTCCCTATTTTCCGGAGGTGTATACCTTTGGCAGAGCAACATCATCAGCCAGTTGAGATCAAGCTAGAAGATTTTTTTACGAAGGTCCTTTCTGTGCTCGGTAAAACGACCGACGATCAGATCGCGGATCTTTTGAAGAAGAGCAACCAGACGGTCTCGGTTGCGGAGTCTTTGACCGGCGGATTAATTTCCAGCCGGATGACCAACATGCCCGGAAGTTCGGGCTATTTTATCGGAGGGGTTGTCTGCTACTCCCCGCGGATAAAAGTAACACAGGTCGGAGTACCGGCCGCCCTTATCAGCCAATACGGCGTGATAAGCAAAGAAGTGGCGGTCTCGATGGCGGAAGAGATCAAGAAAAGGTTCAGGACCGATATCGGAATAGCAGCAACCGGGGTCGCAGGCCCCGATCCTATTCCACCCGCGCCGGTCGGCAAAGTTTTTATTGCCTTAGCCGGAAATCGTGAAACGGACTGGAAAGAAATTAATTTAGTTGGAGACCGCAAAGAGATCCGCGAGAAAGCCGCACAGGCCGCACTTGGCTTGCTCTGGCTTTATCTGGGCGGAGAAGAAGTAATGTAGAGGGAGGTGGTTGGGGGACAGACAGTCAGGAGTCAGGAGTTAGGGGTTCGGAGTCAGGCGTTAATTATTAAATTTAGGAGGAATCAAAATGGGTTCAGAAAAGACGAAGGCATTAGGGATCGCGATCGCACAAATTGAAAAGAATTATGGAAAAGGCTCGATCATGAAAATGGGAGAAGCATCAAAGCTAAATGTTGAAACGATCCCGACCGGAATATTATCGCTCGATGCGGCGCTTGGAGTTGGCGGCCTTCCACGGGGAAGAATAATTGAGATCTATGGTCCGGAAGGCGGAGGAAAGACCACGGTAAGCTTGCACGTTATCGCCCAAGCCCAGAAAAGAGGCGGAACCGCAGCGTTCATTGACGCGGAACACGCAATGGACCCGAAATATTCCGCACGGCTCGGCGTTGATATCAACAATCTATTGATCTCACAGCCCGATTACGGCGAGCAGGCCCTGGAGATCGCGGAAACCTTGATCCGCTCCGGCGCAATCGACGTTATCGTGATCGACTCGGTCGCCGCCTTGGTACCAAAATCGGAAATTGAGGGAGATATGGGCGACGCACAAATGGGATTGCAGGCGCGCTTGATGTCCCAAGCGCTACGCAAATTGACCGCCGTCGTTTCAAAATCAAAAACAGTATTAATTTTCATCAACCAATTGCGCGAAAAGATCGGCGTAATGTTCGGGAACCCGGAAACAACCCCCGGAGGAAGAGCGCTTAAATTTTATTCTTCCGTCAGATTGGATGTCCGCGCCAAAGAAAAGATAAAAGACGGCGACAAGATCATCGGAACAAGAGTTAATGTTAAGGTCGTAAAGAACAAGGTCGCCCCGCCCTTCCGCGAAGCCGGTTTCATCCTGATCCATGGACAGGGGATATTGCACGAAGCAGATCTTTTAGACCAGGCGATCAACGCGGATATATTAAATAAAAGCGGCGCCTGGATCACTTACGGCAATGAAAAGATCGGACAAGGTTTCGAAAATGCTGTCAATTACTTAAAAGAAAACGGAAAGGTCGCAGCAAAGATAGAAGCAGAATTAAGAAAGAAGCTCGTCGCGTAAGTTTCATAGCGTAAAAAAAGGAGTTTTTATGGAAATCATGACATTGAGTTACATCATCATCGCGGCTCTGGTTGTGTTCGGATTGGCTATCGCGTATATCGTTATTAAAAGGCAGATGGCCGATCAAAAAGTTCGGATCGCGGAAGAAACGGCAAAAAGAATGATCGAGGATGCAAAGAGAGAGGCCGAAAGGGTCCGGAAAGAGGCGATCCTTGAAGCCAAAGACGAAAGTATCCGTCTCAAAGCCGAACTTGAAAAGGAAAATAAAGAAAGAAAAGCAGAGATCACCGTCCAGGAACGGCGCATCCAATCCAGGGAAGATAAACTGGAAGAAAAAGAAAAAAATATCGATACCAGGGAGAAACAGGCCAAAAAAGTCGAAGAAGAATTGGTAAAAGCAAAAGAGACCATCGATGTAGTCCGCGGCCAGCTTATGGGTGAATTGGAAAAAGTCGCGGCCCTGTCCAAAGAAGATGCAAAGAAAGAGTTATTGGATAGATTGGACAAAGAATTAGAGATCGAATCCGCCCAAAAAATTAAATTCAGAGAAGAAGAGACAAAGAAAGAGTCCGACAAAAGAGCCCGCGAAATTCTGGCGACCGCAATCCAGCGCTGCGCGGTCGACCACGTGGTTGAAACAACAACTTCCGCCGTCGAGCTTCCCAGCGACGACATGAAAGGGAGGATCATCGGACGCGAAGGAAGAAACATCCGTGCTTTTGAAACCATGACCGGAGTCGATTTGATCGTCGACGATACGCCAGGCGCGGTCATCCTTTCCAGTTTTGATCCATTGCGCCGCGAAACCGCCCGGCTGACGCTAAAGAAATTAATCGTTGACGGAAGGATCCATCCGGCCCGGGTAGAAGAGATGTATGACAAAGCAAAGCAGGAGCTGAAAGCCGCTATGTGGGAACACGGTGAGCGCGCAACGATCGAAACCGGCGTACACGGCGTTCCACCGGTCATTATCCAGCTCCTCGGCAGGCTGCATTATAGAACTTCATACGGCCAAAACGTGCTGCAGCATTCAGTCGAGATGTCACACTTAGCCGGCATGTTAGCGGCCGAGCTTGGAGCGAACGTTAATCTCTCAAAGAGAGCCGCCCTTCTCCATGATATTGGTAAGGCGATCGATCAGGACGCCGAAGGGACGCATATCCGCCTTGGAGTAACTTTTGCCCAAAAAGCCGGCGAACATCTGGAAGTATTGCATGCGATCGAAGCGCATCACGGCGACGTTGAAACAAAAACAATTGAAGCGGTGATCGTCCAGGTTTGCGACGGTATTTCATCCGCAAGACCGGGAGCGCGCAGAGATTCGCTCGAAGCATATGTTAAACGGCTTGAAAAACTGGAAGGGGTTGCGATGTCTTTCAATGGCGTTGAAAAATGCTACGCAATTTCTGCCGGACGCGAAGTCAGGGTAATTGTTACGCCGGATAAAATCGACGACCTAAAAGCGGTAAAACTTGCTCACGATATTGCCAAGAGGATCGAAGCGGAACTTGAATATCCGGGCGAGATCAAAGTCACCGTTGTCCGCGAGATTCGCGCCAGTGACATTGCTAAATAAATGAACATCCTGTTTATAGGGGATATTGTCGGATCGCTGGGAAGAGCGGTGGTTGAAAAAGTTCTCCCGGAATTGAGAAGGGAATTAGCCGTAG
>Ga0172379_10004250_pt1 | contig 21470 bp, 18 predicted proteins | sample GrowelOW334metaG_FD_119756 | JGI IMG/M metagenome (GOLD analysis project Ga0172379, IMG submission 119756) | Groundwater microbial communities from an aquifer near a municipal landfill in Southern Ontario, Canada - Groundwater well OW334 metaG | ecosystem: Environmental > Aquatic > Deep... | reverse complement strand
TACGCCGGGGAATGATTTGGATACGTGTCTCATTTCCAGGATATTCTCTTTCGCCATACACCAGCTCCCGCTTGATTATCTTCCTGATTATCTTCCTGGTTTGAATAGAAGGCAGCCCGCGAGCCTTGGGTGCGCGCGGGCTGCCTTCCAGGAAATGTAGTTGCTTATTTATAGTTGGCCATGTTCTCGGTGGTCACGAGCTCGTAGGGAATCCATTGCATTTTCTCGAGCTTCTCTTTCTTGATCATCTTGTAGGCCGCTTCCACGCCGCCGTAACCCTGGCCGTGGGCACTCTGGAATACGGTTACGTCCAAGCCCTTTCCAAGGTATTCGAGGGCATCGGGAGTAGCATCGACGCCGGCGATGATGATGTCCTCATCTTTGATGTTCAGGCTCCTGGCGGCCAGGACGGCGCCAATGGCCATTTCGTCGTTGTTCGCAACGATGGCTTTAAGATCTTTATTGGCCTGGAACCAGTTTTCCGCAATCTGCATGCCCTGCGCGCGGTCCCATTTGCCTTCGGCTTCCATCACGATCTTGATGTTGGTGTTCTTCGCGAAAACGTCCTTATTGCCCTGGGTTCTCATGATGGCAGCTTCATGGCCGCTTTTTCCCGTGAGGATGCCGACGTTGCCGCCCGCGGCTCCAAGGGCCTTGGCTACCCACTCACCCTGCATGAGTCCGGCCTGGATGGATTCGGAACCGACGTACACATCTACGTCCTTCAGGAATTTTTCTTCAGGAAGCCTGTTTACGACGATGAGGGGAACCTTCGCTTCCTTGCACTTCGTGATGACCGGTCCGATGGCCGAAATATCCACAGGAACGATTACGATGGCTTTGACACCCTTGGTGAGCAGTGTTTCGACAGAGCTGAGCTGGATGGCGGGGTCCGCCTTGCCATCGGTCATCAGCAATTCCACATCGGCATGGTCCTTTCCGAAAGCCCGTACACCGTCTTCAAGGTACGACAGCCATTTGTCTGAAGAATCGGCCATAGCCGCACCGATTTTTATTACTCCGGATTCTTTTTCGCCATTGGCGAAGACCGCGAGCGGTGAGGCCAGGCACAGAACGATCAGGGCTGTTACAGACAATCTTTTCAACATGGTTCATCCCTCCTTGATTTTCATTGCTTCATAAGAAGCAATGTTAAAACAACGCAAACGTTTGTTCTCATATATTAACCCGAAATACCCATATGTCAATAATTTTCTTTAAAAATTGTAATAATGGATTAAAACTAACGAAAATGGATAAAAATATACACAATTAGACGTCCAAAAGTCAGTTAATAGCGCAAACGTTTTCCTGTAACATGATCGCGATACTACTAAATTTCATATTCGATCTGATCTGGAGGACTTATAACCCTGTCCGCTCCCGTATGAATTTCCTGGCCATTTTGGCGTAGGTCAACGGATGGGCCTTGCCCGGATCCTGTTCCGCCTCCACTACCATCCAGCCCTGATACTTGTTGGACTCCAAGACCTGGAAGATCGAAGCGAAATCGATGACGCCGTCGCCGGGTACGGTAAAGACGCCGGAACCAACGGCGCTCATGAAACTCATATCCTTGTCCTTGCAGTTTTCCCTCTCGCCCTGCCGGACATCCTTAAGATGCACATGCTTGATGCGGCTGATGTATTTTTTAACCGCAGCCACCGGATCTTCGAAGGAAAAATAGAAATGACCCGAATCATAATTCAGCGCCACATACTCCGGTCTCGTTTCATTCATCAGCCGGTCGGTTTCTGCCATGGTCTGCACACCCGTGCCCATGTGGTGGTGATAGCAGAGCTGGATGCCGTATTCCAGGAGGGCGATCTTTCCCAACTCGTTCAATCCGGTACCTAGCCGCTTCCATTCTTCCTCGGTAAACACCGCCTTCTTGCTCCAGACAGGTGCGGTAATGTCCCCCTGCGGAGAATGTCCCTGCTCGCCTCCCCCCACGACAGTGGCACCCATGGCTTTCAGGAAGGAGCAATGCTGCATGAAGGCTTTTTTGTTTTCTTCGAAAGGCTTTGTCGTCAGGTACGGGCTGAACCAGGCGTTGCACACCCGCAAGCCCCTCAGCTCCAAGGCCGGTTTAAGTACGGCCGGATCTTTGGGAAATTTATTTCCCACTTCGCAACCGGTGAAGCCTGCCAGCGCCATTTCGCTGACGCACTGTTCAAAGGGTATGTCCCCTCCCAGTTCGGGTATGTCGTCGTTGGTCCAGGTAAGAGGGGCTATGCCCAGTCTGACTTTGTCTGAATCGAACATGCTGTCACTCCTTCAGAATTGCATTGACTTAGAGGCATTCAATTTCATGTCTTTCCATACTTCGACAACGGCCGGTTTTTCTGACACTTCCGGGGTACCTACACGCCACCAGGTTTCGTAGGAACCGGTCATGGATTTCCGTGCGGTCTTGCAGTCGACCAGGGTGGATACGGGACTGGACAGGGCGGCCTTTATCGCGTTGATGAAGTCCTCGCTTTTTTCCGCCCGCCAGGATGCAAAGCCCAGGCTTTTGGCGGACATCGCATAATCCACCGGAATGTATTTCCCGTCCAACTGACCGGTCTCCTTGTTCCTGTACCTGAATTCACAGCCGAAATGGGGAATGCCCTGGGATGCTTGCAGATTGTCTATGCAATGGAAACCGTTGTTGTCGATGAGGATGATATTTATTTTCAGACCTTCCTGTATGCTGCTGAACATTTCCGAATTGAGCATCAAATAACTCCCGTCTCCCAGGACGCAGAATACCTCCCGGTCGGGTTCAGCAATCTTCGCACCCAGCGCTCCCGCGATTTCATAGCCCATGCAGGAGAAACCGTATTCGAGATGGTAGGTGTCCTTGGTTCTGGTTCTCCACAGACGCTCCATATCCGAAGGAAGCGAACCCGAAGCGGACACGATGATCGCATCTGCAGGCAGTAGTTTTTCATTCAGCAAGCCCAGGACTTTCGTCTGCGTAAAGCCATCGATCCTGTCGTCGGTTGAGTAAAGCCGATCCGCTTCCTTTTTCCATTCCCCATAATAGTCCATGGGGATTTTTCCCCAGCCTGAAACATACGAGGACTCCGCCAGCAGAGATCCAATGGATTTTAGTCCTTCCCGGGCATCGCAGAGGAAGGGGAGGGCGTTCATCTTGTAGGCATCGAAGTTGTTGACGTTGAGCGCGATAATTCTGACATCGGGGTTATGGAAATTCCACTTTGATCCGGTTACGAAATCGTTCATGCGGGTTCCGATTGCTATGACCACATCGGCTTCGTGGGCTATCCTGTTCGCCGCGGAGGTTCCGCATACACCGGTACCACCCATATTCATCGGGTGATCCCAGACAATCGTTCCCTTTCCCGCTTGGGTCTCCCCAAAGGGTATGCTGAATTTTTCCGCGAACATGGCCAGTTCGTAGCCGGCTTCCGAGTAGCGCACACCCCCTCCGCAGATGATCATGGGTTTCTTGCCCTTGCGTATGAGTTCTGCGGCCAAGCGGGCGTCATCGGCCGCCAAGGGTCTGCGGGAAATACGATGGATGCGCTTTTTGAAGAAGCTGACCGGATAGTCATAGGCCTCACCCTGTACGTCCTGAGGCATGGCCAGGCAGACCGCGCCGGTGTCGGCGGGATCGGTCAGGGTACGCATGGCGTTGATACAGGCGATCATGAGTTGCTCGGGACGGGAGATGCGGTCGAAAAAACGGCACACCGGCCTGAATGCGTCGTTGGCGGATATGGTGTAATCCTGGGGGCTTTCGACCTGTTGCAGGACAGGGTCGGGCTGGCGGCAGGCAAAATTATCACCCGGAAGGAAGAGGACCGGTATCCTGTTGACCGTGGCGGTGCCTGCGGCGGTTACCATGTTGAGGGCTCCGGGGCCGATGGAACTTGTCACGGCCATGATCCGCCGACGATTTGATTGTTTGGCAAAGGCGATGGCCGCATGGCCCATGCCTTGTTCCGAATGGCCTTGGTAGAACTTCAGCTTGTGGTTGGGTTCCTGGAGCGCTTCTCCAATCCCCGCCACACAACCATGGCCAAAGATTCCAAAGACGCCTTCTACGAATTTGTTTTCCACACCATCCATTTCGACGTACTGGTTGTCCAGGAATTGTATGAGCGCCTGTGCTGTGGTCAACCGTTTCGTTTCCAATCCTTGCCCCTCCTATAATACGCAAACGTTTGCTTTTAATGGTTTAAAAAAAGCATCCGTAATGTATACGGATGCCGTGCCTCAAAACCTTAGAAATCGATCCAGATCGAGCCTTTATCGGCTGATTCCACGCAGCGTTCTACCAGACGGGTGCCACAAAGGCCCGCATCGATGTCGGGAAACCAGAAATCGCGGGAATATTCATCGGAACCCCGCTCGGCGGCATCCATCGCCAAGGCGAAACGGCGGTAGATGTTTGCCCAGGATTCGAAAAGACCCTCAGCGTGACCTGCACCGATACGGTCCGCACTGACCGCGAGATCTTCGTTGTGGTTGTACGAATGGCCTCGGTCCAGAATTTGCTTGGGCTTGCCCTGGATCTGATATAGTAGCTGGTTGGGATGCTCATCGCACCATTCCACACTGGCTTTGGAGCCTATTACGCGGATTTTCTGGTCGTGGGTTGCGCCCGCATTGACGCAGCTGGCCCACAGCTGGCCGACGGCGCCATTCTCAAAGTTCATCAAGACAAAGGCGTTATCCTCCAGGGGTGCCCTGGAAGCTATAAAACTTTGCCGGGAGCACATGAGATTGCGAACCTTCAATCCCGGAACCATGACTTCGGCCAGGTAAAACACATGAGTTCCCACATCGCCCAAAACGTAGGACGGACCGGCCATCTGGGGTGTGACCCGCCATTTCGTGCCTGGATCCTTCCTTTCCACCTCTTCCGAATGCCATCCATGGGCAAATTGCATATTGATGATCCGGATGTCGCCCAACTCGCCATTTTTAATCATATTCCTGGCTTGGTGGACCATTTGATGACCGGTATAGCCGTAGCTGACACCGATTACACGCTTTTTCTTCTGTCCAAGATCCTTCAGGATTTCCGCTTCCGCCACCGTAAAGGTCAGGGGTTTTTCGCAAATGACGTGAAGCCCGGCTTCCAGCGCCTCCTTGGTCATTTCAAAGTGGAACTTGTTCGGAGTAGCGATGGAGACCACCTGTATACCGTCGGACCTTTTGGCTTCCCGTTCAAACATTTCCTGGTAATCGGAGTAGCAGCGGCTTTCATCCACCCCGATATTGTTGCCAAAAGTAACGGCCTGTTTAGGATCTATGTCGAAAGCCCCTGCCACCAGGGTGAATAAGCCATCACGTGCAGCTGCCGAACGATGCATGTACCCGATCTGGCTGCCCCTTCCACCACCCACCATCCCCCATCTCAGGGGTTTTGCAAGGTGCATTTCTTCGTTGACCATCCGATCCTCCTGGTGCCGCAGTTCATATATCGTTCTTAGTTAACATCGGGTTTTCTTGTCTGTCAAGAAAAAACGCAAACGTTTGCTCTACAAATCCAAAAAAATCCTTTCCTATTTGAATTTGGAAATCATATCCTTGATCCCGGGTATGGTTTCGAGCTGGTACGCATGGGCTTTCTCGAAATTCTGCTTCAGGGATTTCTGGGTTTTCCCCACAAGGATGGTGAAATAGTACATCTCGTACCCGGGGGCTGCACATACGGGGTGGAAACCCTTTTCGAGCAGGATGGTGCTGCCGTTCTTGATATGGTACACGGGTCCAAGGTCGTCGTCGTGTTCATAGGCGAATTGGGCCCCAAAGCCGTTATCGGGGTTGAAAGCGAAATAATACACTTCCTCGAAGGCCGTTTCCTCGCATTCCTTGTCTTCATCGTGCTTATGGGGTGGGAAGCCGGACCAGCCGCCTGCGCCTACGGTGAAAAGTTCGCTTATTAGGAGCCGACCGGTAAGATCCCTGGTTTTCTGCCCCAGAATATGGAAAATCTTTCTATGGGTTTTGGTTTCGTCGGAACCGTACTGGACCGTGTCCACGTCTTCCGGTGTAATACGGAAGGGCTTTCCCTTTTTTTCGTATCGCCCCCCCGCGATTAGGACGGTACATTCGTCGCTGACGCCAGTGAGCACGGTCTCGCTGTCCAAGGGCACGTAAACCGCGTCGGGTTTACCTTCGAACAGGTGTTTCCGGACGCCAACCTTGGAGAAACCCGTTCCATCCACGTCGATGCTGAAAGTACCGGATGCGCCCACGCACACCGATTCGTATTCCTTCAGCCGGTAGCGGTGGGTTTCGCCCTTATTCAGCCTGACCACATTAAGGTAACAACGCGGAAGGCGGGTGTTCCCCTCGTCGATTATGGGTCTGTTGAAATTGGCATAGGGTCTGATATGTTCCGGCATCTTTTTCTCCTTTGTGCGTTCAGCAGGTTCCCCTCAGGATTAGTTCGGGGTCCAATATTATCCTACGGGGTTCCGAGACGATTTCGATCCTTTCATCTCCCAACAGGGCTACCAATACATCCACCGCATCGGCACCCATCTGGATTTTAGGCTGCTTTATGGTGGTCAGGTTAATCTCCGGCCAGGAAGCGGCGGGAATATCGTCGAAGCCGATGACGGCGATATCATAGGGAACCTTCAGTCCGTTGCTCTTGATTCCCTGGAGGATACCCATGGCAAGAAAGTCGTTTCCCGCGATGATAGCCCTGGGATAGTCGCCGGAATGGATCATTTTATTGATGATTTCGAAACCACTTTCCTGGCGCCAGTTTTCCAATTGCACGTAATTGTCCTTTATTTCCAGATTGTACCGCTTCATGGCGTCCTTGAAGCCGGTATACCGTTCATCTACCATCCATCCGCCATCGTTACCGCTTATGAATCCAATTTTTCGGTATCCTTTTTGGATAAGGGTGCGGGCGGCGAGGTAACCACCCCTGACGTTGTCGGTTATGACAAAACTGTACCCCGTATCCTGGGGGGCGTTTCCCAGGTACACACAAGGCAGGGGCATGCGTTTTCGTTGTTCCAGAAAATTCGATTGGCTTGAGATGGGTGCCAATATAATGCCGTCCACCCGTTTTTCCAGGAGATTGCGTATGTAGGACGTTTCCTTTTCCAATTCATAATTGGTATTGCAGAGGAAGGTATTGTAGCCCGCCGCACTGGCCCGTTCTTCGACACCCCGGGCCAACTCGGGATAGAAGGGGTTGGTAATATCGGGGATTATCAAGCCTAGTGTGCCGGTCTGCTTCTGGACCAAGCCGCGGGCTACCGCATTTGGGGAATAATCCATCTGTTCCGCTATATCCCTTACTTTTTGACGGGTCTCCTCGCTAACGCCCTTTAACCCATTCAATGCCCGTGAAACGGACGAATATGAAATGCCGGCGGTTTTGGCTATATCTTTTATAGTCATTTTCATACCATTCCTCCGGCATTAATTATATGAAATATAAAGATATGGTAAATACATTAAGCACTTTTCAGTGCTTTTGCGTTTATTGCCCCATTTCTGGAGCTAATCATAGGCAAACGTTTGCTCTTTTGTCAAGGATTATTTAGTCTACTTTATGGCTTACGCAGGCCGGACCCGGGTTGGCCGGTGGACTCCCGCAGCACCAGCGTATGGGGCAATATGATGGGAGCACGATTCACCTCTTCCCCGCAAATCAGGCAATGGATGAGGTTGGCAGAGGATTCGCCAAGTTCCACCAGGGGTTGGCGCACCGTGGTAAGCCCGGGCGAAAGGTAGGCGGAGATGTCTATGTCGTCGAAGCCCATTACCGAGATGTCCTGCGGCACCCGCAAACCGGCTTCCCAGATTGCCCGCATGGCACCGATGGCCAATTCGTCGGTGGCGGCGAATACAGCGCTCGTCTGGTGGCCTCGTTGCAGCAGGGTTTTCATTCCCAGCCGTCCGGATGCAGGTGTGAAGGCGGGAGTGAATACCACGCGTTTTTCATCCGCAGCAATACCGGCATTTTTCAAAGCCATGCGGTAACCATCGGCCCGCTTGAGGCCAAAGGTAAAGCCTTCTGCAGAGAGCATGTCTATGTGGCGATGCCCCAGCGAAAGCAAGTGCTGGACGGCTTCCAGGGCGGACTGTTCCTCGTCCACATGGATGGAGCAGAAATTGGATTCCTTCCGGTCGAAGGTGGCCAGCAGGGCTGGCATGCTCGCTGCCTCCAGGAAGTCATAAAAACGGTGATCCTTGATTTCATGGAGCATGATGACGCCGTCGACCTTTTCGGCCTTGAGGCGGTTCAGGCACGATTCCTCGCTTTCCGGCTCGAATTTGACAAAAAAGAACAGGGTGTGATAACCGTACGTTTCCAGCCGGTGCTCTATGACCGAGAACAATTGCCGCTGGAACATGTTGAAGGTATCCGGAGCGATGATGCCGACAGTGAAAGAACGTTGCAGCACCATGCTTCTGGCGGCGCGGTTGGGTACGTAACCGGTCTGTTCGACCAGGTCGAGGATTATCTTGCGGATCTCGGGTTTGACGTATTTTTTTTGGTTGATAACCCGCGATACTGTGGACGGCGACATTCCCGCCAATTTTGCGATGTCTTTTATGCTGACCATGCTACGACCTTGCGACGACTGTAACAAAACCCCGCGATGCGTGCAAGCTTAATACGCGTAGCAGGTATGTTTATTTATGTGGGTAACGTCTTGGCGAGCGTCATCGCGGAATATACACTTAACCCGGAACTTCCTTGCATGGTGTGAAGTGAAACTATCACAGTGTTGAACCTTATCAGGAAGGAGTTATTGTAATGAAGAAATCGGCTTGTATCGAGACGTTGTTCACCGAGTTGCCTTTTGAGGCTAGGTTCAAGGCGGCCAAGGACGCGGGCTTTGATTGCGTGGAATTCTGGAGCTGGACCGACAAGAACCTGGATGCGGTGAAGGCCGCTGCCGGCAAGGCGGGAATCGCCATCGCCTCCATGTCCGGTGACCGTGACTATTCACTGGTGGATCCGGAACACAAGTCGAAGTACATCGATTTTGTGAAGAAATCGATTGAGGCTGCCAAGAAGATTGGCTGCGGTACTCTCGTCATCCACTCCAATGCTTTGGGCGAGGGTGGCAAGGTAGTCAACCATTACCCGAATTTGTCCCACGCCGTAAAGCTCTGTTCCATGTTCGACATGCTCAAGGATTTGGCGCCGATCGCGGAAAAGGCGAACGTAGTACTTGTATTGGAAGCTTTGAATATCACCTTGGACCACGTGGGCAATTTCCTGGAGACCACGCGGATGGGTGCGGAGATGACCCGTATCATTGGCTCCAATAACATCAAGTTGCTGTACGACGTGTACCACATGCAGATGAACGAAGGCAGTATCTGCGATACCCTTTCCGCATATATCGACCAGATTGGCTATATACATGCTGCCGATACACCTGGCAGGCACGAGCCTGGCACAGGCGAGATCAATTACCCGAATGTCCTTCGGCACCTGGAGAGGATCGGGTACAAGGGCGTTGTGGGGTATGAATTGTTTCCGAAGGAAAGCACTTCTGAAGCGGTAAAGGCAATTATGGCCTTGTAGAATTCCATCAGATACTGAAAAGTGCGATAATGGAAGTCAAGTTGAGGATCAGGTACTAAAAGGGGGATGATATGTTGAATCGGGACCGTTTTGCGCTGAATAGGATCGCGTGTCCTTCGTTGGGTCTTGTGGATTTCTTCAAGTTCGCCTCCAGCCTTGGTTTGTCCAAGGTTGAACTCCGAAACGATCTGCCGGGCAAGCAAGGCCTGGCCGGTATCACGGACGGACTGAAGCCCGACGAAGTCGCCAAAATGGCCAAAGATAGCGGCGTGAGCATAATCACGATAAACGCCCTGCAGAAATTCAACCTGGCTTCGGTACGCAAGACCGCGGTCAAGGATTTGAATGCCCTGCTTTCGCTTTCTGCGGCTATTGGCTGCAAGGCCATCATCCTGTGTCCGAACAACGACGAGGCCGATGCGCGGCTTCCCGAGGTCAGGTATGCGGAAACCGTCGACGCCCTGCGACAGTACGGACCCCTGTTTGTAAAGTACGGCATTCTGGGTTATGTCGAACCCCTTGGTTTCGGGATATCCTCCCTCGCATCCTTGCCCGTAGCCATGAATGCGGTAAAAGCATCCGGATTTGGTTGTTTCCGTGTCGTGCACGATACCTTCCATCACCATATTGGGCCGGATGATTCGGCTATCTATGGTGCCAATGGATTGGGTGCACCCTTTGAGGTGGCGTACACCGGTCTGGTGCATATCTCGGGTGTCGAAGCAGACATCGCCTTAAGTGCGTACCGCGATTCCCACCGTGTGCTGGTGGGTCCAAAGGATCGCATGAAGAACCGGGAACAGATCCAGCGCTTGGATTCCTTGGGCTACATGGGCGATTATTCGTTCGAACCCTTCTCGGAAGCGGTGCAGAAAATGGACGTCAAGAAGCTCACTGCCGGAATCAACGCCAGTCTCGATTTCATCCTCGGAAAATAGGAAACCAGCCCAGGCTCCTTCGTGGGTCGGGTTTGGAGCCTTCCGGATTCAGGCTCGTGCGGTGGATTCACGAATGATCAATTCGTAAGGCAGGATTATTTTGGTTTCAGGAAGGCTTTCGCGGTTTATGCATTTATGCATGAGCGTTGCGGTCCGTTCTCCCATTTCCACGAGTGGTTGGCGTATTGTTGTCAGTCTGGGAACGATATAGGAAGAGATGTCAATATCATCGAAGCCGATGACAGAAATATCTTCCGGTACGTGAAGTCCCTGATCTTCCAGAACGCGTATCGTACCAATGGCCAGTTCGTCAGTAACCGCGAAGACCGCCGTAAAGTCCCGATCCCTCAGGAGCATCTCCCTCATTCCGTACATGCCCGCCTCGGCTGTATAGGATTTAGTCAGGATCATGCGGCTCTCGTCCCGATCCATTCCGGCAGAATTGAGTACCTTGTAATATCCTTCGGAACGTTGACGTCCAAAAGAGGATGAACTTCCGCTGATAAGATTTATTTTTCGATGTCCCAGATTCACCAGGTGGAGGACTGCGTCGTAGGCGGCCTGCTCCTCGTTTACGTGTATGGAAGGAATGTTCCCGCCTTCATGATCGAAGGTGGATAAGACGGTAGGCAATGCGACTTTGTCCAGGTACTCGTAGAAGCGGGGATTCCTGATCTCGTGCATCATGATGACCCCGTCCAGTTTTTCCGCCTTGAGCCTGTTCAGGCATTCATCCTCACTGGCGCCCTCGAATTTGACAAAGAAGAATAGCGTATGGTAACCGAATGATTCCAGATGGTGTTCGATGATGGAAAACAATTGCCGTTGGAACATGTTGAAGGTGTCCGGTATGACGATGCCCACCGTGTACGTCCGTCGCAGTACCATATTCCTGGCGGCCTTGTCGGGTACATATCCGGTTTCTTCGATCAGTTTCAGGATCAAAGCCCGTTTTTCAGGATTGACATATTTCTTTCCGTTCACTACCCGGGAAACGGTGGATGGGGACATCCCCACCCGTTTTGCGATATCCTTGATGTTGACCATTCCGTTCCTTCAGATCCGACAGCCGTTGATATATATTGAATGGCTAGAAACGCAGAAGTTCCCCTTTTTCAAACGAAGCTTTGCAGGTGTAGGCGATTTCCGAGACCCTCGTACCGTCGTATACGGTGACTTCGGGTTTCCGTTTTTCGACGATGCAGGAAACGAATTCCTGTACTTCGTTGATGTAGGAAGTTTCGAAGCGCTCCAGGAAATTCTCGCTGCATTCGCGTCTTACTCCGTGGAGGTCCAGTATTTCCACATGATTCTTCTGGGGCACCGATGCGATGCGCAGGATGCCCTTCGTGCCGATGATTTCGGTTTCCACGTTATAACCATGTGGAGCAGTCCTTCCTGCGAAGAGGAAAACCATGCAATTATTTTTGAATTTCATTAGGCAGGAAACATTGTCGCCGTCACTGTATTGGCTAAACTCGGGATGGGCGTAACAGCCGCCAATCGCGTACACCGTTTCGGGTTCGGAGCCGGTCATCCATCGCGCAAGATCTATATCGTGGACTGCCATGTCGAGAAATTGACCACCGCTATGCGCGGCGAACGCGATGGCTCCGTCGATGAATCTTTCCGGATCCTGGCTATAGGACCTAAAAAGTACCGGCTGGCCTATTTCACCGGCTTTGATTTTCCTGTAGGCGTATTGGTACGATTCATCGAAGCGCCGCATGAAACCCAGCATGAAAACCTTGTCCGGGTGGGCCTCAACCGCCTTCTCGGCTTTCCGGCATTCTTCTACCGTGACTCCCAAGGGTTTTTCCGAGAACACGTGCTTGCCCGCAGCAAGCGCGGCTGCGATTTGTCCCGTGTGCAGTGCCGATGGGGAAACCAGCACTATTGCATCCAGATCCTTGTTCGCTATCATTTCTTCGTAGGACGCAAAGCGCTGCGGAACGCCCAGCCTGTCTGCCACGCTATTGAGTTTTACCTGGTCGACATCGCAAAGTGCGGTCAACTCGGCATTCAGTATCCTGTTGGATATATTCTCGGCATGGCGCAAACCCAAGCGACCCAAACCGACAGATCCGATTCTTATCTTGCGCATTTCATTTTCCTTCCGTTAGTCGCGTTTGGCGTTCTTACGCATATCGATGATGACAGCTACCACAATGATTAGACCCTCAACGACTTGCTGCCAGTAAGCGTCGACGCCAAGTAGGGTAAGCCCGTTTCTCATTACGGCCAGGACCAAGGCACCGACAAAGGCTCCCCATACGGTTCCTATGCCGCCAGAATGGCTGGTGCCGCCGATGGTAGTCGCCGCGATCGCGGTGAGTTCATAGCCGGAGGCCGCACCGGGATGGACGCTGCCGACTCGGCCGGCAAAAACAATGGCGGCCAAACCGGCGAGCAAACCGCTATAGGTATAAATCCAGACAAGATTTTTGGAGACGTTCACTCCTGAGACCTCGGCTGCGGTAATGTTCCCGCCGATGGCGTAAATGTTCTTTCCGAACCGGGTCCTGTTCAGGAGTATGCTGCTGATGAGTATCATTATGAAATAGATGATCACCGGCACGGGAATGATGTTGAACACCTTGCCTCCCAGAGCCGTCAGCGAGGGGATGAGGGTACTCACCGGTTTGCCGCTGGAGTAGATCAAAGCCAGACCCCGTGCCACGGTCATCATGCCCAGGGTGGCGATGAAGGCGGGGATGCGGGTCTTGGCAATCAGCAAGCCGCTTACCGCACCTAGGAGGGCGCCGATACCCAGGGCAGCCACGATGGGTACTATCACCGGCATCTGCGCTAAATTGGGAAAGTACTTTCCCGTCGCGCTGGGTAATTGGCCCAGACTTGCAGCCACGACACCGGCAAAGGCCAGCACCGAACCAACTGAAAGGTCGATGCCTTTGGATATGATTACGAAGGTCAGGCCTAGTGCCATGATGCCGAATATCGAACTCTGGGTAAGCACGTTGAAGATGTTCACGGAGCTGAGGAAGGCCGGTTCCGCTATGCTCAGTCCGATTATCATGAGGATGAGGACTATGATGATGCCGTATTTTTTGGCTATCTGCACCGGATCCAGTCTGATCGCTCCTGCTTTGCTCGCCTTGGTCATTTTTTTCCCCTTGCCTTGAGATATTCATCCGCCGTGTTCGTCGCGTAAGCCATCAATTCTTCCTGTGTCAGATTTTTATTGTTTTCCAGGATTCCGGTTACCCTGCCTTGATGCATGACCATTATGCGGTCGCTCATACCCATCACCTCCGGCAACTCGGAAGAAATCATGACTATGGATTTGCCTTCTCCCGCAAGCTTGGTAATGAGGCGGTGAATTTCAGCCTTGGTGCCCACGTCGATTCCCCGGGTCGGTTCATCAAGGAAAAGTATCTCCGGGTTTGTCATGAGCCATCGGGCTACCAGGACTTTTTGCTGATTGCCTCCACTCAGGTTTTCGACGCGTTGCGAGAGGCTGGGAGTCTTGACCTGGATTTTCCGAACGTAGTCGTCGCAGACGCCATCCATGTAGTTTTCTTTTATCAGCCCGGCCTTATTCAGGAAGTTGGGAATATTGGCGATGGCCATATTCATTTTCACGCTGAGCATGGGAAAGATTCCCGAGCGCCTGCGGTCTTCGGTGAGCCAGGCCATGCCCATTTCGATTGCGTCCCTGGGGTTTTGGATATCCACCTTCTTGCCATCGACGAAGATCTCGCCCTCAACCTTGCCGCGTATGCCGAAAAGCGTCTCGATGACTTCTGTCCTGCCTGCGCCAACCAGCCCTGCGATACCCAAGATTTCTCCCCTGCGTACGTCGAAGGATACATTCTTGAACAGGCGTTTGTGGGACAGGTTTTTTATTTCCAGTTTGATCTCGCCGATAGGGCAGTCAACTTTTGGAAACATCTCGTTCACATCACGGCCAACCATCATGTTGATCAGGCGGTCAACCTTCAGGTCCTTCGTGTTTTCCGTACCGATATAGGATCCATCCCGGTACACGGTAACCCGGTCCGTAATGGCGTAAATTTCCTCCAGCTTATGGGAAATATAGATGATGCTTTTGCCTTGGGCTTTCAGCTTCCGCATTATGGAATACAGTTGCCTGACTTCCTTGTCGGTAAGGGCCGAAGTGGGTTCATCCATGATTATCAATTTTGAATTATAGGAAACTGCCTTGGCAATCTCGATCATCTGCATCTTTGCGACGGTCAACGCTGCCATTAGGGTTTTGGGATCCTCGTCGAGTTCGATTTCCTTGAGGACCGCCTTGCTTGCCTCGTACATTTTCTTGTGGTCGACCAGGCCGAACGCACCGAGGGGTTCCCTGCCCAGCCAGATGTTTTCCATAATCGGCCGGTTTACGACCGGGCTGAGTTCCTGGTGTATCATCGATATGCCCATACGGAGGGCTTCCGAAGTCGTATAATTTTCCAACGTCTTGCCGTCGAAGATTATCTCGCCGGATGTGGGTTTGTAGATACCCGCAATGCATTTCATCAGAGTGGATTTTCCGGCACCGTTCTCGCCCATAAGGGCGTGTATCTCGCCTGGAAGGACTTGAAGCTCTACCCCCTTCAGCGCCTGCACGCCGGGGAAATTCTTGACGATATTCTTCATCTGCAGGAGATACTTTTCTTCCGCCACGAAATCCCCCTTGAAAAATACGGAGCGCCGTCCATGGACCTGCGCTCCGTATTTTTCGTCTTATGCTGTCAAGAGCTTATTTATATTGGGCTAGATTGTCTTTGTTAACCAGCACGAAAGGCACCCAGGTGACTGCGTCCACTTTGCCGCCTTTCAGCACTTTGTAGGCTACATCTGCCGCGCCCTGTCCTTGACCAACCGCGTCCTGAAGGACGGTGGCGGCCAGTGAACCGTTTCCGACCGCTACTTTGGCATCGGGAATGGCATCCACGCCCATTACAAACACATCGGTGCGTCCGGCTGCCTTAAGGGCTTCTACCGCGCCAAGGGCCATTTCGTCGTTGTTGGCCAGGATACCGTTCAGGTCCTTGCCATAAGCGGTAAGCCAGTTTTCGGTCAGGCTCATTCCCTGATCGCGCTGCCAGTTTCCGGTTTCCTTGGCGAGCACCTTGATGTTGGGGAATTTGGCCTTGATGGTTTCCTCATTGCCTTCGGTGCGTTTCACGGCGCCTTCATTGTCAAGCTTGCCGATGAGGATTGCCACATTGCCTTTTCCGCCAAGGACCTTGCCCATGGCTTCCATCTGGAGCTGGCCCGCTATGATTTCCTGGGAGCCAACATAGTACACATTGGCAGGAAGGGCTCCGGTACCAAAGGGATTCCGGTTTACGAACACGAGGACGATCTTGGCATCCGCGGCCGCTTTGATGATTGGTTCCATCGCTCCGGTGTTGACCGGCACTACGATGAGGGCTTTGACCTTTTGGGCGATGAGGGTATTCACCAAGTCCTGCTGTTTGATGACGTCTTCCTGGGCGTCCTGCAGGATGAGCTCTACATCGGCCTTGTCTGCGTAGAATTTCTTTGCCGCGTCCATGACGTAGGTCTGGAACGTGTCGTTGAAGTTGTTGCAGACGTATCCGACTTTGACCTTACCGGATCCTGCGTCTTTCGCGCCTGCCGCGAACGCTCCACTTGCGACGAGCATCGCCGCCACCAGGATTAGGATAACTCTTTTCATACTTGCCTCCTTCTTTCTTCATGCCGGTACCCAAGACCGGCATTCTTGCAAACGTTTGCAATAAGTGTGATTATTGTACTTGTTTGGCTGTTTGTCAACAAAAATTTATATTTTTCTTAATATTTCCATATTTTTGAATATTTGTGATTGATATATTGGAGTAAGCGAACAAAATGATCGTTTTGCTTTAGTCCTGCTATCGTTAAAAAATACTCTTTACAAATGTTCCTATTAGGATTAGTATACAGAGACTGGTAACGTTTGCAGGTTTGATGTGCAGGCCTTGCCCAAGATGGAATGCATAGGCAGCAGGAGGATCAATATGGCTGGAAAATTACGGATTGGCATTATCGGTGCGGGGCGGATCGGAAAGTTACACGCAGAGAACATCGCGTATTTCGTTCCCCAGGCGAAACTGGAAGGCATCGCGGACGTCATGATGACTCCGGAGATGGAGGCCTGGGCAAAGGGTTTGGGCGCGCGCATTGTCGCGAAGGATCCCAAGGCGCTGTTTGCGGATAAGGATATCGACGCGATCATCATCTGCAGCTCCACCGACACCCATGCGGACATGGCGATCGCGGCGGCGAAGGCCGGCAAGCACATTTTTTGTGAGAAACCGGTGGATCTTTCCGTTACAAAGGTAAAAGCCGCTATTGACGCCGTCAAGGCCGCCAAGGTGAAGATGCAGGTGGGTTTCAACCGTCGTTTTGACCATAACTTCCGGGCTGTCCGCGAAATGACACTCGCCGGTAAGGTGGGTGATGTGCAGATAGTGAAGATCACCTCCCGCGACCCGGCTCCGCCGCCTCCCGCCTATGTGGGTGTTTCCGGCGGTATTTTTCTGGACATGATGATCCACGATTTCGATATGGCTCGTTTCCAGGCGGGTAGTGAGGTTGTTGAGGTACACGCCACGGGAGCCGTACTTATCGACCCTGCGATCGGCAAGGCCGGCGACGTGGATACGGCCATCGTCACCCTGAAATTCGCCAACGGCGCCCTCGGCGTCATCGACAATTCCCGCAAGGCCGTGTATGGCTACGACCAGCGCGTCGAAGTATTCGGCTCCAAGGGTTGCGCCCAGGCTGAAAACGACACGCCCAGCACCGTCAAGCTGTCCAATGTCGATGGCGTGGTCGCGGACAAGCCCATGTGGTTCTTCCTGGAACGTTACCGGACAGCCTTCATCGACGAGATGATTGCCTTTGTAAGCGCCGTCCAGGAAGGTAAGGACCTTCAGGTTACGGGCGAGGACGGATTGCGCGACTTGCTGGTGGGATTGGCCGCCAAGAAATCCTTGGCCGAAAACCGTTCTGTCCGCATAGACGAAATAATCTGATCCACAACGCGGTGGCCTTCGGGTTGCCGCGCCGTTCCCTGAAGGAGGTTGAACGTGCAGATAAAGCATAAAGCGCCATTCGCCTGCGGGACAACTCCGCTCGTGGAGCGACGCGGAGAAGCCGCGGATATGTTGATGGATTTTGACGTTGTGCGGCTCGCGCCAGGACAAATTTACGAGGATAATTCCGAAACAGACGAGCGTGCGTACCTACTCTCCGGTGGAAGCGCCTTGCTGACTTGGCTGGAGGAGACAGCCGATATACGGCGGTCCAGCCTCTTCGACGAAGAACCCTGGACACTCTTGGTACCCAGAAAAATAAAAGTCGCCTTGACCGCAGGCGCCGACGGCGTGGAATTCTACCGCATGGCGACGGAAAACCCGATAGGATACAAGGCCCGTCTTTTTACCCCGAAGGATTGCCGGAGCGAATTCCGTGGGGAAGGCACCATGCTGGAAACCTCGACCCGCGTGGTCCGTACCGTATTCGATGATACCAATATGAGTGAATCAAGGCTTGTGCTGGGTGAAGTTATAGGCGTGCCTGGCAAATGGTCCAGCTATCCTCCGCACCACCACCCGCAACCCGAAATTTACCATTACCGCTTCCTTCCTTCCCAGGGCTTCGGCCTTACCGCCATAGGCGACCGGCCGTACGTCCTGCATGACCGAGACACCATCCTTATCCGGGATGGCGAGGACCACCCGCAAGTAACCGCGCCCGGCTATGCCATGTGGTATTTGTGGGTTATCCGCCACCTGGAAGATGATAGATATGGAACACCTGAATTTACCGCGGCCCATTCCTGGGTCGCCAAAACCGACGCACCCATCTGGTCGCCGAAAAAAAAGAAATAAGCTCATAGGGGGTACCTGAAATGGCAACTGTACGCTTGACCATGGCGCAGGCTTTGCTGCGCTTCCTCGACAATCAATACATAGAAGTGGACGGCGAAGAGATAAAGTATGTCAACGGCGTGTTCGGCATTTTCGGACACGGCGTCGTTGTGGGTTTGGGTGAGGCCCTGGCCGCCCGGGAGAACAAGCTGCCCTTCTACCAGGGCAAGAACGAGCAGGGTGCTGCCCACGCGGCAATGGCCTACGCCAAGCAGAGCGACCGCAAACGCATCATGGCGGTAACCAGCTCCATCGGACCTGGCGCACTGAATATGGTTACCGCTGCCGGTACGGCATCTGCGAACCGCATCCCCGTCCTTTTCCTACCCGGTGATGTCTACGCGTGCAGGCAGCCCGATCCGGTACTCCAGCAGGTTGAGCTCCCCCACGATTATTCGAACACCGCCAGCGACGCCTTCCGCGCGGTGAGCAAATATTGGGACCGGGTGAATCGCCCGGAACAACTCATGACCGCGATGATGAACGCCATGCGGGTGCTCACCGATCCGGCCGAAACCGGAGCGGTGACGGTCGCGTTGCCCCAGGACGTCCAGGGTGAGGCCTATGATTATCCTGCTGAGTTCCTGGCGAAACGGGTGCACCATATCGAGCGGCGCATACCCAGTCAAGGTCAGCTATCCCGCATAGCCGATTTGCTGCTCAAGGCCAAAAAGCCCTATGTGGTGTTGGGTGGTGGCGTGCGCTATTCAGGTGCTGCCAAGGAAATGAAAGCCTTCTGTGTCAAATTCCACATACCCTACGGGGAAACCCAGGCCGGAAAAGGTACGATGCTCTGGGACGATGCATACAACCTTTCGGGCATCGGGACAACAGGGAGTCTGGCGGCCAACAAATTGGCCAAGCAAGCCGACCTTATCCTGGCGGTTGGTACCAGGCTGGGGGACTTCACCACCTGTTCCAAGTGGCTGTTCCAGAATCCCGCCTGCCGTTTTGTGGCGATCAACGTCGCCGCCTTCGACGCCTACAAGATGAACGCCGAACCCATCGTTGCTGATGCAAAATTGACGCTGCAGGCTCTGACCAAGGCACCGGCCTTGCGCGAGTACAAGTCAACCTGGGGAACCGTCATCGAGGAGGCCCGTGCCGAATGGAAAGCGGAAGTTGACAGGCTCTACATCGAGGAAGACCCCGTCGGCCTGTCCCAGGCCCGCGCCCTCGGCGAGCTTAACGATGTGCTTCTGCCAAAGAATGCCATTGCCGTTTCGGGGTCAGGCTCCATTCCCAGCGATATGCAGCGGGTATGGCGTACACGCGTTGCCGGAACCTACCACATGGAATACGGCTTTTCCTGCATGGGCTACGAGGTGGCCGCAGCGCTGGGCTCCAAGATCGCTGCTCCGGATCGCGAGGTTGTCGCGATAGTGGGCGACGGGGCGTATACCATGCTCCACACCGAGTTGCTTACCTCGATCCAGGAAGGGAAGAAGATAATCGTCGTCGTCCTGGACAACGCCGGTTTCCATTGCATAGACAACCTGCAGGGCAGCCAGGGCATAGTCCATTACGGCAACGAGTGGCGTACTAGGGATGACAAGACAGGCAGGTTGGACGGCCCCTCGGTCTCCGTGGATTTCGCCAAAAACGCCGAGAGCTGGGGGGCTGTCGGCCTGCGCGCCAGGACTGTGGAGGAATTCCGCAAGGCCCTGCGCAGGGCGCTGAAGGAAAACCGTTCCGTCGTGATCGACGCGAAGGTGACTCCCAAGTCGATGACCAAGGGTTATGAGTCCTGGTGGAGGGTCGGAACTGCCGAGGTGTCTACTAACCCGAAAGTCGCGGAAGCGGCCGCAGCCAATAAGATTGAAATCGCGAAAACGCGAAAATTCTAAAGTGAGCGGAAAAGAAAAGGAAAAAGGGAGGATATATGAGCGATAAGAAGATACGTCTGGGGATGGCACCCATCGGTTGGACAAACGACGACCTGCCCGAACTGGGCGGTGAGATAACTTTTGAACAATGCGTCAGCGAAATGGCCCTGGCCGGGTATGAGGGTAGCGAGGTTGGCAACAAGTATCCCAAAGATACGAAGGTGCTCAACAAGGCCTTGGCCCTGCGCGGCCTGACCATCTGCAATGCCTGGTTCAGCTCGTTCCTGACCACCAAGCCCTACGCGGAGGTTGAAGCCGATTTCATCAAGCACCGGGATTTCCTGCATGCTGCCGGGGCCCGGGTCATCGGAGCTTCCGAACAGGGCCACTCCGTCCAAGGCAGGCAGGACCTTTCCATCTTCGACTCAAAGCCAACTTTTACTGACGACGAGTGGAAGAAAATGTGCGACGGTCTGAATCGCCTGGGCGAGCGGGCCGCGGAAAAGGGCATGAAGCTTACCTTCCACCACCACATGGGGACGGGCGTGCAGACCGCCAAGGAAATCGACAGGCTGATGGAAGGTACGAAGCCGGAATTGTTGGGGCTCCTGTACGATACCGGACATCTGGTATTCTCCGGCGAGGATCATATCGCGGTCCTGAAGAAATGGATCAAGCGGGTTCGCCACGTGCATCTGAAGGATGTGCGTCCGGAGATCGTGGAAAAGGTGAGAAAGGAAAAATGGTCTTTCCTCAAGGCGGTCAAGAATGGCGCTTTCACCGTGCCCGGCGATGGTTGCGTTAATTTTTCACCGGTATTTGATGAATTGAAAAAAGCCGGTTACGAAGGCTGGTGGGTGGTCGAGGCGGAGCAGGATCCGGCCAAGGCGAATCCGCTGGAGTACGCGATGATGGCTCGGAAGTACATTCGCGAGAAAGCCGGTATTTAATAAGCCCAGATCGGGCTGTCCTTGGCTGGAAAGTTTAATGGAGGACATTATGGCAAAGATCAAGGTTGGAGTGGCGGGATACGGGGTGATCGGGCAGCGGCTGGCTGACGGGGTGGCGCTGCAGGAGGACATGGAGCTGGTGGGCGTGGCGGACGTGGCGCCGACCCTGGCGGTGCGGGCGCTGAAGGAAAAGGGCATGCCCTACGACCTTTACACTGCGCTGCCGGAAAAGCGGGGCGAGCTCGACGCCCTGAAGATCCCGGTTTCCGGCACCCTGGAAGACCTGGTGAAAAAGTGCGACGTCATGCTGG
>Ga0172379_10004249_pt1 | contig 21472 bp, 26 predicted proteins | sample GrowelOW334metaG_FD_119756 | JGI IMG/M metagenome (GOLD analysis project Ga0172379, IMG submission 119756) | Groundwater microbial communities from an aquifer near a municipal landfill in Southern Ontario, Canada - Groundwater well OW334 metaG | ecosystem: Environmental > Aquatic > Deep... | reverse complement strand
TATTTTTTCTTTTGAGTCTCGTGTCTGGATAATTCCTATTTTACTTGTTATTGAGCGAATTTTTAATAATATTCCGAGAATACGCTCATTTATTCTAAAATCAGGAAGAGCAAAGAATGAATCAATAGAAATTACAGCTGTATTTTCTATTTTCTCAGTTAAATATAAAAGAGACATTTCTGTGCCAATAAGGACACTTCCAGGGGAAGCGTAGAATTTTTCTGCTGTTTGGTATGCTCGCTTATGAGTTGGTGCAGTATCAGCATCTATTTTAAATATTTTAAGGGTGGGGAAGCGGGTGCGTAGTTCCTCTTCTATTTTTTCTGTTCCTATTCCAAGGGTGACAAGTTTCCAGCTGTCACAAGTTTTGCACTTTTCTAGTGCGCTTCTGCGTTCTCCACAACGATGACAGAGGAAGAAATTTTCTCTATCGCTGGTTGTATGAAGCACTGATGGGGCATTGCAATGATGGCAACGCACGATAGTCCCACAATGGCCACATACAGTAGATGGAGCAAGTCCCCGACGTGCGGAAAATAAAAATAAATGTTCACTCTGTTCCTGTGTTCGTTTGATTAGTTCTAGTGCTTCATCGGAGAAGACTGCAAAAGCTTTGCTATTGTTTTTTTCTTGCTCTGTCGCTCCGGTTAGCGGTTCGGATTTTTCAGTGGATGAAAAATCCGAGTCATCTTCACTTTCTTTTGTTTCTACAGTATTTCCCGTCCTCATATCTATAATCTTTTGTTCACTCGTGGTCAATGATCGGAATTTTAGGGGGGACATCTCATGAAGTTCTCCATCATCATGTCTCCAGATAGTCTCAACGCGCAACATCATATCTCCATATACCAATCTTGCACCAATAGATTCTGCCAAATATCCCGCGAAAGTCCTTATATCAATGAATGGTCTAACTTGTCCTTTATATGAACGAGAACTTTCCTTATCAATAATAATTGTACCAACATCTGTTCTAGGTATGGAAAGAAATGCTCCTGTGGCGATTATTAGAACCGAATGCTTTTCTTCAAGGAGCTCCTTCCATGTTTCGACGATTTCTTTTTTCGGTAAGGCACCATGTAATACATAAGTGTATTGTTCTATTCCTTTTGGAAGAGTGTCTAGCGCTTTTTTAATATCTTGAACAGTAGGAAGGCAGAATATTACTGAACGATTCTTTGCGAATTCTTCTCGGATGAGGCTTTTGTAATGTGCATAACGGTCTTCATCATTAGCTTGTACCACGAATTTCTCATGAAGAATATTTTGTTTTGCAGTGGTAGGGGTATAGTGTAGTTTCTCTGCATTTTCTAATATAGCTTCAGGAACCAATGAGTCAAAAACACTTCCTGTACTACCAGCAAAATATTTAGCTGTCTTTTCTGAAGCACGTATAAATTCTGTTGAAAATATAAAAAATGGTTTTACTTTCGTTAATTTACGTAAACTAAAATCCGCTTGTTTAAGATCCATCTTCGCTTCACTTGCTTCACGCTTACCAACAACAAGGGCGTGTATGTTCTTCTTTCGGATTGGTACAGAAATTACTGAACCAAGGGGAATGTCAGTTAGTGTAAAATAGGAGAGGGTATCTGTTGGGATGCCTCGTACCATTGGAATCACATCCACGATTTTCATTTCTTCCATATCCGTATCATGTCAGAAAAGCACTGATTTTTCAAGCGAAGAAATAATAAAATCGGTTTGTCTACATTTGATGACAAACCGATTATGTATAAGCTTTTTTACAAGCAACTCACTTTTTTTGCATGCTGGAGAAAATTGAGTTTGAATTTCTTCGAAAAATAGATACATTTTCACGTGGAAGATCTGGGGGAATGACCACCTGAACATTTACATGTGGCATTCTTCCTTTACATAGACTGACCAAGTTTACACCTGTACTATTCATTTTTTTATTCTCCATCAATGAGTTTTCCTAATCTATATTAATAATATCAAGTTCATATTTTTTTGCAAAAGAAAAATCCCCACAGCGATGTCGACGAAAAGGTCGATTCGCATATGGACGGTTTGATTGACGATTCGCGTCATAATAAATGGTATTGGCTATTCTGTCGGCATCGTATGATGATGTGGCGCGTGGCCCTCTACAGTTTTACCATCCTTTTATTATGAGGCGTTCTATTCAATCATCATTGACTGTTTTCTTTTATCCTGATATATTGAGGTTTGAATTGTGGTTCGTTAAATAATAGAAGGAGAATGGAACATGTTGTTTGGTTTACTGAGATGGTATCAAAAATTTAGCAAAAATAGTCTTTTTGCCAAAAGGCATTTTGCACTGACTGTTGGGTTTCTTCTCGGCTGGCAGGCGTTCAAGATGATTCAACCTTCCCTCTATCACATTGATGAGTGGATGAATAGCATCTTTAGTCTGATACCTTATCATGAGAGTTTCTTCGTCGTTAAGCTCAAACTGATCATAACCAAAGTCGGGCTTGTCATTACAGCAGCTGTAGTCGTACACATACTTGGAACACTGATTTCTATTGTGTTGAGATCAGTTATCTTGCCGGCTCTTGATAGCTTTGCATCAGCTTATATTGGTAACCGAGCGCGGTCACATGCTGGTGATACACCATAGGTGTTCTGGTCGGATGTTTATCTTTGACCACTCTCTCGTGAGGGTGGTTTTTTTACTATTATTAATTTATGTTGGAGATCAAGAAGATTTTTTGTTTTTAAAAACAAATTTCGTCAGAAAATTTTACACAGCGTTGCTATGAAAATTCTTCTGACATGATTTTGCCTGATGTGCAAGAATCGGCGTCGTGAAATTTTATATGGCTTCGCCATAAAAATTCTCCCGACGTGATTTTGCCTGGCGTGCAAAATCAAAGTTCGTTTAATATTTTAATTTTAGCACCAATAGAATTGAGTCGTTTAACAATATCTTCATATCCGCGATTGATACTATAAATATTTCGTAAGATTGATGTGCCGTTAGCCCCAAGCATTCCAATTAGAATTATTGCAGCTGGGCGAAGTGCTGGAGGACAGATTACTTCTGCTGGTTTAAGTTTTGTTGGGCCAGTAATATAGATGCGATGTGGATCTGCAAGTAATGTATCAGCACCAAGTTTGTCTAATTCTTTGTAATGTATTGCGCGTTTTTCATAAACCCAATCGTGAAGGAAGGTCGTCCCTTCTGCCTGTGTTGCAATTACTGCAAAGAACGGTAGATTATCCATATTTAACCCCGGGTAAACATTTGGATGAATCTTTTCTTCGAGCGCTGTCAATTTTGAAGGTAGTGTTTTTATATCTACTAGTTTTGTAAAACCGTTATGAGAGACATATTTTTTTAATATTTTATATTTAAACCCCATTTTTTCTAGTTTAAGGAGTTCTATCTCAAGGAAATCAATCGGAGCACGTTCTATTGTAATACTTGAATTTGCTACAATGGCACAAGCAAGGAAAAACATACTATCAATTGGATCTTCTGCAAGGGTATATTCAATATTTTCTCGGATTTCTGATAGCCCGTGCACTGTTAGAGTACTTGTCCCAATTCCATCTATTTTTACTCCAAGACGTTCAAGAAGAAAACACATTTCTTGAACTTGATAATTAGCGGATGCAAATTTTATAGTGGTGATCCCCGGAATGAGTGCAGAAGCCATAAGAATATTTTCTGTTACTGTATCGCCGCTTTCATATAAAACAATTTCATTTGCTTTAAGTTTTTCAGCGGATACTCTATATTCATCTTTTGTTGTCTCAATATTTACACCGATATTTTCTAATGCATAGAAATGAGGACGAACAGTTCTGGAACCAAGTTTGCATCCACCTGCTTGGGGTAGAGCAAAATTCTTCATATGATGAATGAGTGGACCGATGAACATTATTATACTTCTGGTACGGATAGCAGATTCCTTGTTTAGTTTTTTAAGGGAAATTTTTTCTGGAGTTTTAATTTCTAGGTCATTTCCAATCCATTTTATAGACACACCAATACTTTCTAGAACTTCAATAAGACGATGAACTTCTTCAATTTTGGGAACAGAACGTAGTGTTGTTTTACCACGATTGAGTAGGGAAGCACAGAGAAGGCCAACAGCACCATTTTTCGATGTCTTCGTGACTATTGTTCCTGAGAGTTTTTTCCCGCCTTCTATTTGGATATTAAGTGCACCATTTTCGTTGACTTGTACTAGGTTTTTCCCAAGAACCTCGCTGATTTTTGTTATCATATCAGCAGTTAAATTTTGTTCGCCTTTTTCTATACGAGCAATAACACTCTGGGTTGTTCCTAGTTTTTTTGCAAATTCCGATTGTGTCATTCCATCACGTTCTCGAAGAACTTTTATAAGGTTGGCAATGTGTTCCATAAAATTATTATAGTAAATATGATTAAGCACAAATTATAGCGTATATGCTATATTATCTACAAGAGTAATGTGTGGAAAACTAAATAAAAGAAAACCCCGACATGCGGGGTTTTGGTAGGAGAATTGTCCGACTAGAACCATCATTTTTTTTGAGATTCTGTTCTGGTGTCGGACATCTTTCTCCTGAGGCGTATTGCTAAGTAGGTCTTTGCTGCACTTACCATCAAAAGTAGGAAACCTACTGCAGAGATAATCGGTTTATTGATAGCTGCACCAAGTATCGTTAGAATTGTCGCAATTACAAATAACATTTGTTCCTCATTTCTTTCCGATTATAATATAAACATACTGTAATTTAATTTGCAAAATAAAAAAAACAGCACGCTCGAGAGGGTGCTGTATCTTAGAGTCGGAGATTATTAGGAATTATTCTTTTGGTGGACGACCGACTTGGCCAAGTGCACACGCTTCAATTAATCTCATTACCCTTCTTCCTCGCTGATTGTGGGCAGTTACATCTGTACGGAAACATATCCCTACATGAATTGCTTTTGTGTTTTTGTTGCGACGAAGAATCCTTCTGATCTGAATTTTTGCTTCGTCACTGGCCTTCCTAGCCTCTGATGCGACAATCATGGCGATTCTCGCTTGCAACTTTCTTGAAAGATCTCTCATTTTCGAATTCCTTTTTATTCTAAGACTAATATAATCATAATGTGAACTAATTTGCAAAACTACTGAAAAAAGGTAACATACACTTTATATATGGCATTTTTTACGAAGAAGCTTGGAATTGATTTGGGAACAGCAAATACACTGGTTTTTTTGCCTGGCAAAGGGATTGTATTGAACGAACCTTCAGTTGTGGCTGTATCAGAACAGGATAATAAAATCTTGGCTGTTGGTGTTGATGCAAAGAATATGATTGGTAAAACGCCGGATTCTATTATTGCTTATCGTCCTCTTCGTGACGGTGTGATTGCAGATTATAGAGTGACTGAAGCGATGCTGAGATATTTTATTGATAAAGCTCTTGGACGTTTTAATATTTTTAAACCTGATGTAATGATTTCTGTTCCCGCAGGAATTACTTCCACAGAAAGGCGTGCGGTAATAGAAGCTGCAATAAAGGCTGGAGCAAAAAATGCTTATGTTGTGAAGGAACCAATTCTTGCTGCGATTGGAGCAGGAATTCCTATTTATGAACCAAAAGGACATATGGTTGTAGATATTGGAGGAGGAACAACAGATGTGGCGGTGATTTCTCTTGGGGGAATTGTGGCGTCTACTTCTGTAAAATGTGCAGGAAATAAAATTGATGCGGCAATTGCGGATTATATTAAGAAAACTTTTAACCTGGCGGTTGGGGATCAGACTGCAGAAGATATTAAAATGAAGATTGGTTCCGCAGTGCCGGTAGAAGAAGAGCTTGCAATGGTAATCAAGGGACGCGACTTTCTTTCTGGCTTACCAAGATCAACAGAAATTAAAACGAATGAAATTGTGAAGGCTATAAGTAAGGAGCTTCGCGATATGATTAAGGCAATTAAAGATGTTTTACAGGAAACTCCACCGGAATTGGCTGCAGATATTATTGATTCAGGAATAATTATGACCGGAGGATCTAGCATGTTGCGAAATCTTCCAGAACTTGTATTTCGTCGAACTGGGGTGAAGGCGATACTTGCAGATGATGCTCTATATTGTGTAGCCAAGGGAACGGGAATTGCTTTGGAGCATTTGGATGTCTATAAGAAATCTATTATTGCAAAGAGATAGTTCGTAGAAAAGCCCTATTCCATAAAATGGAATAGGGCTTTTCTTATAGCTTATCTTATGGTACCGTATTTTGGGTTTAGGAATTCAGATAAAATACAAAGGAGAGATTCAGTGAATATGGAAAGATTTCGTAATATTATTGCGGTAATTATTTTTGCAGTTGCATTTGTTGGGTCTCTGATGTTTTTTGCGGATGATACATATGTCCATTATCGTATCCTCTTTGGGATTGCTACTCTTTTCTCGAGTTTCGGTGTTTTGATCTCTTTGATATCGGTCTTTATCGTCCGACCGATAGACCCACTTCGAACACCTGGTAAGGTGGTAGCAGAAAAGGAGTGAATGGAATTCTTTTGGCCGTCCCATGTAGCGGGGCGGCTTTTCTTTACTTGGTCGCCAATTTTTGTTATAAATATTGACGACGCTAGTATTAATAAGGAATGGTAGATAACCCCTAGGAGCAATCTGCGGGGCGTTTCCGCGTCTTTATATTATGGACAAAACAAATAAATCAACCAAAACTGGATTCTATGAGGCAAGCGATAAGATAATCGTGAAGGGTGCACGTACCCATAATCTTAAAAATATTACGGTAGAAATGCCACGCAATAAGATGATTGTCTTTACTGGGCTATCCGGTTCAGGAAAGTCATCTTTAGCATTTGATACCATTTTTGCTGAAGGTCAGCGTCGTTATGTAGAATCTTTGTCGGCTTATGCTCGACAATTCCTTCGTCAAATGCAGAAACCTGATGTTGATGAAATTATCGGACTCTCTCCAGCTATTTCTGTTGATCAAAAATCACGTTCAAACAATCCTCGTTCTACCGTAGCAACTATTACTGAAATCTATGATTATTTGCGTATCTTTTATGCGCGCGTCGGTAAGCCACATTGCCTAGTTTGTAATCGTGAAATAAAAAAACTTTCAAATGAGGAAATATTAGAAACAATAATAAGGACTGTGACAGAGATTGGTTCTTCAAAATCTGCACAGAAAGTTTTCGGTGTACATGTAGATAAAGCAAAGGTAAGAATTTTCGCACCGCTTGTTGTCGGACGAAAGGGTGAATATTATCAGCTCCTCTATGATTTATTGAGCAAGGGGTATGAAATAGTAAAAGTTGATGGGCAGATTAAAAAACTTCGTGAGCAGATTATTCTTGATAAGAATAAAAAGCATTCTATTGATGTTCTTGTTGATGAATTTTTTGTGGTTGATTTTAAGGATAAAATGAAGAGAGACAGTATTCGAGAGCGTTTATCAGAATCAGTGGAGAAGGCAATAGAGGAAGCTGGTGGTCTCTTAAAAATCGAAATGCCGGATAAGGATGCAGAAGGCGGTATGAAAGAAACTTTGATGTCGGTGAAATTCATGTGTCCATATGACGGCTATTCTTATCCCGAGGTTGAACCGAGACTGTTTTCTTTCAACTCCCCGTACGGAGCTTGTTCAGATTGTAATGGGCTTGGAACGAAACACTTCTTCGGCGATGATCCGTGTCCAAAATGTAAAGGGGCTAGGCTTCGCGAAGAAGCTCTCCATGTATTAATTAATGACAAAAATATTGTTCAGATTACATCCATGTCTATAGAAGAGGCGATAGATTTCTTTGCAAATTTGAAACTTACTCCAACAGAGAAAAATATTTCAAAGGTAGTTATTCGTGAAATAGAATCTAGACTTTTGTTTATGAGTAATGTTGGTATTGAATATCTTACTCTTGATCGTCGAGCTCACACTTTATCAGGAGGAGAGAGCCAGCGTATTCGTCTCGCTTCCCAGCTCGGTTCTGGTTTAGTGGGAGCTCTCTATGTTCTCGATGAACCGACTATCGGACTTCATGCAAGAGATAATGATCGCCTGATAAAGACACTTACAACATTACGTGATATGGGGAATACAATCTTAGTCGTTGAACATGATGAGGATACGATTTACGCATCTGATTATATTGTAGATATTGGTCCAGGGGCCGGTGTGCACGGAGGTCATGTTGTCGTATCTGGATATTTGGATGAATTACTCACTGCAAAGAAGAATGAAAGTGAATCGACGACGCTTGATTATCTTCGTGGAGAAAAAGTAATTAGTATTCCAGAAACTCGTAGACAGCCAAAAGGACATATTCGTATTAGGGGTGGAAATATTTTTAATATCAAAGATTTGAATGTTGATCTTCCATTGGGTTCTTTCACTGCAGTAACTGGTGTATCTGGTTCTGGAAAATCCTCACTTGTTTATGAGATTTTATATAAAAATCTTCAAGCGCGATTCGAAAGACGTTATCGTTCTAATGAAATATTCAATTGTAAAAGTTTTGAAGGATCAGAATATCTTTCAAGGGCAATTCTCATTGAACAATCTCCGATCGGCCGTACACCTAGGTCAAATCCTGCAACTTATACTGGTGCATGGAGTTTTATTCGTGATATGTTTGCTGCGACCGCAGAAGCTCGTGCTCGTGGTTGGAAGGCGAATAGATTTTCGTTTAATGTAAAAGGTGGCCGCTGTGAAGCATGCCAAGGGAATGGTGAAATAGAAGTAGAGATGCATTTTTTGCCAACAGTTTACGTGCCATGTGATGTCTGTGGAGGAAAGCGTTTTATGAAAGAGACTCTAGAAATAAAATATAAGAAAAAAAGTATTTATGATGTGCTTTCAATGACTATTGAAGAGGCCTATTCTTTTTTTGAAGATATACCAGCTATCTCTGATCGCCTAAAGACACTTGTAGAAGTAGGACTTGGTTATCTTGAACTTGGGCAAAGTGCAACGACTCTTTCTGGTGGTGAAGCTCAACGTGTAAAGATATCGAGTGAACTTTACCGTCCACATTTACAAAAAACTATTTATATTTTAGATGAGCCAACTATCGGACTTCATTATGATGATGTGGTTAAGTTGCTTGAGATATTGAATCGTCTTGTTGTAGCAGGGAATACGGTTGTGGTTATTGAACACAATTTGGATATTATAAAAAATGCTGATTATATTATTGATATTGGACCTGAGGGGGGTGTAGGTGGTGGTAAAGTGATAGCAAAGGGCACCCCAGAAGACGTTTCAAATAGTGAAAAGTCATATACGGGACAATATCTTAAAAAGATATTAAAGAAAAGATAAAATAGTTGTATTGAGCAAAATATAAAAATAAATGTTGCCAATCTGGCGCGACCGCGCCAGATTGGCAACATTTGTATTCCATATATTTATTGTAAATAAAAACCCCGCGGAGGCGGGGTTAAATTTGGTAAAATCTATTTTGCAAAAGATCTTACGCAGATCGTTATCAAGATGATAAGAAGCACGATATAGAAAGCCAGTCTTGACCACATCTGTTTGCTCAGGATTGGTTCAAGATAGGGGAAACTGGATATGGCATCGTCTTCTCTATCAGTTTCAATCTCGACTGGATTCCTTGCATTCTGTGTTTTCATGAACCTCTCCCGTGTCTTACAGAGAATAGTAGCCATAGAAGAAATTCATTATATATGTTTACAACTTTGTCATGAATCCACAGAACACCAATAATAATGTAGGGCGCCATTGGAATTCGGATGACCGAGTCCAGTATACGAGTTAGAAATTTTTTCTTCTTTTTCCTCATCTTTTCTCCTTATTTTATGAAGTTTTTTAGAGCGTCTAGCTCAGATACTACACTTATTTTTTTTGTAGTCAATTCAATTAAAAAACGCCCCGCGAAGCGGGGCGAAGAATCGTCTAGAGATTAACCACTCTTTCAAGCTTTTTGCTTGTCGTTATTTCATCTCCAGGCTTCAGTTTGAGTTTCCTGAGACCGGGGAAGGCGATTTCCGAGAATTTATCGGTTGCCTTTTTGTCTGCAGATGAGATGCTCGTTGTTTTGACTTGAATTCTTGCTTGATGGCCAATAGATTTTCTTCCATCAGCAAATTTGATTGTACCAGTGAATAGAATGATCCATCGGCGGAACGGTTTAGAAACTTTCTTCATTATCTGTCTCCTCTGTTGTGTTGGAACTGCTTCATACTTGATACTAGTTTTTTTAAAGTGTTTTGTCAATTAAAGGAGCCCCACGCAAGCGTGGGGCTCAGGAATCAGTCGTCTACTACTCTTCTTCAGATTCACGTTCATCCTCTTTGTCAAAATTTGGACCAAAGATGAATGCTATGACAATAAGAAACTTGTCGATTATAAAGTCGATTGAGGAAATGACTTTTTCTCTGAACCATTCTCGATGCACTTTTGATATTATGCATCCGATAAGAAAAGTGGCTAACGCAATAATTGCCCCGATTTGTAATCGTCCGGGATCTTGTATTTTGACCACTGTGCACACAAATTTTGTCAAAAAGAACGATATGAGTGATATGAGGATAATACTAACTGTCTTCCATTTCAGATCGGCCTGTTCATTGTTCATGAGTTTCTCCTTTTATTTTATCAACTACAGAACTGCAGTTGAGGCATTCTAGTTCAAACACTACATCTTGGCATAATATATGTCAAACAAAATAAAACCCCGCATGGGCGGGGTTGATGAGGGTTCTACTAGGAACTCTCATTCTCGATTTCGATTTCTTCTGGCACGATTGCGTTGATCGAACCGAGGTAGAAACCGATAATGAGAAGAATAATTATTAAAGACACGACAAACGGACACATAATCCAACGGGCCCTATTTGAGAGTGTTGTACTCACTGAATAGTTCTCCTTTCCACATTTGCACCAAGTTTGGAAAATATCTTCGGTCGACGAGTTTCATGATGCCGACGGGCATGAGGCCTGTGTCCTGGAAGATTCTTCCAAAATGGCTGGTTGCCAATGAAATTATTCATCGACTTCATATCGAAGATTGGATCGAATTTGATATGGCGGATGATTTCCTTCAGAGAATCAGATGATTCATCATTAGGCATTTCTATTTGTCCTGAGGTCTTCGTCGGTATCATTGCCGCGTAGGCGATAGACATTGCCAGAAAGACGTTATGTGAACGTTTTCGAGTTGTCGGGGCTGTCATAAGGACCGGCGTTCCGCGTGTCGCTAGTTCGACATTGATTGCATCGAGTATCTTACCCGCAGTGATTTCAGGGTCTTCATTAGGGACGATGACTACCACAACAGCTTTCTCTGTTATTCCTTTTGGAATTTTTGTAAGATCGGTCGTTAGAACTATAAGTTCTTTCATTTTTTACCCTTCCGTAGTTTTTTTGGGATATGTCTTGGGCGATATTTTTTTAATGCCCTCCTGATACCGCGAACACAACGCTTATTCTTCATTCAGTTTCCTTGATTGTTGTAGAACGTCTTTTAATATGCTATAACACTTATTATGAATAGTCAAATACTAGAAAAATTAAATTTACCTGATGCACCAGGGGTATATTTTTGGAAAAAAGGGCAAGAAGTTTTGTATATTGGTCGTGCAACTTCACTTCGTGATCGAGTGAAGAGTTATTTCCCTTCGACAACGCTTGGGATGAACTCTCTTTTGGAGTCTCGTGGTCAATTGGTTACGGATATGGTGTTGAAAGCAGACAAGGTGGATTATGTAGTAACTGATTCCGTATTAGAAGCGATTATACTTGAAGCAAATTTAATAAAAAAATATCAACCTTATTACAATACCAAAGAAAAAAGTAATAAGAGTTTTAATTATGTTGTTATTACTGACGAGGAGTTCCCTAGGGTCCTTTTAGAGCGCGGAAGGAATTTGAAGACAGAGACTTTGACTGAAAAATATAAAATCAAAGTAATTTTTGGCCCGTATCCGAACGGGGCTTTACTTAGAGACGCTCTTAAGATAATTCGCAAGATTTTTCCTTTTAGAGATAAATGTCTGCCCGCTTCACTCGCTCAAAAAGCTAAAATCTGTTTCAACGCCCAGATAGGTTTATGCCCCGGAATGTGTGCTGGAAAAATTTCAGCAAAAGAATATGCAAAAAACATTAAACACTTACAGTTATTTTTTTCTGGCAAAAAACATGCACTTATAGGGTCACTTGAACGTGAGATGAAAACATATGCAAAAGAGAGACAGTTTGAAAGAGCAGGTGAAGTAAAGAAGACCATATTTGCTCTTGAACATATTCAAGATGTGACTTTGATAAGGGATGATATTCGTGCTGACGAAGGTGTGTCAGACTTGTTTAGAATTGAAGCATATGATGTGGCACATCTAAGTGGAACAAACATGGTTGGAGTTATGGCGGTGGTTGAAGGTGGAGAGATAAATAAAGCTGAATATAGAAAATTTAAAATAGAAACTGTGACTGTACCGGACGATACTGCAGCTTTACAGGAGATTTTGACGAGACGACTTACCCATACAGAATGGCGATTACCTGACATGATAGTTGTCGATGGTGGTAGGGCACAAATAAATACAGCAGAGTACGTCTTAAAACGTGCGGGTAGAAAAATTTTAGTTGTTGCAGTGACGAAAGATGCTCGACATAAACCAAAAGTAATTAGAGGGCCAAAAGTGCTAGTAAAAAAATGGGAGAGGGAAATTATTCATGCAAATGCTGAGGCACATCGATTTGCTGTGATATATCATCGCAAGAGAAGATCAAAAATGGAGTAGTGGAGGTCTTATTGACCAATATTGCTTCTATGTGGTAATGTTATTTTCAGGTTTAGTTCTGGTTCGTTATTAAATCAAAAAAGAAGGAGTATCGTCATGAGCATGTTTCTGTTGGTCTTGTATTTCATTATCGGGGTAGTATCTGGTATTGCAACAGGTTGCAATATTTTCTATCTTGATGAACGACGTCGACGAGTGGCTATTACTCTCGTGTGTCACTTTGTTGGACAAATCATACTATTCCCAGTGGCAATAATTTGTGCACCAGGGTCTATGAAATGGATTCTTATCGCTGGTTCTGTGTTCGGCATCTTGATGCCTGTCACTCATAAAATCTGTCAAGCAACCATACCGCTTGAACAGTTGGCCTTACGTCGTATCAGGTTTTTGAGGGCTTTGCGGGTTCTCAGTTCATGAAAGTTTTCGGGGTTCTATGAACACCAGTATTCAATCGAACTTAGTCAGAGCCCGCACAGAAAGTTGTGTGGCAAAAAGCGGAAGTAAAGAAGAAAGGCTTGCATTGATTTCTTGGAATCATTGGTCTTTGATTGCTGCACGAAATGCAAGGACGGTTAAGGAAGCTCAGTGGGTGTACTATATGAGTTCTTGCCAAAGCAAGGGTCAGTGTATTGCCTGGAAGAAAATGAGACCACTTTTTAAAATTCATCGTCAAAAGAGAAGTACTGTTCCAAGGAAGAAGAATGTCTTGGTAATAGTTGTTTCTTGGTGACAATCATCCCGCTCCACGGGGTGATTTTTTTATCTCTTTTTTACCTTTCTTTTATTCCTAGTTGTAAGTTGTCGGTTGTGAGTTGTAGGTTATAAGAAATTGGCGTCGGGAAATTTTGTACGCCTTCGGCACAAAAATTCTCCCAACGTGATTTCGTTTTTTTGACGAAATCAGAATTTCTTTTTACCGTCGCTCGCTCGTAAATGAATACGTAAGAACGCTTCATTTATCTCACTCGCTAGGTTATACTATCTCCATGAAACTCACTAGAGTTGGAATTTTACATGGGGGTCCTTCAAGCGAATATGAAGTGTCGCTAAAGACTGCAAAGTCAGTAAAGAAAAATCTACCCGTGCACTATGAAGCAGTTGATATTTTTGTGGATAAAAAAGGGGATTGGCATGTTCATGGGTTAAAGAAAAGTCCTCATGATGCTGTAAAACATCTTGATGTTATTTTCAATGCAATGCATGGTGAATATGGTGAGGACGGAACAGTTCAAGGATTGCTTGATAATTTTGGCGTACCTTATACTGGTTCAGGAAAGTTTGCATCTGCAGTTGCTATGAACAAGGCTCTGTCTAAAGAGGTATACAAAAAGAATGGATTAAAAACTCCATTATCTGTGGTTGTTGAGAAAGGGGCAGTTACGACTGAGTTTCTACATAAATTACATCGTTCGTTCCCATTTCCAGTAGTTGTAAAACCGGTTGGCAAGGGTTCTTCAGTCGGTATTTCTATTGCAAAAACTCTTCCAAAGTTAATTGAAGGTCTTGAATTGGCATTTTCATATGGGGATAGGGTATTACTTGAGGAATTTATTGCCGGCAGGGAAGCGACTTGTGGGGTGATTGAACAATTTCGTGGAAAGAAAATATATTCTTTGCCTCCCGTTGAAATAAGAAAGCCGAAAACTTCATCATTCTTTGATTTCGATGCAAAATATGGAGGAACATCAGAAGAGATCTGTCCAGGCAATTTTTCAGAAAAAGAAAAGAAAGAAATTGAAAGGATGGCCGTAGAGGCACACAAAGCTCTCGGTCTATTACATTATTCTAGATCAGACTTTATTGTTACACCTCGTCGAGGAATTTATATATTGGAAACAAATAATTTACCAGGGCTTACAGAGGAATCATTATTACCAAAATCTCTTAATGCGGTCGGGGCAACATTGAATTTATTTTTGGATCATCTTATTACTCTAGCTTTGCACAAGTAATTTTCTTGGTAAGTTGGTAGAGGCTTCTTGTTTGCCTTTTATTTTCAAAAAGAGTAATATCGAAAGCAGATAAAAAGAGAGGAGTTCGTTGTGAAAGATCAGACTACCGTTGATATTTTGAGACAGATTGCTCAATTCAGCCAAAGACATGGTGATCAAATTCATAAGTCTTTGACAACATTTTTTCTCAAAGGAAAGAAGCTGGTTGCCGGGGATGTCAGCAAAAGCCTAGGAGACTGGTGTGTATTTGAGTTTCCCGTTCATCCACTAGATACATTTATTAGGAGGATGGAGCAGAGGCGTACTTTTTTGGAAAGGATGGGTTTCCTTATGACCTGTATGTCCAAAGTTGCGCTTGGGGATGGGACGATTCTTCATATTCCACAAGCACAGTTTGGAATTAGACCGAATGAAAAGTATGGGCAGTTTTTGAAACTATTCATTCGTTCTAGGATTCAGGTAATATGCCCCAGTTTGCTTCCTGGGTATTTGCTTTCTACGGGCAGTTCATATCACTATATCGGAACAAATCTGATCGGAGTTGAGGAGGCGATGAGGGTATGGAATATCGCAATGGTTGTCCGTGATGAGATTATCGATGAAAAACCTGTGGATGTGAGCTGGCTCGAGTGTTCAATTAAATGTGGGTATGGAAGCCTTCAGGTTTTTGCGGAAGGAGACGAACCAGAACCCAAAGTTGCATTATATGTTTCTAGTTGATGATTGAATCGGTATAACGGTCCTGCAGTGCGGGACCGTTTTTTTATGATTAAAATCCGCGCTGTATTTTGAAAATCTAATTTTCAAAATACAGCGCGGATTTTTTAATTTGAAAAACTAATTAAACTTTATTGAAAAGTTATACATCCCCATAGCACAAAGTCCGGTAATTTCCGAACCTACTTTTTGCGGCTCAATAGGAATATCTACTGTTCCAGTTGGTGGAAGGTTTGATCTATAGTCTATTTTTGGAATAACCAAAGAAGAAGCACAACTGAATGTTCCTGAAGTCTTCATTCGGATGATTGTCGGAATGTTTGCTTTTGCTAACGTGTATTGAGGTGAATATCCGCCTCGTGTAGTGATCTCAATTATTTGTATGTCGTTTTCGATTGAAACATTTGAATTTGTTGGATTATTGTTTGTTGTCGATGAGTTTTTTTGGCCGACCAGAAGAATAGATCCGATTATCAGGACTGCTGCGATGAAAAGAGAAATTATGGTATTTTTGTTCATATTTTCTAATTAAATTAGAGTGTGAAGAGTGGGACAATAATTCCAGCTGCAGTAAGACTAGTTATAATGTTTAACAGCGCAAAAAATATTACCACAATACCTGCTGTTTTGAAGAATACTCCTTTATTTCTATTGTTTTTAATTCCTGCACCACTGAAACTTACAAGTGCTAGGACCGGAAGTGTTCCGAGAGCAAAAGCAAGCATTGTTAATCCCCCTGAAAGAAAATTTCCAGTGGTAAGAGTATAAAGTTGCATACTTTGGGTAAATCCACATGGCAGGAAAAATGTTGCTACACCCACGAGCAGTGGGGTGAGAGAATGGTTCATTTTACGAAGTGATGTCGCTTTCTTTCCCCATGATTGTGGAAGATGTGGAACGAGTTTGTTGGTCCATGAAAATATATCAAGTAGGTTTAGTCCGAGAGTAAGCATTACTAATCCAATTATAATTCCAAGCATAAATGTAGTGGTTCCATTCAGGGTAAATGCTGTACCAATGGCACCGATAACTCCACCAAGAACAAAGAAGGATACGATTCTGCCAACATGGAAAAATATTTGTGGTTTCACAGCATCTCCACTTCTTGTAAACTCTGCAGATATGGAGAGCATTAACCCTCCGACAACCGCCATACAACTAGACACTGATGCTACAAGCCCGATAATAAATGCTGTGCCGTACGTTACTTTATCTGCTTGAATAAGATCCACAAGACCAAGTCTTTGTAATACAATAAAAATAAAAATAATAAGAAGACCGATTGGTAATGCTATCTTAAATTGCCCCCACGAATTATTCTTCGTTTCCTTTTCAATTGATAAATTATAATTAAATGGATTTAATTTTTCATTACAGATTCTTTTAAAAATTTCCTCAGGATAATTCTCTTCAAAATATCCGCTAATTTCAATTTTAGACTTTAGTGCATCAATTCCTATGTTTTGCACACCCGGAATAATCTTCAATTTACTTTCAACCGTCAATTGGCAAGAAGGACAGTGCATTCCTTGTATATAATAGGTATATATTTTCATGAGTAGAGATCAGTATATATCAATCATTCAATTTTGTCTTTTTGAGGTAAATAGTTTGTATAAAAAAACGACACTCCTTTTGGAGTGTCGCATTATGTTCTGGAACATTTTATCCGCAATGATGAGGATCAACCTCTGCGGCCATAATATGATTGACTTCAGCCATCCAATCTGCAGGGTAGTCTTCGATTGGAAGCCCTATCTTGGTCAGATGTTCTCTTCCCCATGCAGCACCTTTTGAGGTGTGCCAGTCAGGGGAAAAAAGAGCTTTGCTGATCATCTTTGAGCTGAATACTCCTGCATAGAATACCGTGAGTATTTCGTCACAGTATTCTCCTCGTGCAGCATGTTGGGCAGAAAGTTTTGCAATCGCTCGTTCAAAAGGCATTTGATCAAACACCAAGAGATTCTTACGTTTTGCAATTCGTATTGCAGTTTTAAAACGCTTGATATTTGCTTCTTTTGTCCCAAGTCCACCAGTTGATATTGGTCCACACAACTGAATCACTTCTTTTTGAGTGATTGCCATCCTTGGTAGGATGAACTGTATCGCAATATTTGCGAGATCATGAAAGGAATGAGCTCTTTCAAGTCTATCCATTTCTGGACGTTTCCAGAATTCATCAAAGACAACGTGCATCTTATTTCTCCTTGTTGAAATTTTACTATTCTGGTTCTGATAATAGGGTATTGATTGGTTATATGCAATATTGCGCTGTCTCCAATTTTCGTATATACTCTTTTTTGTTAGTTTGGTCCGCCACGTGGCGGATTTGAGTTTAAAAATTGGGCCCGTACCCGCCCGAACGACTGATAAGAATCATTCGTTCAGTCGGGCGGGGCTCCGTAGGAAAAGTTTTCAAATTAATATTGGGCCCGTAGCTCATCTGGTAGAGCAGCGCTTTTGCAAAGCGAAGGTAGGAGGTTCAAGTCCTCTCGGGTCCACAAAATGAAAAAGACAATGCGATTGCATTGTCTTTTTCATTTTGTGGACCCGAAGTGTAATGTGGAACATTACACGAGGACTTGAAAAGCTTCTTCCATATTTTTGAGCAATTCATATTGTGAAAAAATGGAAAAGCTGTACTGCTCCTGTAAGGAGAAAGTCCTCTCGGTAAAACCTAGTCTGTTTTCTTTTGCCACTGTGAGACCCGAGAGGACTTGAAGACCAGAGCGATGTCGAGCGAGTACGCGAGACCGTGAGGTCGTGCCCAGCCCGAATGGAGCGACGGCGACATGAGAGGCGAGGGAAAGACTCCTCTCGGGCCCACTCTAGTTGACAATATACTCTCTATATGCTATCATTCAGAGAGTAGTTCACGCTGGGTAAAACTAGCAAAAAATTAAGTTAAGGAGATAGTGTCATGCAGAAGAAAATGGTAGGTTTCGTTTTGAGTGCTGTAGTTGATCGCACGCTCACACCGATCAACGTCTTGAGGGATACAGGACGACTCCCTTATGCGAGCAAAGCGTTCGAGAGCATGCCGGATGGTACCGGTATCCATGTCGAAGTCGAGTTCTTCGAGGTTCACAAAAAAATGTGCCCGGAGGAGGTTGGAATAGCATGTGCAGAGCGTGGTCTCTTCTATGCAGATCCGCGATCACTCGCCGCTGTCAACAAAGCCAATCCTGGTCTCGCAAGATACCAGTCGAATGTGACGCTTTGGCAGGACCACGATGGGAAGTGGTGCAGTATTCACTTCGAGGAGCACGTGATAGCCACTGTGCCTCTCGAGCGGACGCAGCAGAGTGTTCACGTAAATTTCGTCGAACACAATCTGGCGGCTCTTCCAGGCTATCTGATTGCGGGCATGCGTCACTGAGCCCAGTCAAATGCCCCCACCCCTCACACTGCACTGGCAGGAGAGCGGGTGGTTTTTTTATACCAAAATTTTTCTCAAAACCTCCAACTCTTTCACCACCTGGTTCGCAAACCCCATGTCGAAGTCTACCACTGTTGACAGGTACACTATAGTAGTGTATCGTACTAAATGGAAAGTGAAATGTTAGTTTTACTGTATCCAAGATCACCCTAAGAAGAAGGAGACTAGAAATGTCGAGACTACAAAAAATAGGAATCTATCAAGGCCCGTATCGTGTCGAATTGTATCCAGGGGCCGGTACTGAACATGTTCCAAGGGTTTCCAGTACTGACATCACAGATGGGGTTGTAACCATCGGTATCGGTACGGCACAAATCGTTATGGGAGGTATTCAGTTCTATGCGTGTGGAGCGCCGTTCGCATGGGGCTACTCTCTCATCAAGCGAATCCGTGATGCCCAAGGCGAAATCCTCTGGGAAAACGACAAGGAGAAGAAATAAACTCAAGGATCATCTCGCAAAACCGCCAGTAAATGGCGGTTTTCTTTTACACCGTCTACTTAAGTTGACAGGTCTAATTCAGCATGCTACATTGTAGTTCGCTAAGTAAATTCGCACACAATTGAAGAAAGGGAAAGAAGATGAAGTCTCAGATGACGTATTTGGTCCATACCCATCGGCATGGTTTCCGTGCCGGTAAGCCTGCAAAGATATTGGGAGTAAGATTTGTTACCCCAAAAGGTCACGCAGGTCGTGTCTGCTACCATGTTCGTTTCCGTGATGGGAAAGAGGATTTTGTTCCTCTGGCAGATCAAAATAACTTCAAAATTATTTCCGCGGCCGATGTGAGAGACGGGAATATACCTGAAGTCACAGACTGACCATTTCGATCTCTCGATAGGTCCACACCGTTGCTATGACGGTGTTTTTTTATTCCAAAATTCCCCTCAAAATCTGTAATTCTTTTACAATCCGCTTCGCAAATCCAATGTCGAAGTCCACTCTAGTTGACAAATTATCTCTACTATGCTATCATGTGGCAAGTAGTTCACGCTGGTGAAGAATCAGCACAACAATTCAAAAAAAGGAACTGTAGATGAAAATCTTTTTAATCTTGTTTGCGCTCTATGTACTCATAGGAGTGATTAAGCTCAAGTACTTCGACAGAAATGGAGAAGCTGACTGGCTTATCATGCTTACCGACAAAAGAAACCGAAAATGTGGTGGAATTTGGATTTTCCTTCTCCTACCCATCCTCTGGTTAAGTTGGCCAATTGCTATATTCACCAGAAATTTCAATTTGGCTGGAATATTCTTTCGGTTTCAATGGCGATACATGTAATCAATGAAAGGGAAACGTTATGGGAACAATGGTTAAAACAGTCGATACTATCACTCCACTCATGGCGGCTGATGGTTGTGATGATCACAACAAAGCCATAAAGGATGTCGTGAGTAGGGAGCTGATGAATGGTTTTAAAGTTGAGTCGGCAACTACAACCGCCTCAGTGGTCTCAACTTCAATTGGTGATCTCCTGAGAATCACAACAATTGTGTTCACCCCAGTTAGTTGAAAGTCTGGCAAAATACTTTCTAAAAACCGCAATCGTGCGGTTTTTTTTATTCCAAAATTTCTTTTAATAATTTTAATTCTTTAACGATTTGGTTCGCAAACTCCATGTTGAAGTCCACCTCAGCATAAAAAATACGAACCGCTTCCGAGCGGTTTTTATTTTGCTGAGTGGACCCGAAGCAAAACGAGAGTTTTGCGTGAGGACTTGAAGACCGGAGCGATGTCGAGTGAGCACATGAGACCGCGAGGTCGTGCCCAGCCCGAGCTGAGTGACGACGAGGCGAGAGGCGAGGGAAAGATTCCTCTCGGGTCCACTACGTTTTATTAATATATACAAACTGATATAATCGATAAATGATCTCATTTAGTATTTATTGGCTTATTTTACCGGCAGCCATTGTTCTATTTTTTATATTTGGTTTTGATGTAAGGATTCGTGAGAAAAGTTACAGAAAAAAACTAACTCTTTTGATCGAAAGATTAGGCTGTCGAACTGTTGTTCATAGAACGATTTCCGACGCTAAAAATATAGATGTATTTCGATCACTTAAATTTGTTTCTAAAATAGCTAGTGATTTCGCAAAAGATCGAAACCTTTCTGTAGATAAGGTCGGATCAGATTTATTGGATTTAAATGCCAGAGATGTTTTGAGCTGTAACGTAGGGAGTAAGGAAATTACAATAAGTATCTTGTTTTTATCCTATGATTCTAATCCTGCGTTCATTACACACAACTTTTTTGTAAAGATCCCGACTAAATATTCTGTTTCAATGAATATTAAAAGTGTTATTGGTGGTTTGGGTAACTGTAAGACAATCTATTCTAGATTTAACTCTAGATTTTATTCAGACAGTAGGGATGTTTTTATTCCAGAAAAGCTAGCTGAGTATTGTCAGAATTTTGAATATGGTGTGTCTATAAGTACTAAAGAAAACTTTCTATATTTTTCTAGTCAAATGTACCCAAAAGATTTTAGTAATTTTGTTCAAAAAGGGGTGGAAGTATCTAGGATATTAGACACACTATAATTCATGTCTTGTTTATAATCTCTCTCAACAGAAGCAGCTCTTTTACAATTTGGTTCAAAAACCCCTATGTCGAAGTCCACCGTAGAAAACATCAAACCGCTTTATGGGCGGTT
>Ga0172379_10004248_pt1 | contig 21477 bp, 21 predicted proteins | sample GrowelOW334metaG_FD_119756 | JGI IMG/M metagenome (GOLD analysis project Ga0172379, IMG submission 119756) | Groundwater microbial communities from an aquifer near a municipal landfill in Southern Ontario, Canada - Groundwater well OW334 metaG | ecosystem: Environmental > Aquatic > Deep... | reverse complement strand
AGATACAATCAAGAAGTTTTGGAAGTGCATTATTTGGATAAAAATATTGCTGAGGTTCTCAGTATGACAGTGGAGGAAGCATACAAATTCTTTAGCAATGTGCAAACTTTGTCAGAAAAATTAAATATTTTACGTAGCGTTGGATTGGGCTATCTCACTTTGGGACAACCAGCTACCACATTGTCTGGTGGTGAGGCACAACGTATCAAGTTGGCTACTGAATTGGCGCGTGTTTCTACTGGTAACACTTTATATATATTGGACGAACCGACCACTGGTTTACATTTTGAGGATATAAAAAGACTATTGGGAGTGTTGAAGCAGTTAGTAGAAAAAGGTAACACTGTGATTGTTATTGAACATAATTTGGATGTAGTAAAATCTTGTGATTGGGTCCTTGAACTGGGTCCTGAAGGTGGCAAAGGTGGTGGTGAATTGGTTTTTGCCGGTTCACCAGAAGATTTGGCAAAGAACAAAGAGAGTTGGACGGGAAAGTATATGAAATAAAAAAAGACTCTCAATTGAGAGTCTTTTTTTATTTTGGTTATTTAGTTTTGGTTTCCTTTTTTGCATCCTTCATTTTGCGTTTGAATTCTGGATTGCGTAAATATCCAAGTTTGGCACGACGTACTTCAAGTTGTCTGACGATTTCGATTTTGTCTACCACTGGGGAATAGATTGGGAAAATCTTTTCTACACCTACACCTTCTGAAATTTTGCGTACTGTGATAGTGGCGCCGGCTTCTCTACCATGTTTGGCGGCGATAACAGTGCCCTCATAGATCTGGATACGTTCTTTTTCTTCACCTTTGGTATTCATTTCTTTGATTTTCTGGTGAACTTTTACAACCATACCTGGTTTGTAAATGATAGCTTCTTTAGTATCTGCGGTCATAAAAAATTATTATCTTTTTTAAACAATGGGCTTATTTTAGCCGATTTAGTTGATTTTGTCAATATCCCTAGGTTTGAAGCTGGGAGGATAGTTGTTTGGTGATTATTTTGGCTACATTATCAATAGTTTCTGGTAATTTACCATTTTTATTGATTACTTGGAAATCATATTCATTTGCACGATCTATTTCCTGTTTGGCAGTTTGGAGGCGTTGTTCAATCTCCGAATCGCTTAGTCCGCCACGACGACTAATTCGTGTTTTTAAATCATCCAAATTTTCCGGCATGAGAAAAATTGATAAATTTTTGAAACCAGCAGAAATAAGATTTTTTCGACCGTGTACATCGACATTGGTGAAGATCGAATTAAAATTTTTTTGTTTGTTTTTTAATTCAGTTTTGGTAACTCCATAATAATTGTTAGCATAAAAATTATATTCAACCATTTCATTCATTTTTATTTTTTCTTCAAAATCTTCCTTACTAACAAAATAATAGGTAACACCTTCTTTGTCTTCAGGGCGAGGAGAACGAGAAGTGGTAGTAATTAGTTTCGCACTGTTGTTAAATTTTTTAACCAAAGCGGATATGATCACATCTTTGCCACCGCCGGAAGGAGAGGATATTACTACCAAAAGACCTTGGTGCGGCATATTATTTTAATAATGGTAAAAAGTTTGTTAATTCAGGAGGTAGTTCCGATTTGAATTCTTGACGTTCATTGTTTAAATCAACGAAAGCTAAATGGATACAATGCAAAAACAAACGGCCACAAACTTTATCCCATTTGTCTTTTTGTTTCTTTTGGAAATATAATGGATCACCAACTACGGGATGATCATATGCCAAAAGATGAACACGCACTTGATGCATACGGCCAGTGTGAATTTTTACTCGTAAAAGTGAAAAATTTACGAAGCGTTGTTCTACCCAAAATTCTGTGAGAGATTCCTTCCCAGTTAAAGTAGCTTCACCATATTTTGTGGCGGGTAATGCCGCCATACGATCATTGTTGCGAGAGCGCTCGATAGGGAATTTGATTTCATCCCAATCCTTTGCGACTTTGCCGTGCACCAATACCAGATATTCCTTTTCAATGGTGCGATTTTTAAATTGATTTTTTAAATGATCGAACATTTTTTGTGTTCGAGCTACCACCAATAATCCAGAGGCTTCTTTGTCTAGACGGTGCACAATGCCTGGGCGCTTTGGGTCGTCGCCAACTTTTTTTAATTCTGGATATTTCTTCACCAATATGGCCGCCAATGAATCTGGTTCATTTTTATCGGTGGAGTGGGTGAGTAGACCTTTTGGTTTTTCTACGACGATATAATCTTTGGTTTCGGAAACAATTTTTATTTTTAATTTAGCCTTTGTTTTTTTGTTTTCTTTTTCAACTTCAATTTTGCTTGGTTTAACTATTAGTTTTTTTTCTATTACAATTTGGTCGCCAGTTTTTAGAGGGTGGCCGGTTTTGGTAGATATTTTATTGTTGATAAAAATATTACTTTCTTCAATCATCTTTTGAGCTTGTGATCTGGAAATTTTGTATTTTTCAGTAAAAAATATATCCAATCTCTTGGTAATCGGTTCTTTGAAAATAACTTTTTTGGCAGTTGCAGTCATGTTATATAGATAATTTTATATTAGGTGGACGCATTGGTTTTGGTGCGGTTATACCTGCGTTTGGCAAACCTTTGTTTTTTAATAAACTAGCGATACCGCCAGTGGCGTGAGGTGTCTCGCCTGAGGACATTTTGGTTTGGTCACCAACTTGTCGAACAGTGGATGTGTGTTGGGAGGAGGATAAAGATGTAATACCGCGATGTTGTTCTTGTGATTGGTCTAATGGGCGTCTGATAACTTGTTTGGTAAGGTGGTGACCGAGTTTGTCTATTACTTCTTTTTCGGTTGCACTCAGATGTTCACCCTTTTGCGCTACTTCATGGTGAATTTTGGCAATCATTTTTTCTGCTTGATATCTACTTAGCCCACCCATGCGGATAAGATGTTGGTTTTTTAATACTTGGGAGGCAATAGCATTAACAGCTGTTGGTGTACTCTTCAAAGCGCCCATTCCATGAAAATTTTGTTGCACGGCCGTATGTAATTTACCTGCAAACCCCTGTGAACTTTTAGCATTGAAAGATGCACCTGGTTTAGCTAGAGGAGAACCAAAATGACTAAGTATTGGCATATTTTTGAAGTTATTTGAGTGCGCCCAGATGGACTTGAACCATCGACCCCAGCCTTATAAGGGCTGTGCTCTAACCACTGAGCTATGGGCGCATGATAGTTGGTTGTATTTGGATATTGGCGATATGGCCATTATACCTATGTTTATTGAAAATTTCAAGGGTTGCCAGTTAATGAAATAATTGATAGTATTATAACACTATGAACATGAACCGTAGACTATTTTTAAAGATAAATACCAATGTCGGTCAGAATCGATGGCTGGATGCTTTTGGTAGAGCGGGGGCGGAATGGGTAATGCTTGGAATGGTGGGTTGGTATGTGGCGATAAGCTTAATTTTGAATTTTGGCAATAAGTTTGTTATGTATCTGCCGATTGTGACTTTTTTAGTGTGTGCAAGCGTTGGATTATTAATTAGTAATCTGGTTGGGTATTTTGTTCAGGAGGTGCGTCCGCGTTTGCGTTTTCCAGAGATCAAAGTATTATTTAGGCCAATGTCCAGTTGGAAATCATTTCCTTCAGATCATACTTTTGGAGCATTTTTGATATTTTTTTTAGCTTTGATTTTTAATTTTCCTACTGCGTGGGGATTATTGCCGTTGGCTATCTGGATAGGTTGGGGAAGAGTTTTTGCCGGAGTACACTTTCCACTTGATATCGTTGGTGGTTTCACATTAGCTTGTTTGGTATCTGTTATTAGTTATTTTATTTTACATTTTGTTCATCTGATATAATATGAAAGCAATTATTTTAGCGGGAGGGCTTGGTACCAGATTACGTCCCTTGACGGAAACAACCCCGAAACCATTGCTACCGATTAGTGGTAAGCCAATTATCGAGCATGCAATTTTGAATTTCATAAAACATGGAATTGCCGATATTATTTTATCTATCGGTTATCGGTCCGAAAAAATTATGGAATATTTTGGTGATGGTAGTAAATGGGGAGTGAGCATTAAATATTGTATTGAGGATGCACCATTGGGAACTGGTGGAGCACTAAAAAAAGCCGCTGAAGGGATTAGTGAAACATTTGTGGCCATAAATGGAGATAACCTTGCCGATTTTGATTGGACACAAGCAATCCTAACTCATAAAAAAACTGGAGCAAAAATTACGTTGCAACTGTTTCCAGTTGAGGATGTAACAAAATATGGAATTGCGCGCATAGAAAATGGGAAAATTGTCGAATTTATAGAAAAACCAACAGTGGAGCAGGCACCATCCAATTTGAATAATGCGGGTGGATATGTTTTGGAGATAGAGGCCTTGGATATTTTGCCAGATGGATTTTGTATGATTGAAAAAGATTGTTTTGAAAAATTGGCGGCACAGGGTGTGGTGTTTGCGCATCACCATGATGGACAATGGTATCCGACGGATACGATTGAAAAATATACACATGCGGATGAGAATTTTAAGCCTTAAGTCTTCGTTGGTGAAAGAATAGTAACTTTTCGCTTTTTTTGCCCGCGAGGGCAAAAGGATGAGCCTCGGCTCATAACCCGCTCAATAGTTACTATTCTTCCCCCAACTCTTTATTATAATTATGCAAAAAAATTTTATAGCTTTATTTTTTTTAATATTCATGGCCATTGGTGGTGTATTTTTGTACCGTCATTTTAGTCGTCCAACACGAGTGGCGATTCCACCTCGTGCGGAAATAAATATTACCATTATTCCAGGTTGGAATCTGCGACAGATTGCGGCGGATTGGCAGGCGAAAAATTTGATTCAATCGCCGGATGAATTGTATGCGTTGGTGGGTAAGCCGGCATTTAATTATAAAGCGAACACACAAATTGCACCGGTGCTTGAATTTACAACTACTTCTAGTTGGAATTATTTTTTTGAAAATAAATCTGATTATTTATCATATGAAGGTTATCTATTTCCTGACACATATCGGGTGTATGCAGATGCCAAACCTGAAGAAATTATTAAAAAGATTTTTAATAATTTAGATGACAAAATCACTCCAGAAATGCGAGCGGAAATTGAGAAGCAAGGTAAAAGTATTGAAGAAATTTTGACGATGGCCTCGGTGGTAGAAAAGGAGGCACCGTCAGCAGAAAGTATGGGTATGGTGGCGGATATTTTTTGGAGACGTTATGAAAAAAAATGGGCACTTCAATCTTGTGCTACTGTAAATTATATTACTGGCAAAAGTGATCCAGCTGTGACTGATAAAGATAGGACAATTGATTCTTTGTTTAATACTTATAAATATCCTGGATTACCTTTGGGCCCGATTAGTAATCCAAGTTTAACTGCAATCAAGGCGGTGATATATCCAATTAAAAATGATGATTGGTATTTTATGAGTGGGGCTGATGGACAGATGCATTATGCAAAGAATTTGGAGGAGCATAATAGGAATGTTTATAGGTATTTGCGTTAAAAATAAATATTTTACCTTTCTCACAGTGAAAATACTCGTTCGGTTAAAATATTTATTTCTTACTTTAAATTCTATGAAAACATCGGATTTTGATTACAATTTGCCAGTGGAATTAATTGCCCAAAAACCGGCGGAGCCGAGGGATTCTTCGCGTTTGATGGTGATTGATAAAAATAGTAAAACATTAAAGCATGAACACTTTTACGACATCTTGAATTATTTACAGGCTGGCGACGTGTTGGTTTGGAACAGCAGTAAAGTATTTAAGGCCAGATTACATGGGAAAATTGAATTGGATGAACAGGTGATAGCTGAACAGATGCCTCAAAAAATGACGGATAAAATTTTAAATACTTCATTAGTAGAAATATTTTTGGTGCGGCCGATGGAGAATTTTGGGGTTTGGAAAGTGTTAGCGAAACCAGGGAAAAAATTGAGATTGGGCATGAAAGTGGTTTTTGCTCCAGATTTTTCTGCTGAAATTATTACCAAGGAAGAAGATGGTACTGTATTGATTCAGTTTCAAGACAGTGACGTAATAGTACGTGAGAAGGCGAATAAGTATGGGGAGGTACCAACGCCACCATATATAAAAGAAGCAAATTTCGCTGATCTGGAACAACGTTATCAGACGGTGTATGCCAAGACAGAAGGATCAGTGGCCGCGCCAACTGCTGGTTTTCATTTCACTCCTGAATTGATTGAAAAGCTGAAAGAAAAAGGAGTGGAGTTTGCCGAAATTACTTTACACGTTGGTTTGGGAACTTTTTTACCAGTGAAGACAGAAAATATTGAAGAACACAAAATGCATAGTGAGTGGGTGGAGCTAACGGATAAAAATGCGCATATGATAAACAACGCCAAAGCCGAAGGAAGGCGAGTGGTGGCGGTTGGTACTACGACCGTGCGCACTCTAGAAGGAATCGCCCAAGGTTTAGAAGGAAACGTGGTTTGTCAGTGGCAAGGGGATGTGAATATTTTTATTAGTCCTGGTTTTAATTTTAAAATTATTGATGTATTGATCACGAACTTTCATTTGCCAAAATCTACTTTGTTGATGTTGGTGAGTGCCTTTGTGGGTAATCGTGAATTTACTTTGGATTGTTATAAAGAAGCGGTTGAAAAAAAATATCATTTTTTCAGCTTCGGAGATGCAATGTTGATTAAATAAATTTTGCTAACAAAAAACAGCCGGACACAATTATATTTTCGCTTTCCTCGCCTCGCGAGAGGCTCAGGGAATCGCCTCGGCTCATAACCCGCTCAAATTATAATTGTGTCCGGCTGTTTTTTTATATTATCGTTATATTTTTACCTTTAATGGATTAAAATCAGTATTAGTATCAAAATAATCTTCTTCCTCTTTACGCTTCAGCCATCGAACTATACGAGAGGTGACAGGCAATAAAATAATTTCTGTCCCTAGTTTGAAAATATAGTTGGATACCCAAATTATCCAAATTAAACTCCATGGCAATATGCCAGCAAAAGCAATGAGTAAGAAAATAGTGGTGTCAAAAAATTGTCCTACCATAGTAGATCCAATGGCTCGAGACCAGAAATGTTTTCCAGCAGTAAATACTTTCAATTTAGCTAGTACGTAACTGTTAATAAATTCTCCAAATAAGAAGGCGATTAAACTAGCTAATACGATACGTGGCACAACACCTAAAATATTCATAAAGCTCTCTTGAAACGGCCAATCTAGCGCTGGAGGTAAAGCTCCAACAATCCAAAAAACAATAACCATCAATAAATTCATAGCAAAGCCAGTCCATATAACGCGGCGTGAACGGGCGTATCCATAAACTTCCGTAAGGATGTCGCCAAAAATATAAGACAGTGGGAAAATGATTGTACCACCGTCAAAACTGAACCACCCCAAAGATAAAATTTTGGTACTAGCGATATTGGAGATTAATAATATCGCCACAAAAGCGGCGGTGATGAAATCCGTGTAGTGGTAGTTTCTTTGGGACATAATTATTTGATATTAAAAAGTTGTTACTTTGTATATTTATCATACTATGTTATTTTTAATTTAAAGTCAAAAAAAGCTCCGATTTTCATCGGAGCTTTTTGATTTGTTTGATTAACCTTCGATAGTCACACCCATTTGTTGAGCGGTGCCTTCTACCAATCTCATGGCTGCTTCGAGACTGTTAGCATTCAAGTCAGGCATCTTTTTCAAAGCAATAGATTTTACCTGTGCCTTGGTAAGTTTACCAACTTTTTCTTGTAAAGGTTTTGCAGAACCCTTGGCAATCTTGGCTTCTTTTTTGATAAGCTCAGACATCGGAGCGATCTTCATGATGAAGCTGAAACTGCGATCGGCGTAAACAGTAATAATTACTGGTACGACTTCGCCTTTTCTGTCTTGGGTTTTGTCGTTGAATTCTTTACAAAAACCTTGGATGTTTACACCGTGTTGACCCAATGCAGGACCAACTGGAGGCGCAGGGTTAGCTGCTCCACCCATGATTTGTAATTTGATTTGGGTTAGAACTTTTTTTGCCATATAAAATTATTAATTAGATTCCCGTTTTCACGGGAATGACAAACGATGAGAAGCGCCAATGAAGGCCACCGTTTATCTACATTATATTACTTAAATTTTTTTAACTTGTAAAGCATCGAGCTCAATTGGTGTCTCACGGCCAAACATGGTGACCATCACTTTGATTTTACCACGTTCAGAATCTACATGAGAAACTTTTCCTTCAAAGTTTTTGAATGGACCGTCATTGATACGTACCACATCATTTACTTCCACATCAATCTTGTGTTGAGATGCCTCGGCAGATGTGCGTTTCAAAAGTTTTTCAACTTCCTTTTGATCAATCGGAGTAGGGGTAGTACCAGAACCAATAAACCCAGTAACGTTTGGAGTGTTGCGAACAACATACCAACTATCATCAGTCACTACCATTTCTATCAACACATACCCTGGGAATATTTTTTCTTCCAAAGTGGTACGTTTGCCATTTTTGATTTTTATTTTTTGTTCTTTTGGAACTAGAACATTAAAAATTTTGTCTCCCATCATGAAAGATTCTACACGTTGTTCCAAATTGCGTTTTACATTTTCTTCGTAGCCACTGTAAGTGTGTAACACATACCAGCGACGTCCGAGATTAAGGGTTTGTTTTGCCATATGTTCCTCCTAAGATTAACGAGTAATAAGTTTTTCAATACCAAGGCTGAAAATGTAGTCTAAAACTACAAAGAACAGCGCCATGCCAACGCTCATGCCAACTACCAAAAGACTATAATTGATAGTCTGTTGCTTGGTTGGCCAGGTGACTTTTCTCATTTCGGCATAAGAGCCCATGAGGTATGTTTTGATAGATTCCATGATGTGCATATATTTGCCTAATATTAGCCAAAATCAATAATTTTGGTTTTTAAAACAGCCTCTCGGCTGCTTAATAGAGATAATATACCAGTGTAGCAAGGAAAAGTCAATAGAGGATTATGCACAAGGTATTTGGCTAAAATGGGGCAAAATTGCGATTGTTGAGCGGTTTTGGCTTAATAAGGCCATTGACAAAACCCATCTTTTGTGCTATACTCAAACGTTATTGCAAAATGGGCTAACCGTACTTAATTGTACCGTTACTCTGTGCAATAATGAGTGAGTGTACTTTAAAAATAGTCAGCTTAGCTAGTAAATGATGATAAATTTTGTCATCAACTGCTAACTAGGCTGACAACAGCCAAACCACTGCAGGTGGATTTCTGAATCCAGACAATCTGGACAGAATCGTTAGCGACTTGACAGTCCCGACAAGGAGCCCCAGATGGCTAACCATATTCCTCACGTGACGATTCTCTTCACCCGCAACGAGGACTTCGCCGCCACGCCGGAACAGCCTCTCACGACCGAGGGTGCCGAGCGCGCCACCAAGCGCGGTCATGCCCTTCGTGAACAAGGCTACGAAATCGATGCAGTGGTGTCGTCCCCCGCACCGCAGGCGATCGCGACCGCTCAGGCAATGCTCAACGGCTACGGCCAGAGCATGGACGTCAACACGGATGCACGCTTGGGCGATTTCGAGTCTGACCCGCGCGCCACCGAACTCGTGAACGTGCTCAAGAACAGGGCGATCGAGAAGTTCGGAGACGCCAACGACATGTCGCTGGCGAAGATCCTCCCGGAAGTTCCGGAGATCCACCCGCTCTTGGCCGCTCGTGCCAAGGAGGGCGCCGACGCTTTGACGGAGATCGTTCATGCCGACGTCGACCTGCGTGCTCGCTGGCACAGCAACCACGAACGTCCTCTGAAGACGATCCTGGTGGTGTCGCACGGCATCGCTCGGATGGAAGCGACGGTGACCCAGCTCTGGCGGAACTGGGGCTACGAGCAGGACGATATCCCGCAGATCTGGGAGATCGACTCCCCGCTCGAGAAGGGCAGAGTCTACGAACTGTCGTTCGGCCAACACGACTGGGGAAAGCCCTTTGGGCTCGTCCTCGGTGAGCGAGACGTTCTCGGCTTCTAGGCTAAAGAAGCACTCACTCGAAGGGGCACGGAGTAATCCGCGCCCCCTAGAGCTTAATATTTTTCTCAAACGAAGAATCTTGAGCTCAAAAAACAACCTAAATTTATTAGGTTGTTTTTTAATTCAAGTTTTTACGGGAATGACAATTACACATCCAAATTCTTTACATACTTCGCCTGTGTCTGGATGAATTTTTTGCGTGGCTCTACTTCGTCGCCCATGAGGATTTCAAATATTTCATTGGCCAGCTCAGCATCTTCCACATTCACGATTTTCATAATACGATTTTTTGGATCCATGGTTGTGGTCCAAAGTTGTTCAGGATTCATTTCACCCAAACCTTTGTAGCGTTGAATATTTATTTTCACACCACCGACAGTAAATGTTTCTACCTCTTCTTGTCCTTCTGCACCCTCGCCACCACCTTCGGCTTCCACTGGAGCTTCGTCTTTTTTCTTTTTACTTTTAGCTTCAGCCTTGTCTACTTTTTGGTTGGTAACTTCGGCGATTAATTTATCTCTCTCAGCTTCATCGAAAGCATATTTGATTTCTTTGCCAACTTTTACACCATAAAGAGGTGGTTGGGCAATATAGATATGTCCACCAGCTATGAGTTGAGGGAAGTGGCGGTAAAAGAAAGTTAGAAGCAATGTGCGGATATGAGCACCGTCCACATCGGCATCGGTCATGATGATGATACGATGATAGCGTAATTTGGTAATATCAAACTGTTCGCCAATGTTTGTACCGATTGCAATAATCAAAGATTTTAATTCATTGTTGGCCAGTATTTTATCAATACGGGCACGTTCTACATTTAATACTTTACCACGTAATGGAAGGATAGCCTGGAACTCACGGTCACGGCCTTGTTTTGCACTGTTGTGGACAAAAATGCCAGAAGCCAAGGCAAAGTTGTGTGTATTTGGAACTTCAATATCATAGACATCAACTTTTTCTGAGAGTTTTTCTATTCTGACAATTTTTATTGACGATGTAACTTTTTCATTAATTTTTAAATCGTGAGCAGAAGTAAGTTTGTTTGCTTCTAGATACGATCCATCACGCAACATAAACTTATGATCAGGTGTACATATTAATTCTTCGTCGTTATCTAAAATAATTTTTATAACCGTTGCATTTTTTTTCGTTATTCGTGGATTTAAAATTGGAGCTAAACCGATGTGGCCATTATTTTGTATTGTGTAACAAAAATTTTGTTTACCTTGCAAATCTTCTTTGACCAAATCTATGAAAGATAATTGTCTACCATCAGCTAAATTTAGCTTGGTTGAGCCAATCCAACAGCCTCCAGCACTATCGCCCTCTACTATATATAGCTCAGATAATTCGGCATCACGTGAAGAACAATCGGCCAGTTTACCTGGCAAGGTAAATCCTTCCAAAGCACCTTTGCGCAATATGGCATCACGGGCAATTTTGGCGGCGTTGCGGGCGCGAGAGGCGAGTAAACATTTGTTGATAATGCCCTCAGCATCTTTTGGATTTTCTTCCAAAAAGATGGTGAATTGTTCTCCCATGACAGTTTCCACTGCAGTCTTCGCTTCGGTGTTTCCTAATTTGGATTTTGTTTGTCCTTCGAATTGTGGTTCGCGAAGTTTGATAGAAATAACTACGTTGAGACCTTCACGCACATCCTCACCAGTGAGATTGGCATCTTTTTCCTTTAAGAAATTTTTGTTACGGGCATAAGTATTGAGACAGCGAGTCAAAGCAGTACGAAAACCTTGTACGTGTGTACCACCATCGAGATTGTGGATGTTGTTGGTAAAAGCAAAAAGTGATTCAGTGTACTCGTCACTATATTGCAAAGCCAATTCTACTTTTACACCTTCGGCTTCTTTTTCTACATAAAAAATCTTGTCATTTTTGATTTCTTTGTGTTGGTTCAAGTAACGCACAAAAGAGGCGATACCACCTTCAAAGAAAAATTGGTAAGTAGGGTCAGGGAAAGGAATGGCGCTTGTATCATTGATTTTTTCTTCTGCGCTACGTCGATCTTTTAAAATTATTTTTACACCTTTGGATAAATAAGCATATTGACGGAGATGATCGACAATGATTTTCCATTCAAAATCTAATGTTTCGAAAATACTATTGTCTGGATGAAAGGTGATAGTAGTGCCAGTGTCTTTGCATTTGCCAACGACTTTTACTTTTCCTTGTGGTTTGCCGATTTTATAATCTTGTACCCAAATTTGACCATCACGACGTACTTCAGCATGAAGATCTGTGGATAGAGCATTTACGACTGATACACCAACCCCATGCAGACCGCCAGAGATTTTATATCCACTATCGCCGAATTTTCCACCGGCGTGGAGGATGGTCAAAACAACTTCAAGCGCGGAAACTTTTTGAGTGGGGTGGATGTCAACTGGAATACCACGACCATTATCTTTGACTTCTACTTTGTGGTCGGGCAACAATGTCACAATAATTTTATCACAATAGCCAGCCATCGCTTCATCGATAGCATTGTCCACTACTTCCCAGATCAAATGATGCAAACCAGTCGGGCCAGTACTGCCGATATACATACCAGGACGGCGACGTACTGCCTCTAGACCCTCGAGCACGGTGATATTTTTGGCGCTATAACCGCCATCGTTTTTTGCAGGTTTAGCCACTTTTTCTGGCTTTGGCGCTTTTGGTTTTTCCTCTTCAATCCTCCCGCGTTGTGTACTTTTTGGCATAATATATTTCAAGTATTTTAACTAAATTTACATAGCATATTTTACCATATATACACATTTTCTACAAGGTTTGGAAAAAGAACAAAAATGAGGTATAATATTAATAATTATAGATTCCCGTTTTCACGGGAATGACAAGTATGTGGGAATAAAAACATTATATGCTCAATATTTATAACCAAAAAAATAATAATCATAATGGTGATTTGGCTCCTGATCCTTCTTCTGTCAAAAAACCAAAAATTGATGTCGGTCGTTTTGAAGATGTGACTGGTGAATTTAGTTCCTCTCAATTCAAGCGGAGTTATTGGTTAGCTACACACAAAGTATTGTTATACAAAATTATTGTGGGGGTTCTAATTTTTCTTTCTGTCTCCATGTGGGTATTTAGTTTGTGGAATTGGGGCGATTATGTGGTTAATGGAATTACAGGGGATATTAAATTATCGAACAATTTAGCAAGTTTTCCAGATTATAGTGGGATAAAAGAGCGTTATGCACCTATACCAATTCAGGTTGTGGGAGCCAACGCCTATGTGGGTGGTTCAAAAACTTACGATTTGATTGCTGAAGTGAGTAATCCGAACAAAAATTTTATTGTCTACTTCGATTATTTTTTCGTGGCAGGTAACCAAAGAACTCTGACACAAAAAGGATTTTTGTTTGCCAACGAAAGTTATCCATTGGTGTATTTTGGTTTTGGTGAAGGTTATCCTAGCGGTGTGAATTTAATAATGGAGAATGTATCTTGGAAACGTATTTCTACCCACGACATTCCTAATGTAGTTGCTTGGCAAAACGATCGTTTGAATTTTAGTGTGAAAAATTTTTCTTTTTCAGAACCCCAAACTCTTGATGGTGTTACCGCCAACGTTATAAAATTTGATATCACCAATAATAGTGCTTTTGGGTATCGCGATTCAGCGTTTGTGGTTGCTTTAATGCAAAGTGGTAGTTTGGTTGGTGCGATGCCGCTGATTTTGAAAGATTTCAAGTCGTTAGAAACCCGTTCAATTGATCTACGTAATTTTTCTGACAATCTGGTAATTTCGGATGTGGTGGTATTTCCGTTGATTGACATTTATAATCAGGAAGTGTATCTTGCCCCGGAACGATAAATATGATTAGTTTAGCCAAATTCTCTCCGCGCAATTTTGATTGGTTGTTATTTTTTTCAGCCTTGCTTTTGTGTACCTTAGGTTTAGCGGCCATATATAGCGTAGAGCTGTCGCGTGGTTCAGAGGCTGATTATATTCGTAAACAGATGATTGCTTTGGGAATCGGATTATTTGGATTATTTTTTGCTAGTTTCATGCAGGTGAGTTTTTTTCGAACGTTATCCAAGCCGTTGTATTTTTTATCATTGATTTTGTTGTTGGCGGTCTTGATTTTTGGTACCACTATTCGTGGTACCCGTGGATGGTTTGTATTGGGAGGATTTTCTTTTCAACCAGTCGAGTTAGCCAAAGCGGCGTTGATTTTAATTTTGGCATATTCGATTTCCAATTTTGGACGACGATTTGAGCGGCCATTATATTTTTTTGGAACATTGTCAATAACGTTGGCGGGTATTGGGTTGACTATGTTGCAACCAGATTTGGGCTCAGCGGTGTTGTTGGGTACAATTTGGTTTTGTTTAATGTTGCTTACGGGCGCGCGTAGATTTTTAATAATATCCTTCGTGAGCGTGATGATATTTTTTTCTGTATTTGCTTGGTTTTTTCTATTACAGGGATATCAAAAGGAACGTGTGTTGACGTTTGTTAATCCGGCGCGTGATCCATTGGGGGCAGGGTATAATACTACTCAAGCTATCATTGCTGTAGGTTCAGGACAGTTTTTTGGCAAAGGTTTAGGGTTTGGATCTCAGAGTCAGTTGCGTTTTTTACCAGAAGCTCAAACAGACTTTGTTTTTTCGGTAATTGGTGAAGAGCTCGGATTTGCGGGAGTAGTGGTGATGTTGGCTTTATTTGGTGTTTTAATATGGCGCTTGATTGTTTTGTCTAATAATTGTGACGATGATTTTTCTTCAGTGGCAGTAAATGGAATTATTATTTTGATAGCCAGCCAGATGTTTATCAATGTCGGGGCGAATCTCGGATTATTGCCTGTGACTGGTGTGACCTTACCATTTGTGAGTTATGGCGGTTCGTCTTTGATAATTAATTTGGTTTTGATTGGGGTGGCGGAGAGTATGGTAGTGAGAAGATATTGATATGAATACAAAAATTACTCAAGACCGCAGAAAAAAATTATCCGGAAATTTTCGCCGGATGTTTTTTATACAGGCATTTCAGAGTGTCAAGATGGTTAATATTGTGGTTTCGCTTTTGTATTTGGCGCGCGGTTTGACTTTGTCGCAAATTTTTTATCTGTCCATGGTGTGGTCTTTTATATCTATTGTATTTGAGGTACCTTCTAGTTATATGGCCGATAGGTGGGGGAGAAAAAAGACGATTATTTTGGGGACAGTTTTGTATTTTGTTAGTTGTATTGTCCCGATTTTTGCGCATTCATTTTTGGTTTTTGGTATTGGTATCGGGTTGTTTGCTTTGAGTTTTGCTTGTTTTACAGGGACGGACGATGCGGTGATTTATGATACCAATAGAGAATTGGGAGAACATAGTGCCAGTTTGCGTCGGTTGGGTAAATATTATTCTGCTCAAAGAATTTTTAAAATTGTTTCACCTTTGCTCGGAGCATTTTTGGCGCGTGGTTTGACGGACGGGCAATTTGTTTTGTTAATGTCTTTGGATGCATTATTTGCAGTGGTGTCTGTATTTCTGGCATTAGGATTGATAGAACCAAAACAGCATTATGCGGTGGAGAAAGTTGAAGTGGGAGTTTTCAAAGATGCGTATCATTTAATTAAAAATAATTATTGTTTGATTCGGGCGATTTTTAATCGTTCGTTGGCGTTTATTGGGGTGTTTTTGATTTGGCGATTTAATCAGATATTTTTTACGAATTTAGGTATATCAATCATGGTTTTGGGGGCGAGTTGGAGCTTTGAACATTTGATAATGTTTTTGGTGAATTATTATTCTTCAAGATTGTGGCCAAAACGGAGCGCGGAAATGAAGATAAATATTTTGAATTACTTGACTATTATTTTTGTAGTGATGTTTTTGGGGGCTTGGTATTTAAATTTTAGTCCATATTTATTGTTGTTTATTTATGTCTTGTTTAATTTTGCTGAGACAGCTCGTTGGCCTATTTTTTCTGATTTGTTCAATAGTTATAGTAAATCTTTTAACCGCGCGACCACTTTGTCTTTGTCCAATATTATAAAAAGTATTTTGGAAATTCCAGTAATTGCTTTGACTGGATTTTTGATTGTAAAAAATGTAGCATATCCTTTTTATATAATGTTATTTTTGTTGGTGGTCGCTAGTTTTGGTTTTCATTTACCAAAACGCGTGAGAGTTGAAAAAAGTGTGTGATAGTGGTAGTTTAAAAATATGCCGAAATTTATATTAAAGACAAAGATGAAACCGGCCGGTGATCAACCAAAAGCGATTGATCAACTGGTGGCGGGAATAGAAAAAGGGTTTGCCAAACAAACTTTGCTTGGTGTTACCGGTTCGGGGAAAACTTTCACGGTGGCCAATGTGATTGAAGAAACTCAGCGACCGACTTTGGTAATTGCCCATAACAAAACTTTGGCGGCACAACTTTGTAATGAATTTCGTGAATTGTTTCCAGATAATGCGGTGGAATATTTTGTGTCTTTTTATGATTATTATCAGCCGGAGGCGTACATGCCCCATACGGATACTTATATAGAAAAGGAAGCGATGATCAATCAAGAGATAGACAGATTGCGCCATGCTTGTACACAAGCTTTACTCACACGTAAGGATGTGATTATTGTGGCGTCGGTGTCAGCAATTTACAATTTGGGTTCGCCAAAAGAATATGAACAAACGGTTTTACATTTGCGAGTAGGTGAAGATTTGGATCGTCGAGGGATGATGGAGAAATTGATTGAGATGCAATTTGAACGAACCAATAGCGATTTGCGTCGCGGAACTTTTCGTATGACTGGACCGGTGTTTGAAATTATTCCAGTAAATGAAGAAAAAATATATCGGTTTGAAATTTCCAATCGAATAGAAAAAATTGAGCGATTGAATCCAGTAACTCGCAAAGTAGAACGCGAACAAGAGGATGTATGGTTTTTTCCGGCCAAACATTATGTAGCGAGTCCGGCTGTGAAGGAGAGGGCGTTTGAGAATATTCGAGCGGAGTTGGAATTGAGGTTAAAAGAATTTGAATCACAAGGAAAATTATTGGAAGCGGAACGATTGAAACGAAGAGTTAACTATGATTTGGAATTGATTAAAAATTTGGGATATTGTGGTGGCATTGAAAATTATTCTCGTCATTTTGATGGTCGTGAACCTGGACAACCAGCTTTTACTTTGTTGGATTATTTTTTACATTGTGATGAAAACTTTTTGACGGTGATTGATGAATCGCATGTGACAGTGCCCCAAATTCGAGGTATGTATTTTGGTGACAAGGCACGCAAGGATGTTTTGATTGAACATGGGTTTAGATTACCTAGTGCTAGTGACAATCGTCCGCTGAAATACGAGGAATTTGCAGAGCGTACAAAGCAGACAATTTATGTTTCGGCTACGCCAAGTGATTTTGAAATGCAAAATAGTGAACAGGTGGTAGAACAAGTAGTGCGCCCAACAGGTTTGATTGATCCGGAGATTATTATTTGTCCTGTCACCGGAGGTTCTGTCATTCCCGTGAAAACGGGAATCCAAAATAGTGGAAAATCCCAAATCGATGATTTGCTTATTCGTATTGATCAACGCATCAAAGTTAACGAACGCATATTAGTAACTACCTTGACCAAAAAAATGGCTGAAGATTTGTCTGAATATTTGGAAAAGAAAAAAGTGAAAGTTAAATATTTACATAGCGATATTGATACTCTTGAGCGTATTGAGATTATTACCTCATTGCGTCGCGGTGAAATAGATGTGATTGTGGGTGTGAATTTATTGCGTGAAGGTTTGGATATGCCCGAGGTGTCGCTCGTAGCAATTTTGGATGCGGACAAAGAAGGATTTTTGCGTAGCAATACCAGTTTAATTCAAACAATCGGGCGTGCGGCCAGAAATGTAAATGGTCAGGTGATTTTGTATGCAGATAATATTACTGGCTCAATGAAGCAGGCGATAGGTGAAACAGATCGTCGTCGTAAAATTCAGTTGGCGTATAATAAAGAGCATGGCATTACTCCGAAAACAATTGAAAAAACCATTCGTAATATTTTGGAAGAATTTGGTATTACCAGAGATCCAAATAAAAAGACAAAGAAAAAAGGTAGAGGCAGGGATAGATTGGCCGAAATTACCAAGTTGGATACATTGGGTGACGCTAGACCACTAGATGTAATAATCAAAGAAAAAGAAAGACAGATGAAAGAGGCGGCCAAAGGTTTGGAATTTGAACTGGCGGCGATTTTGCGAGATGAGATACATGAGTTGCTGTTGCGTAAAAAAGCAGAAGAAAAAAAATAATTGTCATTCCCGCGAAAGCGGGGAACTAAAAAAACCACCCGTCGCACGAAGAGAAAAAATGTTTTTCTACTCGTGTGAGTGCGGGTGGTTTTTGTTTTCCCTCCGATCTCCGCTATGGGCCACCGCGCGTGGTGGCCGGGTGTGGTGTGATGGATTCAATTGCATCCGTGTCGGCGACGAGCGCGATAGCTCGCACAGCTCGCTGCGAAACGGTCGACGAATCCGGCCGGTCCGACCAGCACCAACGGCAGGTGAAATGCCGTCTGGATCGGATGAACACAGGTCTCCTTCACTAGCGAGCGGATCTTCATCGTTCCGAGATAGGCGGCTGCAGCAACAGTCCCACCCACGATGATTCCCGTGACTAGCACAGTATCACGCATCAGCAGTGCCTTGTCGGAAAGACACTTTCCACAACTACCCTGTTTGCACGGCATGGGTTTCTCCTTGGCGCTTGTACGCGCTTGGCTTGAATAAAGTTTAATGAAAATTTCGCAAGAAGTCAACAATAATTAAAAATTGACAAACCCATACAAAATGGGTAATATATCCATACAAATTAATGATACCCCCTAGGAAAGTAGTTCCGGGGGCTTTTGTCGTTTTTACCAAATATATGCAAGATAAAATAACTATAAAAGGTGCGCGTGAACATAATCTCAAGAATATTTCTTTGGAATTGCCGCGTAACAAAATGATCGTTTTCACAGGTTTGTCTGGTTCAGGCAAATCATCTTTGGCGTTTGATACAATCTTTGCCGAGGGGCAACGCCGATACATTGAATCATTGTCTGCCTACGCTCGTCAGTTTTTGGGTGGTATGCAAAAGCCAGATGTGGATGAGATTGAAGGTTTGTCTCCGGCCATTTCTATTGATCAAAAAGCACACAGTGCCAATCCACGTTCAACTGTTGCGACCATTACCGAGATTTATGATTATCTGCGTGTTCTTTTTGCACGCGTGGGTCATCCTCATTGTCCGCAATGTGGAACCAAAATTGAAAAGATGACCGTGGATGAAATGAATGATCAAATTGTCAAAAGATTGAAAGAAGATAAAACAAAAAAAGGTGAACTTTTGTTGTTGTCACCAGTGGTGCGTGGTCGCAAGGGCGAGTATTATCAAATGCTTTATGATATTTATAATTCTGGATTTTTGGAAGTACGCGTTGATGGGAAAATGTATAGTTTGAAAGAAAGAATTATTTTGTCAAAAAATAACAAACATACTATCGAGGTAGTGGTGGATAAAATTCCTACCGACAATATCAATGACCAGCGTTTGGGTGAAGCTATATCCAAAGCGGTAGATTTGAGCAATGGATTATGCACAGTAATTTTCGCCGACAAACACGAACAAATATTTTCCACAGAATATTCTTGTCCAAATGATGGTTTTAGTTTTCCTGAAATTGAACCACGTTTATTTAGCTTCAATAGTCCGTATGGTTATTGTGAAGCTTGTACTGGTTTGGGTATAAAGGAAATATTTAGTGAAGAAATTTGTCCGAAATGTAATGGCAAGAGATTAAATGACACCGCATTAAGTGTGCGTGTGAATGGAAAAAATATTTGGGAAATTGTACAGATGAATATTCGCGATGCGCGTGAATGGTTTGCGGAATTGGATATGAACCTCGCGGAAAAAGAAAGAGAAATCGCTGGGATGGTGAGTAGAGAAATAAACAATCGTCTGCAATTTATGTTTGATGTGGGTTTGCATTATCTCACCATGAATCGTACGGCGGGAACACTCAGCGGCGGTGAGGCACAGCGTATTCGTCTTGCTTCTCAAGTGGGCACACGATTGGTAGGGGCGCTATATGTACTGGATGAACCAACTATTGGTTTGCATCAACGCGATAATGATCAACTGGTAAAAACTTTGCGCAATCTTTGTGATGCGGGCAATACTATCATTACTGTAGAGCATGATGAAGATACAATTTTGGAAAGTGATTGGATAGTAGATATCGGTCCAGCGGCTGGTAAGCATGGTGGGGAAGTGGTGTATTCTGGGCCAACGAAAGTTTTGTTGGGCAAACAAGAAAATGCCAAAGAATTTTTTCATTGTAAAGTAATTGGTGACCCAAATAAATCTTTGACTGGAAAATATTTGCGCGGTGAAATCAAAATCAAAGGTCCGGAAGATAGACGAGCGGTGGGAAGTGACACACCAAAAATAAAAATCAAAGGTGCATATGAACACAATTTGAAAAATTTGGATGTGGAAATTCCCCTGCGTCGGTTTGTGTGTCTCACTGGTGTTTCTGGTTCTGGCAAATCTACTTTGATGCATCGTGTGTTGCGCCAAGCGATAGTAAATAAAATGTTTCATTTGGATAAGCCGGTGAGTTGTAAAAGTATTACTGGTACAGAATATTTGGATAATCTTATTACGATTGATCAGGGATCCATTGGGCGAACTTCTCGCAGTAATCCGGCTACATATACCAAAGCATTTGATCATATTCGTGATTTGTTTGCGGCTACCCCCGAAGCGCGTATTCGTGGTTTCAAATTAGGTAGATTTAGTTTTAATGTGCCTGGTGGTCGTTGTGAAAATTGTGAAGGTAAAGGAACGCTTGAAATTGAAATGCATTTTTTACCAAGTGTACAAGTTGTTTGTGAAGTGTGTAAAGGAAAGAGGTTTAATCAAGAAACTTTACAAGTATTTTTCAAAGAAAAAAATATCGCCGATGTGTTGGCGATGACAATAGAAGACGCGGAAGAATTTTTCAAAGATATTCCGATGATTTATGATAAGTTGAAAATCCTCAATGAAGTTGGTTTGGATTATCTCACATTAGGACAAAGTGCGACGACGCTGTCTGGTGGTGAGGCACAGAGAATAAAACTGTCTCGTGAGTTGGCCAAACACGGTACTACCAAAACTTTGTATTTATTGGATGAACCAACAACTGGTTTGCATTATGATGATGTGCGAAAATTATTAGTGGTATTGCAAAGATTGGTTTCTCAAGGAAATACAGTGTTGGTGATTGAACACAATTTGGATATTATTAAATGTGCTGATTGGATTATTGATCTCGGGCCTGAAGGCGGTGACAAGGGTGGTGAATTGGTAGCCGATGGCACCCCAGAAGAAATCGCGCGCAAAGGCGCGAGTTTTACTGGACATTATTTGAAACGACTGATGAAATAATATGGCGGTCAAAATTGCATGGCACGGAAAACATTTTGGTGAGGAGCCACCGTTGGT
>Ga0172379_10004247_pt1 | contig 21478 bp, 20 predicted proteins | sample GrowelOW334metaG_FD_119756 | JGI IMG/M metagenome (GOLD analysis project Ga0172379, IMG submission 119756) | Groundwater microbial communities from an aquifer near a municipal landfill in Southern Ontario, Canada - Groundwater well OW334 metaG | ecosystem: Environmental > Aquatic > Deep... | reverse complement strand
CCATTAATCCGCCAGTTAAATCAGCTTTTGTCCGGCTGATCGGAAGCGAATTGACAAGCAAGAAAAAACATGTATAATATAGGAACTAGCGCTTGCTTATTGCAGGGCTGTTTTAATTTCAATATTTTTTTATGACAATCGCAGTAATAAAAACCGGCGGAAAACAGTATAAAGTAAAGCCGGGCCAGATTATAAAGATTGAAAAACTGGCCGGTGAAAAGGACTCAAAAGTTGATTTTGAAACCCTGATGGTCGCTTCCGAAGACGGGGCAACCCTAAACCTCGGCGGACCTTCGTTAGGCGCGAAAGTAGCCGGAAAAATTTTAGAGAACGGGAAATCAAAAAAAATAACGGTGGTAAAGTATAAAAATAAGATCCGGTATCTGCGGACCAAAGGCCATCGCCAGCAGTTTACTAAAGTTGAGATTACCAATATTGCCGCCTAATAACTTGAACTCAAAAAAAGACCCGCCCAGTGAGGCGGGTTTTTTGACGCAATTTGTTGACGTAATTTGGGCAGTCTTTAAGCCTGTCCCCGGATTTCCGTAATTACTACATCTCGCTTCGGTATTTTAAGGAATTCGACAAAGTGAGCTCATCGGCGTATTCGATATCGGCGCCCATAGGCAGGCCCCGGGCCAGGCGCGTTACTTTGATGCCGGGAAAAGCGGACTTAATGAGCTTGGTCAGATACATAGCGGTCGTTTCGCCGTCCAAGTTCGGGTTTAAGCCCAAGATCACTTCTTTGATTTTTTTCCCGCGCAGTTTTTCAATCAGCGCCTTGATGTGCAAATCTTCCGGCCGGATCCCTTCAATAGCATTTAGTTCGCCGTTTAGGATATGGTAATAGCCGTTATAATTCCGGGTGGAGTCGATGGCCGCCATGTCGCGGTTGTCGGCCACGACGCATAAAAGCGATGAATCGCGGCGAGGGTCGGAGCAAACCGGGCAGGAATTTTTTTCCACCAAAGCCAGGCAGTTTTTACAGATGGAAATTTCTGATTTTAAAAGCGCCAGGGCTTTGCCGAAGTCGCGCAATTCTTCCGGGGATTTTTTCAATAAATAAAAAACATACCGTTCCGCGGTCTTCGGCCCGACGGACGGCAATGTTGAAAAAAGCTTGATCAGGTTTTCGATGCTTTTTGGATATTTCATCGGCTTTGGCTGGATGGGTTTATTTTTGGCGCCTGGCTTTAGAATCCCGGCAGTCCGCCCATCTCCTGCATTTTTTTAGCCATGATCTTTTGGGTTTTTTTAATCGTATCGTTTATCAGGTCTTTTAATATCCCTTCCTGGCTTTCTTTGGCGATGCCGTCGTTAATGCTGACGGATTGGACTTCCAAATTGCCGTTCATAACGATTTTTATTCCGCCCTTCTCCGATTCAATCGTTTCCTGGGACAGGACGTTTTGGATGGATTTGGCCTGGCTTCTTAAGTCTTTGATTTGTCTTAGTTTGTTGAACATGGTGCTTATATATTAGTAATGATAAATTAAAACTGGGGAACTCCGGTGTTAACTTTTGCGTCTAAATTTTTAAAGCTGGTAGTTTGCTCGTCAAAATACATGTCAACGCGTCCGGTCGGGCCGTTTCTATGCTTGGCGATATGGAGTTCGGCCCGGTAGCGGTCGTCGTCGTTTAAATCTTCCATTCGGTAATTCCGGTCGGCGGCTTTGCGGTAGATAAACATTACGATATCGGCGTCCTGCTCAATCGAGCCGGATTCGCGAAGGTGCGACAATTTAGGGATGGCCGGCTTTGACTGTTCGACGACGCGCGACAGCTGGGAAAGGGCGATCACCGGTATGTTCAATTCGCGGGCAATGCCTTTCAAGCCCCGGGTAATTTCTGAAATTTCCTGGACGCGGTTGTCGCCGTATTTTCCCCGGCCCTCCATCAGCTGCAAGTAATCAATTATTAGAAGATCCAGTCCTTTTTCAATCTGCAGGCGCCGGGCCTTGGTTCTTATTTCCATGATTGAACAGCTGGGGGAATCGTCTATGAAAATCGGCGCTTCGGATAATTGGCCCATAGCGTCGCCAATCCGCATAAAATCGTTGTCTTCTTCCTTGTCCGATAATTTTCCGGTTCGCATTTTCCAGAGGCTGACGCCGGCTTGGGCGCAAAGCATCCGGTCGACTAACTGCTCTTTAGACATTTCCAGAGAAAACAAGCCGACTGACGCTTTCACTTTTACCGCCGTCTGGCGGGCGATATCAAGCGCCAAGGATGTTTTTCCGACCGAAGGCCGGGCGGCGATGATTATCAAATCGGACTTTTGCAGGCCGGCCATCATTTCATCCAGCTCATAGTAGCCGGTCGCGAGTCCTCGCAATTTTCCCGACTGCTTATGCAATTCGTCAATCCGGTCAAAAGCTTCGGTCAAAAGGGAATCGATGGGGATAAAAATATTTTTTACGAATTTTTGGGAAACCGAGAAAATTTTCTGCTCGGCTTCGTCCAGGAGTTTTTCTAAATCCTCCTCTTCATTATAGCCCATCTCGCCGATTTGGGCGGCGGTTTCGATTAAGCGCCGGAGCGTAGCTTTGCGATGGACGATTTGGGCGTAATGGACGATGTGCGATGAGGTGGCGACAATAGTCGACAAGTGGGCAAGATAAGTCCGGCCGCCGATTTGCGCCAGCGCGCCTTTTTCTTCCAGGCGGTTGGTTAAGCTTAAGATATCAATCGGTTCGCGCCGGCTAAACAATTCTTTCATCGAGCTGTAGATCAGTTCGTGGCTTTCCTTATAGAAATCCTTATCAAAGACGATGTCGGCCACCTTAATAATCGCGTCTTTATCAATCAAAAGACAGCCTAAAAGCGATTCTTCGGCTTCCAAATTTTGCGGTGGCATTTTTTCGGCGACTTGGGGCACGGTCATAAGCTGGGGATTAATGAATTTTTAAAGCGTGATTGATAAGTTCATACTACACTGTTTCTTCGGCTTTGAAAAGCTCAAGTTTTCCACGAGTTTTTCACTAGTTATGCACAGGGAAAGGGCGGGCTAAAAGAGCCGAATTTTAAAGCTAGACCGAACAATTGGCTGTGGAGGCGCGTATTGCAAAATTTGCGGCAATTTGTTATTATACTAAATAATCTCTGCGCTAAGCAGAATTGTTTTTAGTTTTGCGCCGTTAGCCATAAGTTGGCAGACGGTTAGCAATGCAACATGCGCCGTTAGCTCAGTTGGTAGAGCAACTGCCTTTTAAGCAGAAGGTCACTGGTTCGAGTCCAGTACGGCGTACAATTATCTATTTTCTATCAATTTGCCGAAATAGCTCAATGGTAGAGCAACCGCCTTGTAAGCGGTAGGTTGTCGGTTCGAGTCCGACTTTCGGCTCCAAAAAATAAGTCTGTACTTTTACAACATTCCCATGCTCTTGGCTATGTCAGGCTGGTTAATCAGTCTGTCGAAATAAATTTGCGTTCCGTGGTTGGCCGGATCCAGAGCTATTCACTTCTTGACCTAGGAGGAAGCCATGTCCGTTGATTGGAGATTGCTGGGTATGTTGGCTCTTTTGTTTGCCGGTGTCGTTATATTTCTTTTCTTCATCCGCCGGTACCGCATAATCGCGAAGGAAAATAAGAGGCGTGAGAAAGCGTGGGCGGATGATCACGAAATCCGTGCGATTGACTGGGACGCCAAAGGAATTTTGGTCATAACCTTGGCTAGCGGAAAGACCGTCCCGGTCAGCTACTTTCAGAGCTGGGCCCCGCTGGACTACGGAAAAAGGTGCCTCGACAAAGAGAAGTATGTAAGTTTGGAAGTGGCTGAAGGCGGCGCTTCGAGGCGGGTACGCTATAGCATATCTAAAAGCGCTATGTATAGCCTGGAAAAGTCCCTTCCAATGAAAGAGTTTGGTTCTCGCGCGAAAACTTGACTCTGAAAAGGCTTGATCAGCTAATTATTAAGATCAAGAGTGCGGGCGATTTAAATGCTCTTTGACAACACAGGGGCCGGCAGTACAATGCGGCCCTTTTTTCTGGAGTTTTTTAAAATGTAAATTAATTTGGTTTGTCTGCGCGAAACATGGCAAAAAAATTTAAAATCTACACCCTCGGCTGTAAAGTTAACCAGTATGATTCTGGCGTCCTGGCCGGAAAATTAAAGGCGGCGGGCTTTCTATTGGTAAAAAATAACGCGAGCCTAGCAATCGTAAATACCTGTGCGGTTACGCAAACGGCGATACGGAAGGGCAGAAAGATGGTTGTTAAAGCCAGGAAAGAGAACCCTAAGGCGCGGATTATTATTACCGGCTGCTGGCCAAAAGTTTATAAGGAGGCGGGTTATGGAAACGAGAAAAGCGTGGTAGTCGTAAGAAACGAAAAAGAACTGGAGAAAATAAGCGGATTTAGCGGCAGAGATATGGGAAGCAGAAACAAGGCGGATGGCGGTGGCCCGGTTAAGGATGACGAAGTAATGCCGTGCACGAAGGTTATAAGCGCTAACGATCGGGCGAGATACTCGATTAAAATTCAGGACGGCTGCGAGCAATTTTGCTCCTATTGCATAATTCCTTATGCCCGGGGAAAAATGAAAAGCCGGTTAATGGATGAAGTTCTAGAGGAAATTAAAACAGCAGTGGAGAAGGGCTATCGTGAAGTGGTATTATGCGGAATCCATCTCGGGCTTTATGGAAAAGATTTTAAAAATAAAAAATTGGGAACAGGAGGCAGGACGAGAAACGTGAATCTGGCGGGATTACTGAAAAAGGCGGCAGAGATAAAAAACTTGGGTAGAGTGAGGCTAAGTTCAATTGAGATTACGGAAGTGAGCGATGAGCTTATAAAGCTAATGGCCGATTACACCAGGCAGGCTGACGCGAAAAAGAGCGGGGCAAAAATTTGCCGGCATTTGCACATACCTTTGCAATCCGGCTCGGATAAAATTTTAAAGTTAATGAACCGGCCTTATGCCGCGGCTTATTTCAGGAAGCGAGCGAGAGCCATAAGGAAAAAATTACCGGATATAGCGCTGACAACGGATGTGATTACCGGCTTTCCGGGAGAAACCGAAAAAGATTTTAAAGAGACATATAATTTTATTCGGGAGATGAAATTCAGCCGATTGCATGTTTTTCCTTTTTCGGCCCACGAAAAAACCCCGGCCGCGAGACTGCCTTTCCGCGTGCCTGAAGAAATAAAAAGCGAGCGGGCCGCCAAATTAAAATCTCTGGGCGAAAAAATGGCTCTGGATTATAAAAATAAGTTTAGGGGGCGAAGCCTTTTTGTCGTTATTGAAAATAAGCGGAAAGGGGAGTGGCTCTTAGGAAAAACTGAATACTATTTTGACGTTGTATTCACGGAGAAAAATATACCGGACGCGGTGAAAATTGACTCTAAGAGGCTTGCCGGAAAAATCGCAAAGGTTAAGTATTGGAAATAAAAATGGGCTTATGGTAAAATATAGCTACATAAGCGATTTTAGGATACCTAGCCAGATATGCCCAATTTTGGACGCCAAATTAGCCATTTTTTGAAATACAATAATGCCGCTATCGTTATTATCGCGGTGATTTTACTTTTTGGCGGAGCGGTTTTCGCTAGCGAGCCCGGAAGAGACGCTGTTGGAAAGAAACAGACGGCAATCCAGGGCGTCGACAATAAGCTTTTGCTTGCTGCCGATCTGGACAAGCATAAGTTTGATTTTAAAATCGAAAAAATCGAGGGCGACGAAAAATATTACTACGTTAATTTTACTTTTCTGGATATCGCGGTCGTAAACAGCGCCTGGCAATACCAGATGCGGGAAGGGGCGATAAAAGTCTCCAAAAATATTCCTGAAGATCTTGGAAATTATTTAAGCGGGGAATTGAAAGATATCCAGGAAAAAAGGCTAAAGGAATTAAAAGAAGCTAAAGATGAGGCGATAAAAAAAGGAGAGGAAAAGCGGATCCAGGTAACCGAATATACCGGCTTAATCGGGAAGACTTTGAACCTGGCCGGCAATATCTTGCCAAATTACGAACCGGTAAAAAAAGTAGAATTACCGACTCCGGCCACTGACCCGGCGTTGACAGCGCAAATTGAACGAAATATAGACGGCGGTTCCGGTTCTGATAATTTAACGCAAGTATATTTAAATTACGTAGCCGAGCATAACGGCGGCCAGGCAAATCCTCCGGCGGAAAGCGGCAATACTTCCGGGCCGGCTGATTCGGTAAATCCTCCGGCCGCTGGCGATAATGCCGGAAGCGACGGCGCTAATGCTGGGGGCGGTTCGAGCGGATCAGCGGGAATCGGCGCGGATACTCCCGGCGCGGGCGCGGGCGGTAATACCGGCGGCAGTACCGATTCCCAGACGCAAGAAGTCCAGGTAATTAATTTGCCGCAGAATAATACAGAGTAAATATGCCAGACAATTTTTCACAAACCGTCGATTTAAGGGAAGAGGCGGAAAGGAAGAAAAAAAATTCCAAGCCCAAGGAGTCTGATTTTGAAAAAGTTTACGGGCGGGAAGGGGAGGCAAGAAAAAAAGAACTGCAAAAGATTTCCGTTCCCCGGGCGCCAAAGGAAGCCAATCCGGCTTTTAGATATATTTTGATTGTTTTTGCCGTAATCCTGGTTGGAGCCGGAATATGGTTTTTATTTTTCCGCGGTTCAAATACGGCCTCAAAGCCTGAAGCAAATTTACCGAAGGGGAGCAACTGGAACGCGGTAAAGCTGGTGGACGGCGAAATTTTCTACGGCCAAATAAAAGATACCAAATCCGATCCGGTAGTAATCGAAAACGTATATTATAACTACGAGCAAGCCCAGGACGTTAAAAAGGAAGTGGATGAAACCGCCAACCTGAAGCTGGTTAAGCGCGGAAAAGAAACCCACGGCCCGACCGGCAGCCTAAACGTCGTCCGTTCGCAGATTATTTATATGGAGCCTTTGGCTGAAGATTCGAAAGTCTTGCAGGCGATTTTGGAATACGAGAAGTAGGATTTGTCTCGCCTCGTAATGGTAAGGATTATGGGGGATATCCCTCATTTTTAATATGAAGACGATAAAAATTAAAGGAAAAGTTGTTAAGGGGAAAGGCAAAGGGAAGGCCTTTGGCTTCCCGACCGCTAATATCGCCCTGCCGGAACTGGAAGAAAAAATAGGGAGCGGCGTCTATTATGGCCGGGTGGCAATCGGTTCGAAGGAATATAAGGCGGCGATATTTATACCGAAAGCGAAAGACCTGCTGGAAGCCAATATTTTCGATTTTGACGGCGATATCTATGGCTCCGAGATTGAGGTAATTTTGGGTAAAAAACTAAGGGAAGCCATAGATTTTAATAGCGAGAAAGATTTAATCGACCAGGTAAAAAAAGACCTTGGGGCGATAAAAATGGATTAATTTAAGCTTAATGCTTCAGGCTTAATATAGGACGTCTATGACTTATAAAATACACACTTTAGCCAACGGACTAAGGGTAATTACTTCGCCGGTCAAAGGGACCCAGACGGCGACGGTTTTAATTATGGTCGCTACCGGCTCGAAATTCGAAAACCGGGAAAATAGCGGAATTTCCCATTTTCTTGAGCACATGTTTTTCAAAGGGACGAAAAAGCGGCCGCGGGCTATTGATATTGCCAATGCCTTTGATTCGCTCGGGAGCGAAAATAACGCTTTTACCACTAAAGAATATACCGGCTATTGGGTTAAGGTGAATATCCAAAAATTGGACGCGGCGGTAGAAATATTAAGCGACCTGATCAAGAATTCAAAATACGAAGCCCAGGAAATTGAAAGGGAAAAAGGCGTGATTATCGAAGAGCTTAACATGTACGTTGACAATCCGATCATGCATATTGACGATGTCTTTGAAGAGGGATTGTACGGCGACACGCCGGCCGGCTGGCAAATTATCGGGACTAAAAAAACCATTGCCGGGCTTAGGCGGGAAGATTTTTTGAAATATGTTTCCTCGCAGTACGGCGCGGAAAACATGATCGTCAGCGTAGCGGGAAATATTAATGAGAAGGAAATTATTAAACTCGCGGAAAAGCATTTTTCCGGAATCGGCAAAGCCCGACCTGAAGATAAAGCGGCAGTGGTTGAGGCGCAGGCCGCTCCGCAGGCAAAAATCAGTTTTAAAAAAACCGACCAGGCGCATCTTATGCTCGGCGTCCGCGCTTTTCCGTACGGTGAAAGAAACGAATTCGCCCTGCGGGTGCTCGCGATAATTTTGGGCGGATCAATGGGATCGCGGCTTTTTACCGAGTTAAGGGAAAAGCGCGGGCTGGCTTACTACGTCCGGGCCCAGAGCGAATTTTATACTGACAGCGGATATTTCGCGGCAAGCGCCGGAGTCCAGGTGGAAAAAATTGAAGAGTCAATTGAGATAATTTTGCGGGAGTTCAAAAAACTGGCGCGCGAGCTGGTCGGCCCCGTAGAATTAAAAAGGATAAAGGACCTGATCCGGGGGCGGATGTCTTTGCAATTCGAATCCTCGGACAGTATCGCGAGCTGGTACGGCCGGCAGGCGATTATGGCTTTAGAAAAAGCCAAGCTGGAAAAAACCGCGCCGGACTTAAAAAAGGAAATCCTGATTCCCGAAGACTTCTTTAAAAAAATCGACCAGGTCAGCCCGAAAGATATCCGCGAACTGGCCGGAAGAATTTTTGATAATTCAAGGCTAAATTTAGCCATAATCGGGCCTTATAAAACGCAAGAAAAAATGTTCGCGAAGCTACTTAGATTTTAGGATTTGCGCAGTCGTCTTGTTACCGATTTCCTTTTGCTCTATTATGAGTCTTGCATAACATCTGACAATTTTTGGCCGACGTCGCTCCACCCTTACTCCACGCCGCTACATGATCGGCATCCATTTCAGCAAAACTCCAAATCTTATTCTTACCGGCATCATGTCCAAGAGCGCAATGCTGGCAGTTTGATTCGCCTTTTTTCTCTGCCTTGGCGGTTTGCGCAGTATAAACCGCCTTTTTGGTCGCATCGTCAAAAACTCTAACGTCAAGCAATTTCGCGTCAACAGAGCCTCCTAAAATATATTCAAAAATTCCTTTGCGGTTTTTTATATACGGGTCGCCATAAAGTTCACGTACTTCTTCCGAAACCTTTTTCGGATTGTATGATTTTTTATGGTATGCCTCATACAGCCGTCCCCACTCCAGTCCGCGCATCTCGCTTTCCACATCAATAAATACGCCGGAAACCCAATCAATCACACTGCAAAAATACCTTTTCAGCTCGGTAATATTTTTATCAAAACGATGACTGCTCATATAGTCTCCGATATTGCCTTTGCTTACCCAATCCAGCGCGCGTTCCAAAAAATCCTGCCTGTTAGCGCTGCCCGATACATACGCGCTCCATTTTTGGATATTTGAGTTTTGGCTGTTGCTAAACTCCTCTTTGCCTAGTGTTACAAATGGTCCAGAATACACCGCGTTAAGCAGTTCCTGATTATTTAATGGCACTCCCGCGATATTGATCGTTCTAAACCATTCTTTTATCTCGCTTTCGGTGCCTTCGCATTCATAAATGAGCAGTCTAGTTTCCCAAATTTTGGCTTTCTTGTCTTTTGCCATGCCGCTAAAATACTGCTCCATGCCGTTTTCGTCTTTGATAGCGAATTTGTCAGTTACAAAACGCCCAACGCTGGTGATGCGCTGCTGCCCGTCCAAAACTTCCAGGTTGTTTAGAGAAACTTTATTAAAATAAATCAGGCCGATTGGGTAGCTTTTAAGCAGAGATTCAATAACGGCAACCTCTCTTTTGCCGCCGTCGGAGGCATAGATATAGTTGCGCTGATACTCCGGCTGAATAGTAAGCTTGCCGGACAAACCAAATAACCCTTTGCCCTCAAGTTCGTTATAGACAAATCCGTTGCAAATATCTTTGACGGTAATGTTGGTTTTTAAAGTTGTTTTCATAATATTGAAATTTTTATTAACTCTTTATCACAAAACCCCCATTTTTTGTTCTAATCTCACATCCTCGTCTTGTTGCTCAAGCCACAGATCGTAATCTGACTTCTTTTCACCCTTTTTCTCAGCAAGGATGTCAACAGCCGGTTGACCTGTTTCAGCATCCACGAACTTTGTGCCTGTAGTTTTTTCAAAGAATTTTATAAATGCTTCAGCATCAATAATTGGTTTTTGCATAGGGGTTTTTATACTATTTTTTGCTTTCCAGCCTTTTTTGATTATATTTTTCCAATTCTTTTCTTACCTTTTTTTCCATTTCCAAATGTGAAACATTGCCGGAACTTTGCAATATTTTTTTATCGTTCAAAACCAAGAAACTATCCAGTTTGCCAATCCAATCTTTCATATACATCAATCTTTGTTCCACGCTTTGAAGCTCGGCAAAAGACAAAAATTGTTCCACCAACAAATTTAACCTTTTTAGTTCCAATTCCTCTAAATAATTTTTAGCGATTTGCGCTTGCTCTCTATTAATGATTTTTCCTTTCCAGTTGGTAAGCCCCAGATTTTCTTTTTTATTATCAATCCGGCTGCTGACAATTTCCGCCGCCGTAAGTCCGGTAATGGCATAATGGAATTTATTTTGCACAGTGGCATAAAATAATTTCGCGTAATTAGTTTTGGGATTATAATCGGCGCTGGTAGCAAAAACGTCCCGGACTTTTTGATAAAAATTTGCCTCGGAAGTCCTGATCCTCCTGATCCGTTCTTCCCACTCTTCAAAATAGGTTTTCTTCACCCGGCCTTCCGCCAAGCGTTCATCATCCATCACAAAACCTTTGACTATGTATTCTTTCAATTTTTGAGTAGCCCATATACGAAATTGGGTGCCGCGCAAAGAATTTATTCGATATCCTACGGAAATTATGGCATCAAGGTTATAATGTTTTGTGACATAATTCTTGCCATCAGAAGCAGTTACCGAGTATTCCTCGGTAACTGAATTTTCTCTTAGTTCAGCCTCTTTAAAGACATTTTTTAGGTGTAAACTGATGTTATCTGTTGAACAATCAAAAAGCTCCGCCATCTGCTTTTGCGAAAGCCAAACTGTCTCATTTCTCATCACCACCTCGACTTTCGTTTCGCCGTCTTCGGCGTTATAGATAATGATCTGGTTATTTTTATCTTGATCGCTCATAGGCCGCATTACTTAACATCAGGCAAATCTCTTAGTTTTGTCCCTTTGTATTTAAAATAATCTGCGCCGGCATAAGCTCCGCTTGCGTTTAATTCTTTTCGTTGCTCATAAAGCTTATAGGCAAGCGGCGACAATTTCCAGACCTGGCCTTCATATTCTACTTCGCGCTCACCAACAACTTTTGCCGATATATTTTCATCGTCTTTAAAAACAACTATTTCTCCATTTTTTATTCCTTTTCTGTAAAAAGTGAACAGCCTGCTCTCTTCTCTTACTTTTGACACCTCGTCAAACTCTTTTTCTTGGTCAACATTTTCAGGATAAATAATTTTACCCTTAAAAGAAAGCAATAATTGTCGGATCAATTCCTGGTCAAGCGCGAATAATTCACTCTCGCCGACCCGGTGCTTATTAAAAATATCATGCAGTAGCGACTCTTTATCAGCGTAATCCTCAAGCTCCATCGCAAAAAATCTTTTTAATCCGGCGACATTATAATAACCGTTGGCTTCAAGATTCCGCATCCGTTCCTGATAATTAGCAGTGCCGGTTTTTCCGATTTTTATTAAACCGGAAACCGCGGTTGTCATTATGTAAATTGCTCCTTTCATGTTGTTTATTTTAAAATACTATTTATCAAGTATCTGTTTAATTAAGTTAGTAGTCGTAGTCCAAAATAATTTTGCATCACCAATTACTATACTTTCGCCCATTCTCAATTCCTTTTCTGGATGTATATAATTTCTATAGTCTCTAATAAGGCGGCTAAAATCTGCTGAAGGCTTTGTAATAACTTTTATCTCACTCAAAACATCAATATAATCCTTAAGCATCCATTCTCCTAGCTGTTTTGGCCTATTCGTTTTATAGTCTTTAGGGGTTGACTTTTGTTTAAAAAGAACAGATTTATCATCAAACTTATTAATTTTTGCTATCAACACTGATTCTATCAAGCCACCCATCATGACAGTTGATGCGAGAGGAGCCTCGCATTTTAAACAATTTTCTATCTCTGCCCATCTTTTCTGTATTATACTAATCATCGCTTTATCAGAAATTAAAATTGAAAAATCAGGCATAACACTTGAATCATTATAAACAATTTCGCCAGATATAATTTTTTTAATGATTATTGACCTCAGTTTAATCAAATCATTTTTTAATTTGTTGATAATATTTTTATAAATAGCTCTCTTTGTCCTCTTATCCGAAAAATCTAATAGTCTACAATAAGAATCATGAATTTTAGAGATATCAGTAGAATCGTTAAAAAAAATAGAAAGTTTGGGCTGATAAAATTTAATCCAAGAATAAGAAGTAGCCTTGATTAAATCTTTTTCATCAATAGAATTGACTTGATCGATTTTCTTCTTATTTAAAATCTTTTTCAGACTTTCTAATTCAATAATAGCTTTATCTATAAATGAAATATTTTCGTGCATATTACTTTTTACTTTTTTTCTTGGTCACTTTTTTTTCTATACGGTTTCTCTTTTTCTTTTTAACTACTCTTCCGTCATTATTGTCAGGTAAAACCATTGCCACTAAATTTTCTCCAACCGTATTTAATTTATATTTTCCAGAATCAACCCTATCAAGATAACCTGATTTATTATAAACGTTGTTCAATGTTGCCGCAGGCTTCTGAAATCGGCTCCTATCAGACAAACGAGCAGCTTCATTTAAATCTTCACTAATAATAAACTCTTTTTTTTGGTCTTCTGGGGCTTCAAATTTAAAATAATAAGCCACCACTGCCACAAATTGAGCGTCACTGCTTGGATTTTTTTCATTAACAAATCTTTTAATATCAACTCCTCTGCTTTTGGTGATAGATTGATCGGGCTGAATTTGACTAGTAGTTTCAGATACACCAAGAGAATAACCTACATCTTTAATACTTGGAGCATTTTTCATGCCCATTCTTTCACAAGCCCATTTAATGATTCTCATTCTTTCTTCATCGTTAAATTTTTCTAAAGACTCAACTAAGATTTTTACTGCGTCGAGGTCTTCAAATGATTTTTTTTGCTCAGACATACATTTTTTAAATTAAATTATAAACTTATTTCCCAACTTTCTTATGCCCAATAAAAATTCTCTTGTACGCCCTTTCGCTATTTATCAACGGCTGCGATACTTTGCTTTTTTCGTCCCATAATCCATTTGAAAAACCTCTACCTTCACTTTCAGTGGCTCCTAAAATCTCAAACTGCTCCGGATTGTATTTATCTAAGAAACTGATCGGCACGCCCATTACGCCGTCATAATCGCTAGGGATGGCATCGGTGAAGGGAACTTCTATGGCGTTGTAATTATCATATTTATCATACGCCTTTTTGCCTTTAATTTCTTTGTGCCTGCTGTATTTTAAATTTTCTTCCATGGTCATGAGCGGCAAAGCTCTGTGGCGGCGCCCGTGGTCAAGGCGGGTAAACCAGCAGGAATTCCCGAGTCTTGTATAGTTGCCAACATACCCTAGCCTAGCCGCTTTTAGCCTATCACTCTCCGCAATCTCAAAACCATTCGGCACGGCAAAGACCATATCACTCCCGTTGCCAGTCGCGCCAAGCCACATCTTGTTTTCCTTAATTTTTGGAAAAACTTCCTTATACGTTATAGCGTTCATGTTGCCGATAATCACGAACTTTTTATTGTACTCAAAAAGCTGTTTGACGTATTCGCGGAAAAGGCTGAACGGGGGATTGGTTACTACAATGTCGGATTGTTTTAGTAATTCTACGCACTCGGGACTTCTGAAATCGCCATCTTCATTAAGCGGAGTCCATTCGTTATGCTTATTTGCCTTTAACTGCTTGGCAACATCCTTTAGGTTGAATTCGCCATCGCCGTCTAAGTCATGCACTTCATTGATAATAAATTTGTTGGCGGTTATCTTGGGGCGGCCTTTTGATTTTGGGAGAGATTTATTATCGCCAAACAACTCTAGTTGCGTGTTGGCTACGGGCGAGGGCTTGTAGCTGGTAGTGATAAGCTGTTTTAATCCGAGTTTATTGAAATTGAGCACGAAATAGCGAAAAAAATTGCTCTCATACGGATCGTCGCAATTGCAATACACCGCCTTGCCGCGGAATGCATTGGGGTTAAATTCCAGATACGCTTCAATTTCTTTCTGAATATCGCCGTACTGGGTATAAAACTCGTCATTTTTTGCCCTTTTTGCGTTCGTAAGATTGCTGTTTGCCATATTGACTATACCCCTAAAATTAAATAAAATACGAGTATTAAGGCTTGGTTATATTATAGACCTGATTGGCTAAAGCTGGCAAATTTGGCGGACGAATGAAAGATGGATTGGCGGATTTTAAACTGGGAAAAACATGAACGCTTCGTTAACAAAACTAAACCCCGAACAGCTAAGAGCGGCAACCCATACCGAGGGGCCGCTTTTAATTGTGGCTGGCGCCGGAACCGGAAAAACAACCGTGCTTGTTAACCGGCTGGCTTTTTTAATTGAAAAGGGCCTCGCTAAGCAGGAAGAAATTTTACTTATCACTTTTACCCGCAAAGGGGCCGAAGAGATTGACGAACGGGCCGATAAACTTTTGCCTTACGGGTATGTTGACCGCTGGATTTCCACCTTTCATGATTTCTGCGCCCGGATTTTGCGCGAGCACGCTTTGGATATCGGTTTGCCGGGCGACTTTAAAGTTATAACGCAGACCGAAGCCTGGGTCATCGTAAAAAAACATTTGGACGAATTTAACCTGGATTATTACCGGCCTTTAGGCAATCCAACCAAATTCATCCACGAACTTTTAAAGCATTTTTCCCGCTTAAAAGACGAAGATATCGGGCCGAGCGAGTATCTTGAATACGCGAGCGGATTGGAGCAGGACTCTGACGCCATGATGTCGGGCGGGAAAGGCAGTAAGGTAAAATCTAAGGTGAAGGGCGCCAGGGCCGCAAAGGCGGAGAAAGCGCTAGGCAAAGCGCTAACTGAAACCGCGGACAACGATATGGACGGCATGGAAGCCTCGCGGATTATAGAGCTGGCCAATGCATATCACGCCTATAATAAACTACTACTGGACAATAGTTATCTGGATTTCGGCGATTTAATTTGCTATACGCTTAAACTGTTTCGCGAGCGGCCGAACATCCTAAAAATCTATCAGGAAAAATTTAAATACATCATGGTGGACGAATTCCAGGATACTAACTGGGCCCAATACGAAATGATTAAAATTTTGGTTGGCGAAAAGAAAAACTTGGTTGTTGTTGGTGACGACGATCAGGCAATCTATAAATTCCGCGGTGCGTCCTTATCCAATATCATGCAGTTTAAGGATGATTTTCCCAAGGCTAAAGAAGTGATTCTAAACCTGAATTACCGCTCGGGCCAGGCCATACTAGACAAGGCTTACGAATTTATCAAGCATAACGACCCAAACCGGCTGGAAGTAAAATTAAAAATAGGGAAGGACCTAAGAGCCCAGAAAAAGGAACCGGGCAATGTGGAGCACCTCTATTTCATGAATGACGAGGACGAAACCCGGGCGGTTATAGAAAAAATCCTTAGCTTAAAGCGCGAAGACAAAGAAGCGAGTTGGGCCGATTTCGCGATTTTAACCCGGGCAAACGACACAGCCAATAAATTTATTGCCGAGCTAAAAAGAAATGACATACCGGGAGATTTTCTTTCGCAAAAAGGGCTTTACTTTAAGCCGGCGATTTTGGACATCGTTTCCTATTTTCGCCTCTTGGACAATTATCATGAATCTTCGGCCTTATTCCGGGTTTTAAATATCCCGGCCTTCCGTTTAAGCCACGCTGACATTATAGCGGTTAATTTTTTTGTCCGGGCCAAGGGCTGGTCTATGTACGAGGGCATCGCCAATATCGCCGCTGTTCCTAAAGTCAGCCCGGAAGGAGTAGCGAATGCCGCCAAACTAACAGCCATGATCGCAAGGCATTCGGTCCTTGCCCGCCGGGAAAAGCCTTCGCGGATATTTTTACAATTCATTAACGAGTCCGGCCTGATCCGCGATTATGATTTTGACCGCGACAAAGAAATTTTTAACCAGATCAGCCAGTTTTACAAACGGATAATTTTTTACGAAGACAATGACCCGGATTTAAGGTTAAGGGATTTTATGGAACTCCTAAACCTGGAAATGGAGTCGGGCGAGTCTGGATCCTTAAACGCTCAAGCCGACGACGCCGATACGGTAAAGGTTATGACCGTCCACGCCGCCAAGGGAAAGGAATATAAGTTCGTTTTTATTGTCAATGTCGCTGACAAAAAATTCCCGACTATCGGCCGGGGTGAAAAAATACCGGTGCCGGACGCTTTAGTCCGGGAAAAATTGCCGGAAACCGGGGACGAGCATTTAGAAGAAGAGCGCCGGCTTTTTTACGTTGCGATGACTCGGGCTAAGGAAAAACTCTTTTTTACGAGCGCTGAAGATTACGGCGGAGTAAGAAAGAAAAAGATTTCCCGGTTTTTATTTGAAGCCGGAGTGGCAAAGGAAGGGGCTAAGCCTATGTATGCCGAAATTCAGGTAAAGGGCGCTAAGAGTCCGGGCGATATGTTTTTACCCGAAAAAGAAAAAGCGCCAGCCTGCCAGGACAAATATTATCTGCCTTCAAAATTTTCTTTCTCCCAGGTAGAGACTTACAATAACTGCCCCTTGCAGTATAAATTTAATTACATCTTAAAAATCCCGACCCCGGGCAAAGCGGTTTTTGTTTACGGCCGGGTTATGCATAGCGTTTTAAGGGATTTTCTCTCGCCGTTAATGGAAGCCGGCGGCATCCAGCCGGGGTTATTCGGCGCCGCGAAAGGGAAAGGCGGGAAAGCCGCTTATCCGGACTTTAAAAAACTTTTAGACATATTCGCCGCCCGCTGGGAGGACGATGGTTATGATGATCAAAAGCAAAGGGAAGGCTATAAGAAAAAAGCTCGGAAGTCGCTTGAGATTTTTTACGCTGACTTAGAAGAAAACGGCTGGCCCGAACCCCTATACTTAGAAAAAAACTTTGCCATGCGGCTCGGAGAGTTTATGTTCCGCGGGGCGATTGACCGGGTAGACCGGCTTTCGGACGGGACGGCTATGATCATCGACTATAAAACCGGTCAGCCAAAAGACAAGTTAGCCTTTGAAGAGAAACGCCAGCTCATATTATACCAGCTGGCTTTAGAAGACTTATTTAAAATTAAAGTTTCCAAGCTCGCTTACTATTACCTGGACAGCGGGAAGAAAATCGCATTTAGCGCTACAGAAAAAGACGTTGAGAAATTTGAGGAACAGGCTTTGGCTTCAATAGAGCGGATCCGGAGCTGTGATTTTACGCCGACTCCTGGATTTGTCTGCGACTGGTGCGACTTTAACGGGATTTGCGAGTTCAGGAAAATCAATAACCGGTAGAGTGTTGAAATGCAAGGGAAAAACTGATAGCATATAATTATCAATTATTGAATACGAACCAACCACCGAAAACATGGGCTTAAAATCGTATCTATTTGTCATGACTCTCGCTACGGCCGTATGCTGGGCGGTTTTTTCGTATATAACCTGGACCGTCAATCCGGAAGTAACCAACGGGGTGGGCTTTTTCCTTTTTTATTTGTCTTTATTTTTATCCATCGTTGGAACAACGGCCATCTTCGGTTTTGTAATCCGGTTTATTGCTTTTCGGCGCGACTTTGCCCTGCGCGCGGTAATTGAAGCTTTCCGGCAGTCGTTTTTATTCGCCGGGCTGGCTATCGTAGTATTGATACTGCTTTCCAAAGATATGTTTAACTGGGTAAACCTCGCCTTTTTGGTAATCGGCTTAAGCGTCTTGGAATTTTTTCTAGTGAGTTATAATAAACATGACATAAGCGCCGTAAAAGAATATGGTGAACAGTAAAGCGGATAATGAAATTTTTATGTTTATCCAAAAGAAAGATGAATTCTAATATGAAAAAAGAACTGGAAAATTTAAAAAAAGAAATTTCGGAACAACTGGCCAAAGTTAAAAATCTGGATGCTTTTCGCGATTTAGAAATAAAATATCTTGGCCGCAAAGGCGAACTGGCCAAAGTTATGAAAGCGGTGGCGCAACTGGCGGACGCGGAAAAAAAGGAAATGGGCCGGCTCGCTAATGAATTGAAAAACGAAGTCTCGGGAAAGTTCCGGGAGATTAAAGAAGCGCTTGAACAAACCGGTAAAATTGAGAGCCAGATTGACGCAACTCTTCCCGGCGAAAAAATTATCTCCGGCCACCTACATCCGATAACTATCGTCCAGGAAGATTTAGAGGATTTTTTCCGCAGTCTGAATTTCAGGATTTTGGAAGGCCCGGAATTGGAGAGCGACTTTTTTAATTTTGAAGCTTTGAATATTCCCCCCCATCATCCGGCCCGCGACATGCAGGACACTTTTTACGTTGACGTAAAAAACAGCCAGGGAGAAAACGACCTGGTTTTACGGACGCATACTTCACCAGTCCAGGTGCGGTCCATGCTTAATTATGGGGCGCCGCTGCGCTGTATAATTCCGGGAAGATGCTTTCGTTCGGAAGCGACTGATGTCCGGCACGAGCACACTTTCTACCAGCTGGAAGGCTTGGTAATTGATAAAGGCATAAACATCCGGCATTTAAAGGGAGTTTTGGAAGCCATGGCCAAGCACCTTTACGGCCCGGAAACCGAAGTGCGCCTGCGGCCTAAATTTTATCCTTTCGTCGAGCCGGGTTTTAACGGGGAAGTAACTTGCTTTATCTGCCGCGGCCAGGGTTGCCGGCTATGTAAGCAAACCGGATGGCTGGAGATTTTCGGGGCCGGCATGGTTCATCCTAACGTCCTTCGGGCAGGGAAAATCGATCCGGAAAAATATACGGGATTCGCGTTCGGTTTCGGATTGAACAGGATTGTCATGCTTAAGTACGGCATAGAAGACATCCGGCTGTTTAACAGCGGAGATATAAGATTTTTGGAACAGTTTTAATTTAGACAGTCATTATTAATTGGCGCCCAATAAATTTTCAAATATGCATTTATCGCTAAACTGGTTAAAAGATTTTGTCGATTTGCCGAAAAAAATAGATCCCCGGGAGCTGGGGCGGCTTTTGACTTTGCATACGGTTGAGATAGAAAGCGCCGCCAGCCAGGCGGATAAGTTTGATAAAATCATTGTCGGAAAAATATTGGAAGTGAAAAAACATCCTAACGCCGACCGCTTGCAATTGGCTTTAGTGGATTCAGGGAAGGAAAAGCTGGAAATCGTTTGCGGGGCGCCGAATATCAAACCCGGCCAGATGGTTCCCTTGGCTTTAATCGGGGCGGTTATGCCTAATGGCCTGGAAATCAAGGAAGTGGATGTCCGCGGGATAAAATCCCAAGGCATGCTCTCGGCGCCGGACGAACTCGGTTTAGGAGAAGACCATTCCGGAATTTTGATTTTGGACAAAAAAGCCAAATTGGGCCAGTCCTTTTCCGATTACCTGGGGCTCTATGACGTCATTTTAGAAGTGGATAATAAATCCATTACCCACCGGCCGGACCTTTGGTCGCATTTGGGCATTGCCCGGGAAATTTCCGCTTTTTTAAACGTAAAGCTTACAAAGAAAGCTGATAAATTGGCAGGCGGCGGGACAAAGATCACGGCCGACAACAAATACGTTGACCTGAAGGTAAAAGTTTTAGACGAAAAATTATGCCCGCGGTATATGGCCGTAGCTTTGGACAGGATTAAGATCGCCCAGTCGCCAAAATGGATGGAAGACCGCCTCGTCGCCGCCGGCGTCCGACCGGTGAATAATATCGTTGATGTTACTAATTATGTCATGCTCGAAATCGGCCAGCCAATGCATGCTTTTGATTTGGTTAAAATCTGCCCGGGCGGAAAGGATGAAAAAATCGGCTGTGAAATAAAGGTGAGAAGAGCGGCCAAAGGAGAGGTTATGATGACTTTGGACGGGAAAGAAAGGGAATTGCATGAAAATATGCTCGTCATTGCCGATAAGGAAAAAGCGATTGCCGTCGCCGGCGTGATGGGCGGAGGCGCGTCCGAGATTTCATCCGACACGGATTCAATAGTCCTTGAGTCAGCCAGCTTTGATTATATATCCATAAGAAAAACTTCCCGCGATTTGGGGCTTCGCTCCGAATCGTCCATGCGTTTTGAAAAGTCTTTGGATCCGAATTTGGCCGAGGCGGCCTTATCCCGGGCGGTAGAGCTAATTAAAGAGATTTGTCCGGGCGCGAGAGTTGTCAGCCAGACAGCCGACGAAAAAAATTTCAAATTAAATACCAGCCCGCTAAAAATCAGTTTAAACTGGCTTAACGAAAAAGTCGGGCAGGTAATTGATTGGCGGGAAATAGAGAGGATCCTAAAGAGCCTGGGATTCGGGCTAGTGAAAAAAGGCGATGAACTTACTATCGCCATTCCTTCCTGGCGGGCGACCCGCGATATAAGCATTAAGGAAGATATTGTTGAAGAGGTGGCAAGGATTCATGGCTACGAAAAACTGGCTCCGGCTTTGCCCGAAATAAATCTCGCGCCCCAGCCAAAGGAGAAAAATCAGGAATTAAAAAGGAGGGCCAGAAAAATTTTATATTTAGGCGCCCGGCTAACCGAAATATATAACTATTCTTTCGTCGGTGAAGCCGAGCTCGCCAAATTGAATATAGAGCCGGCCGGCCATATTAAACTTTTGAACCCGATTGCTTCCAACCAGGCGCTTCTTCGCCAAAGTTTGACGCCCAATTTGATTGAAAATATAAGAAAAAACCAAAGCCGCTACCCGGAAATGGGAATTTTTGAGATCGGAAATATTTTTTCCAGCCTGCCGGGCGACCTAGCCTTGGACGATAAAGGCGAAGGACGCCTGCCGTTCCAGGAAGAATGCCTGGGAATCGTAGTGTACGGCACAGGGAGCGAAGAGCTTTTTTTGAAAATAAAAGGGATTATTACTTATCTTCTTTTTAATTTAGGATTGCCTGCTAAGTATGTCCCTTTGGAAGAAAAACCGGGCTGGATGGATAAAAACGCGGCGGCCGGAATAGAAATTGGAGAAGTATCAATCGGTTCGGCCGGGGTATTGGACGGCCGGATTGCCAAAGCCAGCGGGATAAAGCGGGAAGCGGCAATCGCGGAAATCAGCCTGAAGAAACTTGAAAATTTCTTCCCGCCAAGAACTAATTACCGGGAAATCGAAAAATATCCTTCGGTTATCCGCGACTTGTCTTTTGTCCTGCCGAAGAATATATTGTATAATAAAATAAAAGATGAGATAGAAAATTTTTCCGAGCTTATTAAGTCGGTTGAACTTTTCGATGTTTATGAGGGAGAAAAGTTCGGCGCCGGAAAAAAGAGCCTGGCTTTCCAGGTATACTATTCAGCCCAAAGGACTTTGACTTCGGAAGAAGTGGAGGAAGTGCAAAAGAAGCTGGTCAAGCAT
>Ga0172379_10004246_pt1 | contig 21488 bp, 18 predicted proteins | sample GrowelOW334metaG_FD_119756 | JGI IMG/M metagenome (GOLD analysis project Ga0172379, IMG submission 119756) | Groundwater microbial communities from an aquifer near a municipal landfill in Southern Ontario, Canada - Groundwater well OW334 metaG | ecosystem: Environmental > Aquatic > Deep... | reverse complement strand
GGATTGGAGGGATCTATCCGCATCTGCTTGAAATAAAGCACGGAAAGAAGCTCGACGATCGAGAGCGAACCGCCGATATGGCCTACGCCAAGGTAGCCGATCGCGTCGATGGTCCTTTTCCTGATTTCCCTGGCGGCGTTCTCGAGGCGGACGCGCTCATCGGCATCCAAAGCCCGCCCTGCGGCAGGCATTGCATCTCCCAACCCCTTCATTCGATCACGTCCCAACCAAGGAGGCCAGCGGCAACGCGCAGCGGCTCGATAAAATCGCCATACACCATCGAGGCATGATGCGCGATGCCATTCTTTACGACGACATCGAGCACCTCTTTGACCGGTTTTTCGAAGATAGCCTTTAGGTAGGTACCCGTCAGCTCCTTATCCATAGGCACCGCCTTGGCGCGCTGAAGGAAAAGTCGCTTCCGCCCCCTCGCGCTGTCGATGCGGGCGATCGATATATCCCCCGATTTGAGCACGAAACCCGCGGTCACTCCCTTGCCGCCCGCGAAATAGGTGTCGAGGGAGCGAATAGAACAGCCATCCCAAAGATTGCAGGGAGCGACGCCGCAATGCCATAGAAGGGCGAAGTTCTTGGCGATATTGATTTGCGAAAAATCGAAAAGATACGGTGTTTCGCCGCCGATCGCCTTTTGGATAAGCATGGAAAGCGCGCCTTCCAAGTCCCCCTCGCAGGCGAGAAGCCTGCCCTCGGATTGCAGGAGGGACATAGCGGCGCAGGGGGAAATCCCAAAATCGCGGGCGAACTCAGGCCAGCAGCGAATGGCCAGCGCGTCGATGCGGTGTTTCGCGCAGAAGGCATCGAGCTTCGCTGAAAGCTCGGCCACTTTCGAAACCTGGTCCTTTCTCAGCGCCGAGACATCGAACAGAGAGCGAATCTGCGCGTCGCGCGCGGCCACGGCCGAAGGTTCGACCGCGAAACCGTAGACATCGCTCAACTCGTAGTGGTCGACCAGCACCGAACCCGAAGCATAGAGCGAAGGATCATCCACGGAAAGATTGAAGAAGCCATGGGCCCTGTAGCCAAGAAGACCAACGCGCGATTCCCGCAGGGCCACGATGACGCGAATCGCGTCTACCCAGATTTCGTCGATCCTGGCGCCGACGTTGACCCTATAGTCATCGATGCCGGCCTTGTACAAGTTGGAAGCGTTGAGATTGACGCCGCAGACCGAGTTCAGCCGTATCTTGCCGCCATCGTAGGGAAGCTCATCGAGACCCCAGAGAAGGAGGGGAAGTTTGCACAACTTGCGGATCTCCAGCACCAGATGGCCGAGGTGGAAGGTTCCGGATATGCAGACAATGGCGTCCAGCCTCGATTCGGCCAAACGTCGGGCCGCTGTCTGGGCTTCTTCGACGGAGATGACCAGATCCTGGACGATTTCCCATTCCACCGCCTCAAGCGCCTGAACTTCGACCACAAGATTCCGATATATTTCCGCCGCCGCCTTGTAGTCGAAGGTTTCGCGCGCGAAACAGACAAGACCTAGTCTGATTTTCTGCTTCATGTTGACTCCGTGATTTATTTTCTTATTGAAAGTAAATACTATAATTCGGATTTCGTCAACATCAAAGCATGGAGGACCGGGGTTAACCGAGGAAGGAATCGACGACGAGATCGGCCGCGCCGCGCTGCGCGAGCCCTGGGTCGTAGGGACGACCGAAAAACCGCGGCCTGGCGTCGTCGAAGAGGGAACTGCTACGCGCGATTTTGCTCTCGACGCGACGGGCAAGCTCCGTGGCGACCTCGCCCGAATGGGTTATGAAGAGGAAGGAAGAAGGGCGAAAAAGCCGGGAGACCGTCTGAACGGCCGAGCTTAAATAGCCGGCCGCCGCATCCAGCGTGGCTTCGGTCGATTCGCCGCAGGACTCGATATTCTCGAAAAGCCAGCGTCCTGAACCTTTGCCGCAGCTGTCCAGGCTCGACATAAAAGCCTCGAGACAGCCGCTGGCGCCGCATATGCAGGATGGGCCCTCATAATCGATCGAGATGTGGCCCATCTCGATCGTATTGCCCCGAGGGCTCATGTAGATTTTACCTCCATCGATAAAGGCTCCATTGACTCCCGACCTGAGCAAGAACATGAACATCGAGTCCTGCTCGCCGAGCTTTCCATAGCGGAATTCGCTTAAGGCGATGATGGAACAATTGTTGTGGAGATACACCTTCAAACCCAGCTTCTCTTCGAGCGAGGCCGCGATCGGGAAATTCCTCATGTCGGGGATTCGGGGGTAGAAGGTCACGATGCGGCTTCCGACATTGACCTGGCCGGGGGCGCCGAGGCCGACACCCAGGACCTTCTCTCTCGGAATCCTCAGGGAAGCCAGGGCTTTCTCGATCAGCGCCACGATTATCTCGAGCACTTGCGCGGCATTTTCCGATCTCGACAGGGAATCGGTGCTCGAATAGACGGAGGTACCCTGGAAATCGAAAATGCCGATCGATATTTGCTCGACCCAGAATTCCACGCCGATGAAGTACATGGCGTCCCGCTTGGCCACATAGGCGAGCGGCCGCCTGCCTTTGCGTTCAGGCTTGCCCTTTTTCGGCGCCGAAATGGCCGCGCGCTCCAAAGGAACGATATATCCCGCCTCTTCGAGGTACGAGAATATGCGAAAAATGGTTGGGGGCTTCAAGCCGGTCGCGGTCACGACTTCCGATTGGGAGACGCCTTTTCCCCTCGCCTGGTAGATAAGCCTGAGGACAAGGTTTTCATTGCGCTGGCGAACGTCCGCCGCGCGGAGCGGGCCTGATTTTGCTGTCATGACCATCATCAAAGAGCATAACTCATGATTCGTCCGCTGGGAAGCCATCGTTCATATTGTCTTTCTGGAGTCGGACGCGATATTCTTCCGTTATGAAAAGCAAAAAAATCCTTGCCGTCGCGGCTTTTTCCCTTTTGCTGCTGAGCGGGTTAGCCGCCTTCGATATCGGATCGGCCTCCATCTCGATAAGCTCCGAGGCCGTCGCCAGTCCCGGACTCGCCCTTGTCACCATCCGCGCCGTACCCAGCGGCACCCAGATAATCGTCGATGGAGGCATGATAGGATATTCAAGCTGGAGCGGCACGCTGACGCCTGGCCACCACTTGATTTCAGCGTCGGCCGCCGACCATTACGCCGCCCAGTTCCCTTTCGTCGTGCAGGAAAACACGAAATATTCCATTTCCATAAGGCTCGAGCCCCATACGGGATATCTGGCGATCGAAGTCACGCCGGCTGATGCCGCAATCTCCGTGGATGGGACCAGGGTCTATGGCAACCTCATAGAGCTCCCCGTAGGCTATCACTCAGTCGTCGTGAAAAAGTTCGGTTTCAACGAAGAAAAGGCGCCTTTAACCATACTCTGGCACAGAACCTCGACGCTGAGCATAGGGCTCAGTCCTTCCGCCTTCGAAATAAGCGCGTACCGCCTAAAACCGGAAAGCTTCAACCCTTTGAACAAGGGTATCTACAATCGCGCGGGATTGTCGTTTTCGGTGACCGCCCCGGGCTACGGCTCCATCCTGATAGCGGATGATGCGGGCAGGACGGTATACAGCGAGGCATTGCCAGTTTTCGCGACATGGTCGCAGCATTTCATATGGAGAGGGACGGACGCGAAAGGAACCCGCCTGCCTGATGGCGAATATGACTTAAAATTGTCGCTCTGGCCCCTTCCCTCCTCAGAAGGGCAGGGCTCTCAGCAGAATCCGGGCTATTCGGAGGCAGGCCAGAACCCGGCTTTGCCCGCGATATCGGGCAGCGAGGGGGAGCCAGCCGCCAGCTATTCCTCGAAAGTGAAGATCGATTCATCGCTGCGCATCGTTCCCTCGGGCAGTTCCGCAGCGAGGCCTGGCTTGCTTTATTTCGCGAATCCGGCGGTGAGCGAGCTTTTTCCCGGAAGCGCGGAGCTGACGGGGAGCTTCCCTTCGGGCGCCTCGCTTTCCCTTGGCTTCAAGGTTGGGAATTCGGCGATGCTCGCGATCGAGGGTGTCTACGATACCGCTCCCGGCGGCGCCGTGGCGGGCAGCCTTCTCAGGAATATCGTGAAGTCGCCAACCCTCGATCTCGCTCTTTTCGCTCGCCTGGCCTGGAGCGGCGCGATCGTCCCGACCTATCCCGGCTCAGCCTCCGAGGCCGAACTTGCCCTTCCCTTTGCCCTCGCGATGGGAAATTTGCGTATCGGCGTGGCTCCCGGCCTTGTCTATGACCTGAGGAACGCGACCCTGGCTCCGCGCGCCAGCGCCGGAATCTGGTACGAAAATCCGGGTTTGAGCGCGGGTATCTCGGCCCAGGGAAGCTTCGGGACAGCGCCTTTCATGAGCTCGGGGAACCCCCTTCTTGCCGCGGTCGAGGCGAGAACGCTCTTCGACAGGCTGCCTTTTACCTTCCTGTTCAGGCTTTCAGGCGCCTTCGAACCCGAGCTGACGAAACCAGCGGCGAGCATCGGCTTCGGCGTGGCGTGGTGAGCATAAGCAAAAAAAAGGAAAGCATAGTGGAAAATTCCCAGAACGCCCCTCGGGTCAGCCTCGTGCGATGCGCCGAATACCGTCCGGAGGCCCTCGACGAGGCCATAGCCCAGGCCGCTGAATTTGCCTTCTTTCCCGATATCTCCGGAAAACGGATTCTCGTGAAGCCCAACCTTCTCAAGGCCGCGACGGTGGACAAAGCGGTGACGACGAACCCTGAATTCCTGTCCGCCGTCCTGCGCTTCCTCTGGAAGAGGGGAGCGAAGCGCATCGTGGTGGGCGATTCGCCTGGTTTCCAAAGCGGCATCTCGGCGGCGAAGGCCTCTGGCGTTTACGCCGCCACGATCGCGAGCGGGGCGGAGTGGGAGGATTTCGTTCCCGGGAAACCTCGTTCCGCGCCCGAGGCGAAACTCGTGAAAAACTTCACGCTCGCGTCGGCCTTGGACACCTGTGATTTCATCGTCAACCTCCCCAAGCTCAAAACCCACCGGCTCATGAACTATACAGGGGCCATAAAAAACCTATTTGGGCTTATCCCCGGTTTGGGAAAAAGCGGCATGCACCTGCGATTCGCCGACAAGGGCAAATTCGGCACGATGCTCGTCGATCTCGGCTTGTCGATTCCTAATTGCTTCAGTTTCATGGATGGAATCGTCGCCATGGAGGGCGAGGGCCCCGGCGATGGCGACCCATTCCAGCTCGGGCTCATCCTCGCATCGGGCGACGCGGCCGCGCTGGACTGGATCGCGGCGCGCTGCATCGGTTACGACCCGCTTCGGATACCCTACCTCGTGGATGCCCTCAGGCGGAGAGGAGGGAATCCCGCGGCGCCGGATATCGACGTCGGACCGGGCCGCGTCGCCGAGCTTGCCGCCAAAGATTTCAAGTTGCTGCCCTATGAGGGGCCGGTATCCGCCGCCATCTCCGCTATGCCCGCCTTCGCCCGCCCCTTCATAAAGCGCGTCATAGCGGACAGGCCGATTTTTCACCCCGCCTTGTGCATTGGCTGTTCCGCCTGCGTCAAAATTTGTCCCGCCGCGGCCTTGGAACTCGACAAGAACCGGCTTGGACAGCATCAAATCCGCATCGATGACGCCGCCTGCATAACCTGCTTCTGCTGCCATGAGATCTGCCCCGCCCACGCCATATCGATCGGAAGAATTCTCTCAAGAAAACCGGGGGAGAAAAAACGCCTATGAGTCAAGCCGGTTTGACTCCCTATCTCGATTTCGCAAACCGGGATGCCTATGCGAAGCTCGACCTTCCGGCCGCGGAAGCGCGCGCCGGGAGACTCTACATTGACGCCGCCGGATTGGAGGAGCTTTCCCGCAAGGCCTTTTCGGAAATAGCATTCAAATTCCCCCGCGGGCATCTGGAGCTTTTGGCTCGCATTCTCGAAGACCCCGAGGCATCGGCCAACGAAAAATTCGTAGCCGCCGCTCTCCTGAGAAACGCCGCCATCGCCGCCGAAGGCTTGCTGCCGATTTGCCAAGACACGGGCACCGCCCTCATCTATGGATGGAAAGGCTCAAGAATATCGATTGTTTCGGCCGATGGAGCTGATGAGGCCGACGAAGCGATTCCGCTTGCCAAGGGCGCCGAGGAAGCCTATTCGGAAAGGCGCCTGCGAAAATCCCAGTTGGGACCCGAAGCCGTCCTCACCGAGAAGAACACGAAGGACAACCTGCCCGCCATGCTGGACCTCCGCGCCGTTCCCGGCTCCGAATACAGATTCCTCTTTGCCGCCAAGGGTGGCGGTTCGACAAGCCGTACAAGCCTCAGCATGGAAAGCCCCGCGATTCTGCGAAGGGATGTCCTCGAAAAAACCCTTGCCTCGCGGATCAAGGCGCTCGGGGCATCGGGCTGTCCGCCCTATACCATAGCGATCGTTCTCGGCGGATCCAGCCCCTCCCAAACCCTCTACGCTCTCGAACTCGCCGCCTACGGCTTGCTGGACAAGGTTCCCCAAAGCGCCAAAGCGCCGGGAGCGCCCTTGCGCAGCGAGGAGTGGGAAGCGATCGCCAAGGCCGCGGCGGAGGCCACCGGGATTGGCGCCCAATGGGGCGGCAAATATTTAGCTCTGGAAACGAGGTTCCTTCGCCTTTCGCGTCATGCCGCGAATCTGCCGCTGGCGATCGGCGTATCCTGTTCCGCCCATCGGAAGGCGCGGGCGATCGTGGATGAAAGCGGCTGGTATCTGGAAAAAATGGAGAACGATCCGGGCAGGCTCATCCCGAAATCGAGCCCCCTCATCCCGGGGGCCGTCGAAATCGATCTGGACGCCCCCTCCTCCGTATGGCTTGAGGCCTTGCGAAAGCTACCGGCGGGCACTGGCGTTTCCCTGTCCGGAACGGTGACCGTGGCGCGGGACGCCGCTCACGCGCGGATCGCCGCCGCGATGCGGGATGGCAAGGCCGTCCCCTCCTATTTTTCCGAACATCCGATCTTCTACGCCGGCCCCACCGACCCTGCGCCCGGGCAGGCGAGCGGCTCGTTCGGGCCGACGACAGCCTCCCGGATGGATAGCTACCTCGAGCCTCTCCTGAGGCAGGGGGCTTCGCTTGTCACCATCGCGAAGGGTGGAAGGGGAAGGGAAGCTGTCGCCGCCATCGCCGCGGCCGGTGGCGTCTACCTGGCCTGCATCGGCGGCGCCGCCGCCATCACCGCTCGAGAGCATGTGCTCGAGAGCAAGGTTATCGACCACGCCGATCTCGGCATGGAGGCGGTGCGTCTAGTGCGGCTGAAAAATCTTCCTGCCCTCGTCATCATTGACGCTCGAGGCTCAAGCTTCTATTCTTGATTCGATATGACAGTCTCTGAAAAGCCAGGGCAAACTGGCATCAGATTTGGCGCGAATTATTTCCTTTTCTTCGCGATATACGGGATTTCGGGTCCCTATCTCCAGATAATCCTGAGGAGGATTGGCTACAGTCCCGCCTCGGTCGGGCTTTTGCTGGCCTGCTTCGAACTGATCGGCATAGCCGGCCCCATTTTCCTTGCCCGAAAAGCTGACGCCCTCGGCCGATTCAACCCCTTCCTTCTCGCGTCCAGCGCGGCGATCCTTGTAGGCTTGACCCTTCTCGTGACCATCAAGTCGCCGTTGGCGACGATCATCGGCCTTGGCCTGCTTTCGCTCGGATTGAAGACGCCGGTGCCTGTCCTGGACACATCGGCCCTAAAAGCCATTGACGCCGATCGGCTGCGGGGAAGAAAGGTGCCCAATTATGGCGTGATACGCGCGGTCGGGTCGATAGGATTCGTCCTGGTCACGATAGCGGTGCAAAACATCCCCGGCTTTGACGCGAGCCCGCCGGCGGTGATGGCTATCGCCATGGGAATCCTGACCTTGGGCTTTCTCGCCGGTCTCGCCTGGCTTCCCGAGATGGGGCATGGCCCGCGGTCGGCAAAAAAAATCCCCCTCAACTTGTCCTGGATCGATTCCACCTTTATCGCCGGCCTCGCGGTCATCGCCCTTGGGCGCCTGGCCATGGCTCCGATAGGCTCGTTCTTTTCGCTCTATCTTGTCGAATCCCTCGATTGGCACGCGATAGGCGCCATGTCGGCCCTGGGCGCGAGCGTCGAAATCCCGATGTTGATGATCACCTGGCGATTCATGAGGAAGCGAAGCCCCATGCAACTGATCGGCATCGCTTCGGTCGCCATTGTCCTGAGACTGCTCATCTACGCCGTTTTCCCGAGCCGAATTGGCGTCGTTTTCGGCCAACTCCTGCACTCGCTCTGCTATGGGCTTTTCCAGCCAGCCGCCGTGGCTTTCATCAGCCTTAAGACGCCCCCGGAAGAACGAACCATGGGCATGGCGCTACTTCTCGGTTTCGGGATGGGACTACCTGCTGTTTTGGGAAGCGCCTTAGGGGGACTTGTCGTGGAAGCTTTGGGGTATCGTTGGCTCTTCGCTGTCTTCAGCCTCTTCGCCGTCGCCAGCCTCGTCCTCTATCGGGTGAATGAGGAATCGCTCAAATCCGTTCGCTGAACCGTCCCGCTTAAAAAGCCGGGATGCCGTTTTTCCTCATGCACTTCTCCGCGAGAAAAAGCGCCGTGGCCATCAGGGCGTGGCTAAGTTCCCCCTCGCCCATTCCATCGCGGATCTCACGGGCGGGAACAAGGATGGCGTCCACGACTTCCTGCTCGTCGAGATTGCGTTCGACGGCGGGGTAAGGATCGAGAGCGAGAAAGACATTGAAATGGTTCGATTGGATGGCGGGATTCGGGAACACCGTGCCCGCATGATACAGGGTGGTGGGGACCCAGCCAGTCTCCTCCGCCAGTTCCCTCGCGGCCGCTTCCTCAGGGCTCTCCCCCGGTTCGATCACCCCGCCGGGGAATTCCAGGCTTGAGGTATCGGCGCCATGGCGATACTGGCGCACCATAAGGAATTGCGCTTCCGCGCCCTTCCTCACGAGGGGAACGACAACGGCCCAGTCCCTCGCCTCGAGCACTGAAAACCTGCCTTCCCTTCCCTCAGGACCGCGGCTCGTTTGCTCAAAAACCGTGAAGACTCCGCCTTTGTAGACTTCTTTTTTAGAGACCGTCGTCCACGCGAGAGCGCCCGATCCATCGCCTGCCACCATAGAGGCCTCCTGAATGGGCAATCGTATCGAGGCGCGGGCCGGGGATCAAGCATCCGGCGACGCGAGAACGCGAAAGGTTGCGCGACAGCATTCTATGCGCTAGGATATCAACATGGAAAACACCATGGACAACAGCCTCCTCGACGCCATCGAAGTTATCGACGCGGCGGTCAGCGTATGCGACACCGATCTCACGCTGCTCTATATGAATAAAAAGTCCGCGGCGGCTTTTGAAGCCTCGGGCGGCTCCTCCCTCATCGGGAAAAACCTGGCCGACTGCCATTTGCCTGGGTCCGTCGAAAAAATGAGGGAAATCCTCGCATCGGGCAAGCCGAACGTCTACACGATTTCCAAGAAGGGCGTGAAAAAGCTCATCTGGCAGGGACTTTGGGAAAAAGACGGGAAGGTGGCTGGCTTGGTGGAAATTTCAATGCCGCTTCCCGAAACGATGCCGCATTATAATAGGGACTAAGCGCGAGCGAGGGAGGATTCATGTTCGTATCGGTGATCATCCCGGTGTTCAACGAAGAGGAGAACATCGCTCCCCTGGCCGAAGCGGTGTCAAAAGCGCTGCCCGCGTCGGGGGATCATGAGATACTCTTCGTGGACGATGGGAGCGTCGATCGAAGCCTGTTTATTCTCCGCCAACTTTCGCGGCAGGACCCAAGGATTCGCTATCTCAGCTTAAGCAGGAATTTCGGGCATCAAACCGCCCTCAGGGCGGGCATCGAATCGGCGACGGGCGATTGCGCGGTGATGATGGATGGGGATTTCCAGCACCCTCCCTCCCTTATCCCGGCCTTGATCGCCGAGTATGAAAAGGGCTTCGACATCGTTTCCACGAGGCGCCTCGAGGCCGAGCCCGGCTCTCCCGGCCGCGCGCCCTTCGCGAAGCGCCTGAGCTCCCGGTTATTCTATGCCTTGGTCAACGCCCTGAGCGACACCAAGATCGAGCCGGGCTCGGCCGATTTCCGGCTCCTCTCGCGGCGGGCAAGGGAAGCGATTCTCTCCATGAAAGAGCAAAACCTCTTTTTAAGGGGAGCGCTGCCCTGGACCGGCCTGCCCTCCTCGGAAATCGCCTACTCCCCCGATAGACGCAGGAGCGGAATGTCGAAATATACCTTCTCCAAGATGCTCGCGCTGGCGCTCGATGGCATTACCTCTTTCAGCGTCAAACCTCTGCGGCTGACCTCCTTCGCCGGTCTCTTCATATCGGCCGCCGGCTTTCTCTACGCGCTCTACGCGCTCGTGATGAGGCTGGCCACCGACAGGACGGTGGAAGGCTGGACGAGCCTCCTCATAAGCGTGCTCATCATCGGCGGTATACAGCTTCTTTCGCTCGGTATCGTCGGGGAATATTTGGGCAAGCTCTTCATGGAAGCCAAGGGACGCCCTCGGTATATCGTCAAGGAATCCTCGCCTCAGCCCCAGGGCGACCTGAGGGAGCATCGACCATGAACATCGTCTTGCTCGCGGCGGGAATCGCCTGCTCCGCCCTCGCCCAGATCATCCTTAAATATTCGGCGCGCTACGATGCCTGGGGAAGCCGATGGCTCGCCCTCAGCCTCGCTGGCGCCGCTTTGTACGGCGCGTCCTTCCTCGCCTATTCCTTTCTTCTCCGCAAGGAGGATCTGAGCAAATTGAGCCCCCTCATGGCGAGCGCCGTCGCGCTCATCGTCGTTCTCGCGGGAGCCTTGCTTTTCGGCGAGCAATTGACGGCTCGCCGTGGCATCGGCATCGCCTTGGGCATAGCCGCGATAGCCCTGCTGGCGCGGTAGAGACATCCATGCCCCGACATGACCGAACGGCTTCCCCGGCATTGCTCAAGCCCTCCAACGCCGATCTTGTCGAATCCATCGCCGCCGGCCTGGCTTTGATTCTCGTCTACGCGGTGCTTCTCACGCGCTTCGACCTTAGGCTCTTGTTTTCCGACACGATCCTCACGGGCGGAGATTCAGCCTCCTGGTACCAGGTGCTCTCAACCCTTAAGAAAGACTTTCTGCCGCACGGAAGGCTGTTCGGCTTCAGCCAGGGCAACTTCTTCGGGTATCTGGAAGGCCAGCACTACTTCATCCTGCCCTTCCTCTCAGCCGCTCTGCTGGGCTTCGTCCTCCCCCTCACCATAGCGCTCAAGATCGCGACCCTCGCCGGAGGATTCGCGCTTCCCCTCACGATGTTCATCGCCGCGGCCTTGATCACCGGAAGGAAGAGAGCGGGCGCCATCGCCGCGGCGGCGAGCCTTCTGTTCCTCTTCAACGAATCCTATTCGATTTTCGGGGGGAATTGGCTCTCCACGTTCGCCGGGGAGTTTTGCTTTTCTTGGGCCTTGGCCCTCCTTCCTCTCCTGGCGGCATCGGTGATCCTCGACGTCCGGAACCATCGCAAAGGAATTCTTTCGGGATTCTTGCTTGGCTTTATCGGTCTTTCGCACTTTTTCGTCTTCATGCCGGCGTTTTTCCTGCCCTTTTTCCCTGCCTTCGGCATGCTCCCGCGGCTGATCAGGAAACATAAGGCCAAACGCAGGGACTCCGCGGCCGAACGAGAGGACGGCGAAACCACGCTGCGAATCATGACAAGCTACGGGATCGCCTTCCTCGTCATGTCGTTTTGGCTGGTGCCGATGGCCCTTACCCGAAAATGGGCGCAGCCGATCAGCATAATTTGGCGTTTTTCCTCACTTAAGGATTTCGCGAGGCAAACCCTGGCTTGGGTATGGGCTCCCCTCGCCCTTCTCTTCATCCTGACATCCTTGCTCAAGCGGATCCCGAGGGAAAGACGGCATTTTTACGCTTTTATCGTCTATTCCATCGCCGCTTGCGCCTTTCTTTTCTTCATCGCCCCGGGCCTCGGCATGCCGGATATCCGCTTTATACCTACCGCCCTTCTGTTTTGCGCCTTGGGCATTTCCATCCTTGGCGACAATCTGCTGTCGCGAATCGGATCCCCCTCTTCCGCGACGCGGAGTTTGGCCTCCTCGCTTCCGGCCGCCGAGGCTCCATCCCGCCCAAGCCGCGCCAAGGCCTTCGAATCCGCGATTCCTTCGCTTGCCGCCCTCGTCCTCGTGCTAGCGGCCAGCGCCGGGGCGACGGCCATGGCCAGGAACTCGCCGGCTTGGTACCGGTGGAATTATTCCGGGTATGAGGCGAAAACCGAATGGCCGGCGATGGAAGCCCTGGGGAAGACCTACAGGGGAACTCCTGATGACGGACGCTTCCTCTGGGAAAAACAGGATCAGCGCGACAACAGGGATTTCGGTTCCGAGCGCGCCTTCGAGAACCTTTCGCTTTTCACGGGGCATCCTAGCTCGGAGGGCATTCACTATGGCTCCAGCATGATGGCGAGGGCGGCCACCTACCTTCAGAGCAGTTATTCGCCCAATCCGGTGGATCCGGAGGCGGAGCGCATCTATTCAGAAATCGATCCCCAATCCTGGCCCGCGCGTTTTTCCCTCCTCAACGCGCGCTATATCATCACGCACACGGAGCAGATCACCTCGCTATTCTCAGCCCATCCCGATTTCACCCTGGACAGGAAATTCGGAAAGTTCAGCGTCTTCCAGTTCAAAGGATATGCCGCCCGCTACGTCAGCGTGCTTCCCGATACGGCCCTGTCGGTCGTGGCGAAGGGCGCCGGCGGCTTCAAGACCGATTATTACCGTTTTTTCCGCGAATACGAGCTGTATGAATTTCCCTTCGTCAGTTCGGAGTTCGCCGACAAGGCCCTTGTCTCGAAGGTAGAAAACTCGGGTGGCCTGTGGAAAAGCTACGACGCTTACCGGGAGGTCTTCCTCGCGAGGGCGGCCGTCGCCGGCGCGGCGACGGCCGACGACCAGGGCCAGCAAAGAATCTCGAACGAGCATGTGGACAATTTTTCGATACGCTTCGAAACGGATTCCCCCGGCAAACCCCACTATCTCCGGATTTCCTACGCGCCTGGGTGGAGATCCCTCGGCGGCGAGAAAATCTACCCTGTGTCCCCGGGCTTTATGCTCATATTCCCAAAATCGGCCAAGGTCCAGCTTGTCTACGGAAGAACCTTCGGGGAGATACTAGGCATACTCTTGAGCCTTCTCGCGATTCCGATCGCCTTTCTGCTGCGACAGTTGCGCCCTGGGAAAAGGCTGCGGTGGAGATTGCTCATCAGCCTTGCCTTCGCGCTTTTCGCCATCGCGGCCTTTACCCTCATCCTGCAGACATCGGCGGGATATCCCGCCCTCGCGAGCGATATCGAGGAGGCACGCAGGCTCAATCTTTTCGAGAACGCGCAAAGGGAAAAGGCTCTCGACTTAGTAAGGCCCTGGGCAACGATCGAGAACCTCGATCGCTTCGACAACAAGCTCGCTTTCGATGCCTTCAGAATTGAGGCGCTGGCCTTCCTGCGCCAAAATAAGACGGAGGAAGCCATGGCGGCCATCGATATCCTCAGACGGCGCTATCCGCACACTCGCGCTCTCGAATCCTTGCCGAACGTTTCCCTTCGATGACATAGGCTATGCCTGTCCAAGCCCTCTCGAATTCCGCGAGATCGTAGGCGCGCGGAGCTTCTTCCGGCCTGGCTGCCGCGGGATCGTTCACGAGCACTCGGAATTCGCCGCTTTCATCCTTGCCCAGGCCCACGATAAGCACCAAGTGCCCGCTGGTCTTGGAAATAGGCGCGCCCCTCAGGCAGCCTTCGGCGAATTTGACGCTCGCGATAAGCAAATGTCCCTCGAGAAGATCGCCGAGGGCCAATTCTATGTTCGGGAAAAAATCCAGCCTGGCGAGAGCGCCGAGACGCCAGAGGGAAGCGACGTTGAAAGGCCAGTTCCCGTAAATTTTGGCGCCTGCGTCATAGCAGTCGGCGGCGACGAAGGCCGTGGGCAGATCAATGCCGAGCGATTGGAGGGCCATGGCGGCGCTCGTCGGGGAGCAAATCCTTCCGCGGATCTCCGCCGACTCGAGCATCTGGGAGCGCGCGGGCGCCTGGATCAGGCATTCTCGCAGGAGATTTGGCCTTGAGGGCTCGCGGATTCGCGCCCTGTCCCTGGAAATGATCCCCAGGCGCCGCACGACGACGGCGCCAAGGCCGCCGGCTCCCGCAGAAAGTTCCGCCCTTAGCTTGAAGCGGCGCGATTTTGCCGCGAGGAGCAGAGTGTCCGTTTCCACCTTCCCGCTATCGTCTCGATCGGAAAAGCTGGCCGAAGAGCGAGACCATCGCCCCATCGAATACCACCTCGACCATCCCGTCGGAATCTCCACCTGCAAAAACACTTCCAGGTATCCATCGCCGGCCGTATCGGCGTTCCACCACGAAACCATCCAATCGAATTCGGGGGCTTCCATAGGCCCCGTCTCCAGCGCCCCCTTTGAAGCGCCTTTGACGAGGGCGAGCCCGGCTTCCTCCATGACAAGCCCTTCGAATCGGGCTTCGACTCCCTGGACGGGGACATAGGCTCCCCCGCTTTCCGGCCTTGGATCGGCGCCACATGCCCATAGGAAACGATGGACTCCCTCCGCGGAGGAGGAGAGCGCTCTCATTGACGGGGTTTCTGTCATGGCGCCATGATACCTCAATTTGGGAATCGGTTCAAATGGCCTCAGAGCACGCTAATTGTCCGATTCGCGCCTTGAACCTCGCGTCGCTTCGTCGTAGGATGGCTGAGTGAAGAATGACACCGAAAAAACGCGTCGCCGCGGATCGGGAAAATTCCCATCCTCGGCCAGCCTCGCCCTCGCCCTGCTTGTGGGATGCTCGATCGCCGCGCTCTTGACGGCCTGCGTCAGTTCGACAATACAAAACAAAGCATCATCAGAGATAAAGGAAGATCGTATGCCCGAATCAGCCACTGTTCTCGTCATGGCCCATCGCGGTTTTAGGGGAATCGCCCCCGAAAACACCTTGCTCGCCGCCCAGAAAGGTTATGAGGCCGGCGCCGATTTTTGGGAGCTCGATGTCGCCGCCTCATCCGATGGCGAATTGATCATCATGCATGACGACAATCTCGCCAGGACGACCGACGTGGAGGAGCGCTTCCCGAATCGGAAACCCTGGACGGTCTATGATTTCACGCTCGCCGAACTGAAAAGCCTCGACGCGGGATCCTGGTACGGCAAGGCGGACCAATTCGGCCAGATCGCCGCCGGTCGCGTCACGGCCAAGGACCTCGACTCATTCGCCGGCCTCCGCGTTCCCACCCTCACGGAAGCCCTGGAATTCACGAAAAGGAACGGCTGGAAGGTCAATATCGAGATAAAGGACGCGACCGGCCGCGCCTGCGACTCTTGGATCGTGGAAAAGACCGCCGAATCGGTGCGCGCCATGAGCATGGCCGGATCGGTCGTCATTTCATCCTTCAACCACGAATACCTGGTTCGAATGAAGAAAGCCGCCCCCGAGTTGCGGGTGGCTGCCCTCATCGATAGGCCGATTCCCGATCCCGTCGCGACGCTCAAGCGTATCGGGGCCATGGCGCTCAACCCGAATGCCCGGTACCTCGACGAGGACACCGTGAAGAACGTCAGATCGGCGGGATTCGATGTTTTCGTCTGGACGACCAATGAAAAAAGCGAGATGGAAAAACTTGTGAAATGGGGCGTTTCCGGACTCATCACCGACTTTCCCGACAGGGCGCTCGCGGCCTTAGGCCGTCCCCTCAGCCGCTGAGGCAGGCGTCGCCTCGCGCCTAACCGCCGTTTAATCGATAATTAGCAAATTATCAATTGCCAGTATGTCCATATCGGTTTAAAATGGGCTTCGTACCTACGGACTCTAAGCCCGTTCCACGCATTCAAGGAGGCATTTAATGAAGAAAATTGCACTAGTGGCAATGGTCTTCCTCATGGTCGCCGGAGCTTACGCTCAGACGAACATCGAAATCTGGCACGCTATGACCGGCAATAACGCCAACGCGCTCCAGACTCTCGCCGACAGGTTCAACGCAAGTCAGAGTGCATTCAAAGTAGTTCCCGTATTCAAGGGATCCTACAGCGACACGATGAACGCGGGCATCGCCGCATACCGCGCGGGACAAGCGCCCGCAGTTATCCAGGTCTACGAAGTCGGAACCGCGACCATGATGGCGGCCAAGGGAGCCATTAAGCCCGTCTACCAGCTCATGGCCGAGAACAACGAAAAGTTCGACCCCAAAGCCTACATCCCGACCATCACTTCCTACTATTCGACCTCCGATGGAAAAATGCTCTCCATGCCATTCAACTCTTCCACCGCTGTCATGTATTACAACAAGGACGCCTTCAAGAAAGCCGGCCTCGACCCCGAGAAACCGCCCGTCACCTGGCCTGAATTCTTCAGCGTCGCCAAGAAACTCAAGGCTTCCGGCATGGAAGGCGGATTCTCCACCAACTGGATCTCCTGGATCCAGCTCGAGAATTTTAGCGCGTGGCACAACCTGCCCTTCGGCACCCGCAACAATGGTTTTGATGGCCTCGACACCCAGCTCGTCTTCAATTCGCCCCTCGTCATCAAACATCTGCAGACCATCTATGACCTTTCCAAGGATGGAACCTTCATCTATGGCGGACGCGAGAACAAGGCCAACCCCCTCTTCTCCTCCGGCAAGGTCGGCATGCATTTCGAATCCATCGGCGGCTATTCGAATTTCAAAGCCAACTGCAAATTCGATTTCGGCGTCGCTCGTCTGCCCTATTATCCGGAAGTTCCCGGAGCCCCGCAAAACTCGATCATCGGCGGCGCGAGCCTTTGGGTATTCAATGGCAAGCCGAAAGCCGATTATAAAGGCGTGGCGGATTTCTTCTCCTTCCTCTCCCTGCCCGAAAGCCAGGCCTTCTTCCACCAGAGCACCGGCTATCTGCCCATAACGATGGCAGCCTATGAGCTCACCAAGTCTCAGGGTTTCTACAAGACGAATCCCGGCCCCGAAGTCGCCATCAAGCAACTGCTGAACAAGCCGCCCACCGGCAATACTATGGGCATCCGCTTCGGCAATTTCAACATCATCCGCGAGATCGAGGACCAGACCTGGGAAGACATTCTCGCCGGCAAGATTTCCGTCAAGGACGGTGTCGACAAGATGGTGCGGGAAGGCAACAAAACGCTCCGCGAATTCGAGCGCCTCAACAAGTAAGGTTACTTTTCAATGCTTCAAAAGGGGCTGCCCTCAGGGCGGCCCCTTTTCGAGAGGTTCTTCGGCCTAGGCCCGGATATTTTTTGTGCCCTTGCCGCCCTCCGATTCCATTCCAGTCCCAGGAAGTTATATGGCTAAACAGTATGAATTCCGCTCCAAGGGTCTTCCCTATTTGTTGATCCTCCCCCAGATGATCGTTGTCTTCCTCTTCTTTTTCTGGCCCTCGGCACAGGCAATCTGGCAATCCTTCTTCCTCCAAGACCCCTTTGGGGGACGAGTCATTTTCGTCGGCTTCGAGAATTATCAAAAGCTCTTCGCCGATCCAGATTATTGGGCATCTTTCAGGGTATCAGTCGCTTTTGCGGCCGCTATCACCATTTCCGCGATGACGATCGCCCTCTTTCTGGCGATCCAGACCAACAAGAAAATCCGCTTCGGCTCTTTCTATAAAACTATGATGATTTGGCCCTACGCCGTCGCGACGATGGTGGCCGGCGTGCTCTGGCTTTTCATGTTCAACCCCAACATCGGCGTGGTCGCTTGGCTCCTCAAATACAAGTTGGGCATCAATTGGGATTACCTTCTCAATTCGAACCAGGCTTTTCTTCTTTTGACGATAGCGGCGAGCTGGAAGCAGATATCCTATAACTTCGTATTCTTCCTCGCCGGCTTGCAGAGCGTTCCCCTTCCCCTCGTTGAGGCCGCCGCCATCGATGGGGCGGGACCGGTGAAACGGTTCTGGACGATCATTTTCCCCCTGCTTTCGCCAACGACCTTCTATCTCCTCGTCATGAACCTCGTGTACGGCTTTTTCGAGACCTTCCCCATCGTGCACCAGGTCACCGCGGGCGGGCCAGGCAAGGCCACGCAGATACTCGTCTATAAAGTATGGAGGGACGGGGTGGTCAATCTCGACCTGGGCGGGTCTTCGGCCCAGTCGGTCATCCTGATGATCATGGTCATCGCCCTCACCGTCGTGCAGTTCCGCTTCATCGAGCGGAAAGTCACCTACTAAAGGAAGACCACCATGATAGAACAGAGAAAATCGGCGAAAGCCTTCCCCCATATCATGCTCTGGATTTCGATCCTCATCATTATTTTCCCGATCTATTTCGTGTTCGTCGCCTCGACGAGGACGAGCGCGGAGATTCTCGCGGCGCCGATGCCTATCTATCCCGGCCCCCACCTCATCGAAAACTATGGGCGCGCCTTGACCGAAGGGGCAAAGAATCTGGGCGCCTCCGCCTTCACCATGATGAAGAATTCCTTCATTATGGCCATGGGCATATCGATAGGAAAAATCGTCGTTTCGCTGCTGGCGGCCTTCGCCATCGTGTTCTTCAACTTTCCAGGGCGCAAATTCTGCTTTTGGGCGATCTTCATCACCCTCATGCTGCCAGTGGAAGTCCGTATCATGCCCACCTATAAGGTCATTTCGGATCTGGGCATGATCAATACCTACGCCGGCTTGATCCTGCCCATGATCGTTTCCGCCACGGCCGTGTTTCTGTTCAGGCAATTTTTTATGTCGGTGCCCAGGGAAATCGCCGAAGCCTCGCAGATCGACGGCGCTTCCTCAATGCAGTTTTTCCGCCGGATTCTCGTCCCGATGACGAGAACGCCCATCGCCGCCATGTTCGTCATCCAGTTCATCTACGGATGGAACCAATACCTCTGGCCCCTTCTCATCACGACCAAACAGGAATATTACACCCTGCTCATCGGCATCAACCGCATGCTCTCGGGCGCCGATGTCATGATAGAATGGCAGATTGTCATGGCGACGGTGCTTCTCGCGCTGATTCCGCCCGTCCTTGTCGTGATCATCATGCAGAAACAGTTCGTTGCGGGTATGACGGATACCGAGAAATAGTGGAGACTTTTGCAGGATACCAGGATAAGCAGGATTTACGGGAACGATGAATTGAGGTTGAAGAAAGAGAAGGCCGGTCATCGCGAGATGGCCGGCCTTTTGATTGTGGACAATCCTGGAATCCTGCCGAGTCTGCTACTTGACGGCCGCGGCCCAGGCGGGCACGTCGATGCCGAAGTAATCGCGGGCGTTGAACCAGCTCACGTTTCGCACGAGAGCCCGGGCGTAGCTGTCGTCGCCGGGGAGCTCGCCCGACTCGACCCAACGGCCGGCCACTCTGCAGAGGATGCGGCGGAAATACTCGTGTCTCGGATAGGAGAGGAAGGACCGTGAATCGGTGAGCATACCTACCCAGCGCCCCACCACGCCCACCGAGGCCGATTGCACGAGGTGGCGCTCCATGCCGTCGAGGTGGTCGTTGAACCACCAGGCCGCGCCATATTGCATTTTCCCCGCCAAGGCTTTGCCCGCGCCCGCTCCAGGATAGGTTCCGGAGTAGCATTGGGCGAGAACCGCCAGGCTCGCGTTTTTCGTGTCGTCGAGCGAATAGAGGATGGTCTTAGGCAGGTTTCCCTCGGCGTCAAGGAGGTCGAGGAAGGATGCCAGAGGCGCGATGACGATGGCGTCGGAGATGGCGTCGCCGCCTCCGTCGGGGCCATAGGAGGAAAAGAGCCTCGTATTCACGTTCCGCAGGGCGCCGATATGGAGCTGCATCGTCCAGCCGGCAGCGGCGTTCAGGCGGGCGACCTGGAGCAGAACCGCGGTCCCGAGTCTTTCGCGCGCGAGGGCGTCGATGTTTTTGCCAGCGAGCAGCGAAGCGACGATGGCGTCGAGTTCGCCGCCGGAGGCGGGAGCGAAGGGCGGCACGAGAAGAGCGTGATCGGAAAGCCTGCAGCCATGCGCGTGGAAGAAGGCGTGCCGGCGCGAAAGAGCCTCGGCCAGATCGGCGAAGCTACGGATGTCCAGTCCCGCGGAGGCGCCGAGAGTAGCGGCGTAGGCTTTCCAGGCCGCGGCGTCGTTGGCATTCATAGCCTTGTCGGGACGGAAGGCGGGAAGAATCCTCGCCACTCGTTCGCCTGCGGCTGCTGCGGCGCTTCCCACCTTGGGATCGGAAGCTACGGCTTCATGCCAGCGCAGATCGTCGGCGGGATCGTCCGTCGTGCAGACAACGGCGACGCTATAATGCTTCAGCATGCGCTGCGGCGAATCGCCCCGTTCCCTGATAACGGCGTTGGCACGTTCCCTTAGAGCGAGGGCGTTCCTTACCGTCAGCACATCGTTGATCCCGTAGGTTCTCTGCAGTTCCAGATGGGACCAGTGGAGAAGAGGGTTGCCCGGCGATTGCTCCAGCGCGGCGGCGAAGGCGACGAATTTATCGCCCCAGGAAGCGCCGCCCGAGCAGAGCGACTCATCCGCGCCGTTCGAACGCATGATTCGCCACTTGTAGTGATCACCCTTGAGCCACAGCTCGGCGATGTCGTCGAAGGGCTTGTCCTCGGCTATTTCCCTGGGGGACAGATGGCAATGGTAATCAAATATCGGCAGGCCGGCCGCGTTCTCGTGATAAAGCCGTCGCGCCGTATCCGTATCCAGGAGAAAATCCTTGTCCATGAACGTTTTCATATATTGTCCGTTAGATAGCCGCCATCAACCGGAATGCTTACGCCGGTGACGAAACCAGATGCCGCTTCGCTCGCCAGATAGAGCGCCGCTCCCCAGAGTTCCTCGAATTTGCCGAAGCGCCCGAATGGCGTGCGCGATATGATCGATTTGCCGCGGGCGGTGAGATCGCCCGTCTTTTCGTCGATGAGGAGGGCGCGGTTCTGGTTGCCCACGAAGAACCCGGGCGCGATCGCGTTCACCCTTATGCCATGAGGAGCCAGCTCCTTGGCCAATGCCTCGTTGAGATTGAGTACCCCAGCCTTGGCGGCGTCATAGGCCCAGGTCCCGGACAAAGCCTTGTAGCTGGTCATCGATGTCATGTTGATGACGCAGCCTTTGATGCTTTTTTTGATCCAGTAGCGGGCAAAGGCCTTCGTCGGTGTCACGAGACCGGCCAGGAGATTGAGATCAAGGATTTCCCTGAAAAGAGCTTCGTCCATGTCCACAAAGGCCGTCTTGCCTCTGTTGCCCCCAACCCCGTTGACGAGGATATCGGGCGCCGCGCCAGCCAGCTTCTCCGACTCGGCGATCGCCGCTTCACAGGCTTCCCTCGATGCCGTATCCACGGTGACCGCGAAAACGCGCCCCTCGACACCCGCCGCCTCAGACACTCGACAAGCCGCCTCAGCCATAGGATGGTTCGTGCCGCGGCCCCAGAGAACAACCGCCGCGCCGGCTTTGGCAAAGCCGATCGCCAGGTTGCCGGGGATTCCGCCGCCGCCGCCCGTTATGACGACGGTTTTTCCTTCGAGCGAAAACATCGATTCTATGAATGACATAGCTACTCCTCTCAATTTCCCGGCATTATTAGGT
>Ga0172379_10004245_pt1 | contig 21490 bp, 22 predicted proteins | sample GrowelOW334metaG_FD_119756 | JGI IMG/M metagenome (GOLD analysis project Ga0172379, IMG submission 119756) | Groundwater microbial communities from an aquifer near a municipal landfill in Southern Ontario, Canada - Groundwater well OW334 metaG | ecosystem: Environmental > Aquatic > Deep... | reverse complement strand
CAATATGGGTCTGGGGAGTGATGGGATAGGCGGAAATCACCTGGACCTTGGCCAGGCGAACCGCTTCCGCCACGGCGTGGCTGCCTTCGAGGACCTTTTTCATAGTTTTTCCTCCTCACCGAGAGTCATGGCGTTTCTGGGACACTCCACGACGCACAGACCGCACCCCTTACAGTAATCGTAATCGATGTGGCGTTCCGTCATGTCCCGACCCCGCAGAATACAGACGTCGGGACAAAAGAGATAGCAGTTGTCGCAATCGTTGCAGATCCCGCAGTTGAAGCACCGTCCCGCCTCCCGCATCGCCGTATTGGCGGAGATCTTCAGCTCGATTTCATCGAATGAAGAGGTCCGCTCTTCAATAAGGAGCCGTGGTTGAATGACCCGTGGTTCAAACTGGAAATAATCCGTATTGATTTCCTGATACGAGACGATGTGGGGTTTCCTCTCTTTTCGGGGACCATTCATGTATATTTCCATGGAAAGAGATGGTCCCTCTCCGACCAGACAGGCGGCAAGACGCTTCCTGACGGCGTCGGCGCCGCTCTGGAAAAGGGTATCGAGGGCCATGGCGGCCTGCTTGCCCGAAGCGATAGCCTGGGTGACGTTCTTGTCCGTATTCGTCAGGTCGCCGCCGTAGATGATCAGTGTCCCCTGCGGTTCCTGCTGGAGGGTACAATGACTCAGATGCAGAGGCGGGAGTGCGGTATGATGTCCATCCGCTTTGGCAGGTGGAGGCTCATGCCACGTTTCTACGGCTGCGGAGCCGGTGGCCACGAAGACCCGCTGCACCGAAATTTCTACGGGGCTGGTCCCATCGTTAACGATTTTCCCCCGGCCGTCCCGGTCGAGGCCTTCCACTTTCATCTGCTGGACCGTCAAGATACAGTCCGATCCCTTGACGGCGATCTGAACCGGGGCCAACAATTCCCGGAGTTCCACCCCTTCCTCAAGGGCGCTCTCGATTTCCTCGTCGAAGGCCGGCATGTCCTCCCGTCTTCTTCGATAGACAATGACGGCTCGTCCGCCCATGCGGATGATGCTCCTGGCGACGTCAATGGCGGTATTACCTCCGCCGATAATCGCGGAAACTCCCGTTACGTCCGGCTTTACTCCCTGACGGAGCTGTCTGAGGAATGACAGCCCGTCTTCAACGCCCTCTCCGGATTCGCCGGGAATATTAAGAGTCCTGTTTCGCCAGTAACCGCAGCCAAGGAAAACGGCGTTATAAGAGGTCTTCAGCTCCTCGAAGCGGGAGGCCGATACGGTCTCGCCGACTCTGATGCGGACCCCCTGGTTTTCGATCCGGACAATCTCGTTGTCCAGGACCGTCGCCGGCAGGCGGTAGGCCGGAATGCCCCAGCGCAATAGTCCTCCCGCCTCCGGCATGGACTCGAAGATCTCGCTTTCGTAACCGAGCATGTTCAGAAACCAGGCCGCCGAGAGTCCCGCCGGACCGGAACCGATAATGGCGACGCGCTTTCCTTTGGGGGAGAGCTTTTTCAGTGCCGTTTTCGTTTCATTCCGGGCGGCCGTATCGGCGAGAAAACGCTCCATCGTGTGGACGGCGATGGATGTGTCGAATTCCCTGCGGTTGCAGCGCCCCTCACAGGGGTGATAACAGACCCGGCCACAGACGCCGGGCAAAGGGTTTTCTCTCAGAATTGTTTCCCAGGCCTCTTTGAAGGCCCCCTGGGTAATGAGCATCTCGATCCGGGCGATATCTTCCCCCGCCGGGCAGGCGGTGCTGCAGGGAGAGGTTTTTTCTTCATATCTTGGGCGCAGAAAACGCCATGACCCGGTTTTATTACTTTCAGTGGTCACTGATGTCCGAGCCATGTACATGTTCTTTTTCAGACTAAGTTCAGTTTCCATATATTTCCCCTATTTTATATCGCCAATTAATATGACTTCCTCATAAGCTTCCCTGGCGGCGGCGATGTTTGCATCCGGCTCAGAAGGGACCTCTTCCCGGATAGCGTTGCAGACAGCCTCCATCGGCGGTATTCCCAACATGCGGGCAAATGCTCCCATCATGGCCGTATTGACAATGGGGTGGGTGCGGGTTCCCAACTGGTGTTTCAGGGCAATCCGGGTAGCATCCACGCAGGCAACCTTGAGACCCCGGAACCGACCCGGGTCCGCAGCGGCTTCGGGACTATTGAGCAGGATCCAGCCCCCCGGTTTCAAGCCCCGGGTGACATCGATACTCTGCAACAAGGTCTGATCCTGCACAACCACATGATCAGGGGCCGTGACGTTGGTCCGCAGCAGGATCTTTTTAGCATCCAGACGCAGGTAGGCTTCCACGGGAGCGCCCCGCCTCTCCACCCCGAAGAATGGAAAACTCTGCACCTGATAGCCGGCCTGGAAGAAGGCCTGCGAAAGCAGAATCGTGGCGACAACCGTCCCCTGTCCCCCCCGTCCGTGAAACCGGATTTCCAGCATAATCAGCCTCCCAAATCTTTCCTAAAGCCTGTTCCAGACAACCACGATTGCCCTTGCCGCCTTACCGTCGAGTCCCCGAAAGGCATGACTGATATCGGATTCAAAATAGATGGTGTCTCCTGGGGCAAGGATTTCCGTACGTTCGTGGGATCTGAATTCCAGTTTCCCCTCTAAAAGGTAAACAAATTCTTCGCCGTCATGGGTTGAAAAAATCATGTCTCCTGTTTCCATCGGCTGGAATTCGACGAAGAGAGGTTCCATATGCTTGTCCGGCTTCCCTGTTTCCAGGGATTCATAGATATAATCCACTTCTCCTTCGTGATGATGGGGGCGCCTCTTGATCCGTATCCGCTGGTCTTTGCGGGTAACAGAAACCTTGTCCGTAACGGTTGTATCCTGAAAGAAGTACGCCATACCCACGTTCATGACCTTGGCAAGCTTGAGAAGTATGGCGACCGGGGGTATAACCTCGCCCGATTCTATTTCCACAAGCACGGACTTGGAAAGGCCGGTTTTTGCTGCCAGATCCATGATCGTCAACTGCTGCTTTTCCCTTAGTGCCTGAACTTTCCTTCCGATGTCGAGACCTCCATAGGTCTGGTCCAATGCGTCATCCTGTGCCATGTCGTCACCTCTTTGATGCCTGTCTATTTTGTCTTGTTTATGGTATCTTCCATTGAGGAAGCCCCTGTATTGATATAATTGGTAGAAAGATCCGGCCGATCAGATGGAGTTAATGAGAACCCAAAACCATTGCAGCTTAATTATAAAGAAAGAAAAACCGATTGTAAAGGAAAAGTTACTTGAGGCGGAGGCGCCATGATCACCATCAATAGCTACCTGCATCGGAATGAACTGAAAGATCTTATCCGTCGTTCAATGTACGGTAATGTTCAGACCGGCGACGGCGACTTGATTACCCGTCTGGTCCATTTCAACCAGTTTTTTGTTTCCCGGTATCTCCACCATTTTGCCGGGACGCTTTTCCGGGAATTGCATGGTTCGGACCTGCGGGGGGAGCGGATCAGTCTGAAGGGTGAAATCAAGGACGCCATGGTACGCAGGCCGCCATACCACAACCCCCGCATCGAGAGGCTGATCAGGGACTATGAAGAACATCCCGGACGATTCTATCGCGAAACGCCCTGCCAGGCGATGCTGTTTTTCAAGAGGCAGGAAGAGGGAGAGGATTATCTAGGATCATGGCGGATCAAGCGCATCCGGCGTTTGGCAGAAAAAGGGGCGAGACGGATAATTGACTGGATCTTTGATGCGATCAAAAGACACGCCGAAACCCTGGCTGATGAGCGGGCCGCGCTTCTATGTATTCCCCGGGAATACCTGCTTACTTCCCCGGAGGAGATGCTCGGCGAATTTCTCGATGCGGAAGAACGGTTTGTCGAAGATCTGCAGCGGCAGCGGGAGATCAAGGGGGCGACCGACCTGGTTATCAATGACGTAGCTGGCGTAAAGGTGGTCCTGGAAGACGACGAACAGGGGCGGATACTAACGGCGCTTAACAATATCGAGCATTGCCGGGTGGTAGAGCAGGAACGCCATCAGGGGCTTTACAACGCCGTCAATCTGGTGGTCCGCATCGAGCCGCCCAAGGATGAATTAATCCGGGGGCTTCTGCCGGCAAGTGTGTACGCTGTCATGGCAAGCCGGGGTGTAGCTCCGGCGCAGGTGGACCGGAATTACGCTGATTTTGTCCTTTCCGGAGAGGAAGACGTCTATCTGGAAATTATCGTCTCCAACTACCAGGAGATGCTGGAAAGCGAGATCGGTCGCTGCATGCATGAGGACAGGACGATCGCGCAACGCCTCCGCCAGCAGTACCGGGGACATTTGGCGAAAAACGTAGAATATCTGATGCGCTACCTTTTCCTGTTTACCCTGTCAAACCAGGGGGAATTGAAAGATCTCCCCGTGAAGTTATGGGACCGCTACGTGCCGGATTATTTTGACGGCGTAATCGCCGGGCTCTTCCATATTCCCCCGGGCGATTTCTGATACCAACAAATATAATTTTTAGAGATATATCATGTACATAATGGTTCATAATGGCCGGGGAAATGAAATTACTAGAACATTCGCGCAGTTTGGTCAGACGCTTTTTGCAGGAGATCGAATTCTATCGGCGTGTGCTTCGGCATCCGCGCACGCCGCGTGTCTCAAAACTCTTGCTCGGGGCCGCAATAGCATATGCCGTTTCCCCAATAGATTTGATCCCGGACTTTATTCCTGTGGTGGGGCATCTCGACGACTTGGTCATCTTGCCCCTGCTGATCTGGACTGCCGTAATGCTGATCCCGAAAGGTGTGACTGCGGAGTGCCGACAAGCAAAAGAGGACGGAGCAGGGGGTAACATAATGCCGCCTTGACATATGGTTACATGGGATTATGGGCTCTCCTTAGCAAACGCCACGAGCTTTTTCCTGAAAAATACCTCGGCTTTCACGGTAGTGCCGTCTGAAAACCTTATCAGGTATGGTTTACCTGTCATAGAAGATTTAGAGCCGCAATACTTAATAAAGTCTTCTGCCGTCTTTACGTAATTACCCGCATTTTTGAGTTTAAGGCGCAAGTGGTTTGCCGCCGGCCGGGCATCATACTCTCTGCCGTTCCTGATAAACTTCGCTCCTTCCAGAGTTTCAACGGATGCAATTAAAAGCTGTATTTTAGCCGCCTCGCGGGAATCCTGAGCATAAGCACGCACCGCGACCAACGAAATAAGTATTATGAGCAATATCGGAATATTTTTCTTCATGTAATAGCTCCTCAATCCATAGCTCGTGTTTCAAACCCTCCGAACGGCACGATCAGTGAAATGCTTCCTCTTCCAAATTCATGTTTATGGGCGGGCAGCCATTGAAAAGTTTCGATTCGGTACAATGCTCTTTAAACACGAGCGTCGGTAGTGCATTCGGCATGGAGGGCATGATAATAGCTTGACCAAACACAGGTGCGATGAAGGTATCGGGCTTCAGACTATGTTTCTTCAATGTCGAGGTCAGAATAGTCACGGCATCATCAAACCCCTCGATGCCAAGCCGAAAGACCTGGAAGTGGGCGGCGATGGTGAACGGTGCGCCCAGATCCAGATGCGCTTTGACAGCCTCCACAGGTCCCATGTGGACAATTAGTCGATACCCGGGAGCCGGCTCTTTTGTCTGCTGCGGCCGGAAGGGCGCGATGGGAAGGAGCGCCACCCGGATCGGTGAAAAGCGGCGGGTTATTTCTTGAAAATGGGGACCGTAACCCGTATCCCCGGAATAAAAAATATTACCAGAGGGTCCGGAGATGATAAAACCTCCCCAGAGGGTTTGATTGCGGTCCCACAGGGTGCGATTCGAAAAGTGCTGCGCGGGAACCAAGGTTATCGTTACGTCGGGAGACACACGGACCGACTGCCACCAATCAAGCTCATCCACAGCGGGGATGCCGGCGCTCCGGACAAGATCGAGATTGCCGAGAGGCACGATAGAGCGCGATGTTCCCTTTGCCGCGAGGCGCTCCAGAGTGGGAAGATCAAGGTGATCATAGTGATTGTGGGACACAAGCACGACATCGATAAGAGGCAGATCTTCAAAGCGGATGCCGGGCGGACTGTGTCTCTTGGGACCCGCCCATGATACGGGGCTGCAACGGTCCGACCAGATTGGATCGATGAGAATGTTGATTTCATCCATTTGAATGAGGAATGTGGCGTGACCGACAGGGGTCACGCTCATCACCCCTTTCGGGGCACGGGCGACAGGACGCGGTCCAGGCGGAATATCCTTTACCTCCGGCCATTCCGGCCAATCATTGTTTAGAAGCCAGTTCCAAACCCACCAGGTGGCGCCACGTCTTGTTGTCGAACCCGGGGGATATGGCGGAGGTTGAGGAACATCGGGATTGAAATACCGGAGGCCATCGAAGTGGTCCGATACCTGCGGCATTTTCTCTGCGGATATTCCTGTATCCACCGTGAAGGCAGGGATCAGCAGGAAAATGGTCAATGCCAAAGAAAAAAAGAATAGGTATCGTTTCCTAAGTGTCATAGCTCTCTAACCGGTCTACAGCCAGCGAATAAACAAATGTGCAAACCATTCCCTTATCTTCGAGAATAGGGGTCTCTCTTTCCACTCTTTCTCTTTAATCTGATGGGACTCTCCAATATCCTTGGTAAATGTCTTCTCCATTTCCGCAGCGAAATCACGGTTCAGGACAATCGCATTCGCTTCGTCATTGCTTAAAAGGCTCCAGTAGTCCATGTTGGTGGAACCGACCGTCGACCAGACACCGTCAATAACCGCAGTTTTTGCATGCAGTAAGGCATTGCGGCGTTCGTATATTTTTACCCCTGCTTCCAACAGCCCGGAATAATTATACCGCGCTGCATATAAGGCCACCGCGGAATCGGTGGTCCCGGGTAGAATAATCTTGACGTCAACGCCTCTCCCGGCTGCATCCGTGAAAGCCTTCAGTATCTGGTCGTCAGGTATAAAATAGGCATTCGTCAGATGAATAGAATGCTCCGCAAAGGTGATGGCGGCCACATAAACGATAAACATGATTCTGTTGTCCGCGCCTGGTATACTGCCGACGACTCGCACCAGGGCATTCCCATCTTCTTTTGCCCTTGGATAGTAGTTCCCTCCGGATAGTTTAGGCCCATTCTGCTTGGACCACGTGTCAAGAAAGAGCTTTTGGAATTCAGCCACAGCAGGACCTTCAATTTGAACGTCCGTATCACGCCAGGGCAGCGGTTTCCCTTTTTCTATAATCCTACCCCCGGAAAGCCTGCTCGAGTAAACGCTACTGATGTTGATTCCGCCTGTTATGGCGATTTTGCCGTCGACAATCAAAATTTTACGGTGATCCGGATGCGCGAGAAGCCAGTTTCCGCGAGCTTTCAGCGGATTGATCGGATTAAATTCGACAACCTTAATTCCTCCGTCCGTCAAGCGCTTAAAAAAAGAAGCGGGATTATTGAAACTGCCCACGCTGTCATAAATGAGATTAACCTGAACACCTTCCGCCCTTTTTTTCAACAACAGGTCGGAAAATTTGCGGCCCACCTCATCATCATCGATGATATAGGTTTCAAGGTTTATATGGTCTCTGGCACTCTCTATGGCTTTGAACATTGCGGCATAGGCAGCTTGGCCATCGGTGACGAGAGTGACTTTGTTCCCCTTCGTCAGCGGACTTTCGGTGACCGATTCCACGACGGCAGTGTGGCGGTCCAGAATGTCCGTCGGGGCGACCGATCGTTTTAGCCTTTCCATGATGGCCTTGCTCTGTTTTGGAGATAGCAGTCCTTTGGCCGAAACGATTTGGCTCGGTTCCTGGGTGGTCGGAGCCGCGTCAATCTTTTCAGTGACATTCGGCAACGTCGCACAGCCGCTGCTGGTAACCAAGATTGGAACCGACAGGAAGAATAAAAAAAGAAGTCTGATTAATCTCATGCTCTATCCGAATGTAAACTCTTTCGTGTGATATTGATTGTCAGTAGTGTACACCAAATAATTCATGCTGCAAGTTGTTTTTAGTCGTACAGATACTTGCTTTTCTCATGTATCATGCTTATTTTATTAAGAAATGAAAATATTAAGAATGCAATGAATTAAACCCGTGATTTGAGATAAGGTGAAAACGAAATATGAAGGGACTTAAATTTGTCAAAAGGTCGATTCTTCGACCGGTAAATTGGCTGCGGGCTTTCAATTCACGGCGAACCCCCCCCAACGTCCCAACAGATACTTTCTCTGATGCGCCGCCGGAGTCGGGCTTGAGTTTAAAAATAATGAGCTTTAATATTCGCCGGGGAACGGCGCATGACGGCAGAAACAGTTGGGTATTTCGACGCCATCTTGTGAGCGAGGTTTTGACCCGATGTCATCCGGATGTTCTGGGCCTGCAGGAAGCGTTAGACTTTCAGATTGCGGAAATTCATTCCATGCTTCCCGGATACAAGATGAGCGGTGCGGAAAATTCAGGCAGCGGTAGAGTGCTGCATAATGCCATTTTTTTTAATGCAGCGCGCTTTGTCCTCTCCGAGCAAGGCATCTTCTGGTTTTCCGACACACCCGAAATTCCCGGTTCAAAGGGATGGGGAAACATCATGACGAGAAAATGCGCCTGGGTGCGGTTGACCGACAAAGATTCTCAACAGCCTTTTTATTTCTATAATACCCATTTGGATCATCTTTCCCCATACTCACGGAAAAAAAGCGTTATCTTGCTTATGCAGCGCATTCATGCCCGCTCTTACCCGGATGCCTTTGTCCTGACAGGTGATTTTAACTCCCGGGAAAAGAGTGCACCCATTAAGTATTTAAAGGGCAAAATTCCTTTAAGCATCAGGAACAAAGGGAGAGTCTTAAATCCCGACCCATTGAGAGACACCTTCCGGGTTCGCTATCCGAATCTGCGCAATGCGGCAACTTTCCATGGATATCGCAGATTTTTCTTTCGCTTCAAATTGGATTATACTTTTGTCTCCTCTTCCATCCGGGTCCTGGATGCGAGAATTATTCAACTTTGCTTAAAAAAGTGCTATCCCTCGGATCATTTTCCGCTGTTTACCAGGATTGACGTGCCTGTAAACTTTGCTTCCGGGGAACAAGATGCCCTGAGCAATAAATAGCCGCTGATGCCCGGTTCGTTAAAGCATAAAGGCAGTGTCCGCAGACGCTGCCTTTATGGATCAATCTTATCTGAATGGATGGACAGGCTCTTTCTCCACCCTTATCGGTCTATTTTTTTAGCCCCAGGATTTCCCGCGCTTCATCGGGCGTAGCCGGTTCGAAGTCGAATTCCCGCATGATCCTGGCCATCTTTTCCACCAACTCGCCGTTGTTCTTCGCCAGGACGCCGCGCTTCACGAAGAGGTTGTCCTCCATACCGACGCGGACGTGGCTTCCCAGGAAAAGCCCCTGTGTGCAGACGGGGAATTCATTGCGCCCGGCGCCGATTACGGACCACTGATAGTTGCCTCGGCCGAAGACCCTGTCCGCCGTCGTGTTGAGGTTGACGAGATCGTAAGGGGTCGATTGGATGCCGCCGAGGATCCCCGTAACGAACTGGAGATAGACGGGGGGCTTGACGCAGCCCGCCATCAGGAGATAGCCGCAGTTGTATAGGTGGCCGATGTCATAGACCTCAAATTCCGGTTTCGTGCCGTTTTCCGCCATGATGGAGGTAATCTTGAAGAGATCGGCGAAGGTGTTCTGAAAAACGTAGCCTTTGGCCATCTCCATCATCGCTCCCTCCCAGGGATATTTGAATTCCGTGAATTTCTCGGCCAGGGAAAAGACGCCCCAGTTCATGGAACCGAGGTTGCAGGAGGCAAGCTCGGGCTTGAAGCGGGGGATTACGGAGGCCCGCTGCTCCACCGTCATACCGGCCCCGCCGCCGGTGGTGATACAGATAACGAGGTCCTTGTTCTTTTCCCGGATCTTGGTTATGATCTCGTCGAAGATCTTCAGGTCCGCCACGGGCATGCCGTCGGCGGGGTTCCGGGCATGGATGTGGACCACGGCCGCCCCGGCGTTGGCGGCGTCGAGGGCGTTCTGGGCGATCTGATCGGGAGTGATGGGCAGATGCTCCGACATGGTCGGGGTATGGATCGAACCGGTAATGGCGCAGGTGATGATCCGCTTGTGGTGCGGAACCTTGCTCTTCGCCACAGGTGCTGACGGGGCGCTGGAAACAGCCGGTCTGGGGGGTTCCGCAGGCCCCTCTGGCACTTCGGGCAGCACAAAGAGGTCCAGGTTGGACATCTCCGGCTTCAGCTTGCCTTCCTGGCAGGCCGTAACGATTTCCACCACCTTGTCGTTCATGGGAGTGGCCACGCCTGCCTTTATCCCCATTTCCGCAACTTTTCCGTTGATCGTGTTTATTTCACAGGGGATACCTTTTTCCAAGTCCTGCAGCATGCTCGCCTTGAGGGCGCGGTGGGGGCCGAAAGCCATCTGGTAGATCATGAAGGTCTTCTTCATCTGTTGTTGGTTGGCAAATGCCAGAATCCCGACATCTACCCCCTGGATGGGGTCCGGTTTGACGCCCAGAGCGGCAACCACATGGAGACACTCATTGGCGATGTGAGCGACGCAGGTGAGGGCCTTGGGATTGTCCAGGACATCCCCGTAGGTACAGCCCAGCGCTGCCGACATGCCGCTGAAGGTGGAGTTGACCAGGAGCTTGGTCCAGCGGATGCCCATCAGTTTATCAGTTAGAATAGGTACTCCTGCCGGCTCCAAAACCTCTTTCACCTTCTTGAGGCGGTCCGTCATTTTGCCATCCAGTTCGCCGATGTCATAGGTCATTTTATCCGCCGGGGAAGTCAACTGGGATACGCCGGGGGCCATCCAGGTTGCTCCCCAGCCGACGGCAGCGCCGAGGGTCCGTTTGGATCCGACATATTCGGCCACCGCGTCTTCGGGGAGGCCGTTCTGCAGCGTCAGGACGATGCTCTCCGCATGCAGGTGGGGAACGATCTGGGGTAAGGAGACATGGTTGTAGGTCGTCTTGACCAGGTAAATGACGAGGTCATAGGTTCCTTCCATCTGCGCAGGCATGATCGCCTTGACCGGGACAGTCATTTCTATAAATCCCACGATCTGTGCCCCTTTTTCATTCAGGGCTTTGACATGTTCCTCATTGGCGTCGACCAGGGTGACGTCGCGACCGCCTTTGGCCAGCAGCGCACCGAGGATTGTACCCAATGATCCCGCTCCCACAACAGCTATCTTCATCTTTTTGTACCTCCGTATATGGAAAATTTGTTTTTGAAGCCCTCTGCAAGCTTCGTTATTTGTCGATTCGCAGGGAATGATCCGTCTTCATAGGACGTTCTTCCCGGCGCTTTTAAATGACGATTCGACCGGCAGTGTCGCTCAGATAGACCATGGCGGGGGAATGTTCAAAAATGTGCCGGAATCTCTGTGCCGAGCCCGTCAAGGGTCTTTTTTTCTTTCTTGGACCCTTCTGTGTATTCATGGCGTCCCATTACACGAAATCCATAGGGTTATCCACTATTTTCTGCCCTTCCGGTAAATCAATCGCAGTTATGGCGCTGCCTCGCTATGCTCTCCTCGTTCAAGAGAGTCAAAGATACATATTGACACAATCCTGATGTCAATGATAAAAAAATACAGCAGTGTGATCTCGAAGCTTTATGCAGCGGGAGAAGTAGCAGGCGGCGTTCACGGCTCCAACCGCCTGGGAAGCAACGCCATTCCCGACTGCGTCGCCTTTGGCCTGGCCGTGTCGCCGGGACCAGCGCAGCAAAGGAGCAGGGATAAGTATTACTGCAAGGGGACGGCGGAACCGCTCCCCTTGCTTTTACTTGAGGTGAATTAACTATGAAAAAGATCAGCCTGACCATTATTATGCTGTTTGTGGGCTTTGCGGTAATGTATTTCTTTGTTGGAGATCGGGGGGCGGAAGCTGCCAAACCGGCCAAGGCATCTTGCCAGAGTTGTCATGCCGATTTTACCAAGGTTGTTCCCAAGGGGCATCCTCCCGTAAAGGGGAATAACATTTTGGCATGTACGTCCTGCCATGCCCCGGATCTCGCCGGGAAAGCCGAGAAAAACGCTTTTTCCAGCCGGATGCACCTGGCCCACGTCCCCCCCAAAGGGAAGCAGGACTGCACTGCCTGCCATACCTGGGTTCCCGGCAAAAACTTTAGCATCACGGGGGTCAAGGGATCGCTGGGCGCTCCGACCAAGGAGGATGTCGCCATGATGAAGGAAATCTTCGCCTCTTGGGGAGGATCGAGCTTCACGGATAATCTCCATGCCAAGGCCAATATCGGCTGCGCCGGATGTCACGGCAAGGCCCTTCCCAAGGCCGATGACACGGTGGAAAACAGCCGTTGCCTGGTCTGCCACGGTCCGATGGAAAAGTTGGCCATGAAGACAGAACCGAAGGACTTCAAGGACCGCAATCCCCACAAGTCCCACCTGGGGGATATTGCCTGTACGGTCTGCCATGGCGGCCACAAGGCTTCCAAGGTTTACTGCCTCGATTGCCATAAGAAGTTTGACATGAAGATCCCGGGGGCAGGCACGACAAAACAGTAAGGTGTTTTGTCATACCAAATCAAAATTTCTAAACAGGGGCTGGGGGGGTGAATTCCTTAGCCCCTGTTTAATTATTCATACCCATTATTGGGTGTTGTTATTGAGTTGACGGGTTTTTACCGGGACATCTCTTTTTTAAGACGGGCACTGAATTCCGGGGCTTTCCCCTTGGGGATGCGCAACTTGAAATTTCCTGAAGGAAGGGCGTTCTGGCGGATTTCCGGATTCATTTCCTTGATGATCTTGTAGGTTGTATCGCAGGCGTTGGCGATGGCTGTTATGGGTACCTCCCGGTATAGAGAGAGATCAATTTCGTCATATTCCAGGGGTGGATACCTTTTTGCGGCCGGGATGGAATAGCCGTAAACGGCGGGATTTGAGAGGATTGATTTTGCCGCCAGGATGCTGAAGATATAGGCCTCCGTCTCCAGAGGCAGGTCGACGTCATAAAAATTGTTGACCCCTTGGGTTCTCAAATCCCTGGCCATTCTGTTCTCTCCGCAGTTATAGGCGGCGATGGCCAGACTCCAGCTTTTGAATTCCTTGTTAAGATCGGTCAGGTAGTTCAGGGCGGCCTCCGTTGCCCGCTCGAAATTGTACCGCTCATCGATCCAGCGGTCGCCGCGGAGACCGTACCTCTTCCCAGTCCCATCAATGAACTGCCAGGGGCCGACGGCCTTGGCGCTCGATGTGGCGTAGGTCTTCAGGGCGCTTTCCACGACGACGACATATTTGAGGTCATCAGGCAGGTTGCGTTCCCGGAGACGCCTTTCCAAATAGGGGAAATAACGGTGGGCCCGTTTGATCCAGAGAATCACCCGCGGCTGATTATAGACCGACGAGACAAAGGCCTGGTCCATCATCTCCCAGACGTCCTGACGCTCGAGGGGAACCCGCTCTCCGCACAGGGTCAGCCTGTCCGGCCATTGATGCACCGGGATCTGCTGTCCATGGGCGACGGGAGGAGTCCATGCCAGCACGATCAGGCAGAGCAGGGAAGGCAGGAGACGATAAGCCATTTCCCGGCCCTGCTATTTCTTGCCCAGATTGTCGGCGATATTGGCCTGAATCATCCGGGATGCCGTTTCATCGCCAACCATCCCCACCCTGACGGCGGCCGTGGTAATATCTTTTTCTTTGAAGGTAACGGAAATCCGGACTTTTTCGCCGTTGATCACCGAATCGATATGACCAGTGCCGATGCCTTTTGCCGGAGCGACTTCCGTGCCCCGCATTGCGGCCACAGTTTTTTCAACGGCTGACCAGACTTTGTCGAAATTGTAATTATAATCTGTCTTCAATTCCCCGTTGATGAACATGTACGTTCCCGTGCCGGCGCCCACAACGGCCCCGCCGACAAGTACGGCGGCGCAACCGGTCAGGATAAAGAGGCCAACCATGAGTAGTAATACTGAACGGTGAATCCTTTTTTTCATGTACCATTCCTCCCTCATAAAGATAGTCATTATGACAACCCTCTTACCTTATTCGCGCCTGTCTGTAAAGGGGCAGTAAAGGTAATTATTTGCCGCTGAGGTGGGAGAATTCCTTGAGGAGTTCTTCCTGACGCCGGTTGAGATTGGTTGGAATGGTCACGACGGTTTCGATGACCTGATCGCCCCGGCCGAATCCGCGCAGATGGGCAATCCCCTTTCCCTTCAGACGGAAGATCTTGCCGTTCTGGGTGCCCCGGGGAATTTTCAGTTTTTCCGTTCCTACCAGGGTCGGCACCTCGATATTGTCTCCCAGGGCCGCCTGGACAAATGAGATTGGAATCCGGCAGATAATGTCGTCATCGGAGCGCTGGAAGAATTCATGTTCTTCAACATGGATGAAAACATAAAGATCTCCGCTGGGACCGCCATGTTCCCCTTGTTCCCCTTCCCCACGCAACCGGAGGCGGGAGCCCGTTTCGACGCCGGCAGGAATCTTGATCTGGACGATTTTGGCAACCTTTTCCCGGCCGGCGCCCCGGCAGCTTTTGCAGGGGTGGGAGATGGTCTGGCCCACTCCGCGACAACTGGGGCAGGTGGTGCTGATGCTGAAGAAGCCGCTGGACTGGGTGACCTGACCGCGGCCGCCACACCGCGAACATACCTCCGGTGCGGTTCCCGGCGCCGATCCGGTCCCGCCGCATTCATGACATCTTTGATATTTGTCGATATCGATATCCCTGGAGAGGCCAAAGGCGGCTTCCATGAAAGAGATTTGCATGTCATATCGCAAATCGGCCCCCGCCCGGGCGGAGCTTCGCGACCGGGAGCGCCCGTTGCTGAATCCGAAGATGTCGCCGAAGATATCGCCAAAACTCGAAAAAATATCGTCACCGGAAAAGCCCTGGAAACCAGAACTGCTCAATCCCTCGTGGCCATATTGATTGTAGATTTCCCTTTTTTGCTGGTCGCTGAGGACTTCATAGGCCTCGGCGGCTTCCTTAAATTTGTCCTCCGCTTTCCGATCCCCCGGATTTCGGTCCGGATGGTGCTGCATCGCCAGGCGGCGGTAACTTTTCTTGATATCATCTTCGGTGGCTGTGCGGCTTACTTCTAAAATTTCATAATAATCGCGTTTCGTCATGGACTTGTTTCAATCTCTTTTCTGGTCTTTGTCTTGGTGCTTCCGGATGTTCCGGTTGCAGTAAAAGCGGCGCTAATCTAATAACGATAGGCGGTTATGTCAAGGTTCATGAGTATATCTCAAGCGGTTAACCTTCGTAGTGCTTCCTCATATTTTTCGGCAGTTTTACTGATTATATCATCAGGAAGATTGGGGGCAGGGGGGCGCTGATCCCACGCGAGAGACAGGAGATAGTCCCGGAGGAATTGCTTGTCAAAACTGCTCTGTCCTCTTCCCTCCTCGTAGGTGTCCTGGGGCCAGAATCGGGATGAGTCCGGGGTGAGGAGTTCATCGATGATAATAAGGTCTCCGTCAATAATGCCGAATTCCATTTTAGTGTCGGCGATAATGATCCCCCGGGTCAGGGCCAGAGCGGCGGCCCGGTTATAAACGGCAACACTGGTTGTGATGATCTTTATCGTTAATTCCCGTCCGATCATGTTTTCCGTCTCTGCCTTGGTGATGGCCATATCGTGTTCCCCCTCCGGGGCCTTTGTCGAAGGGGTGAAGATGGGCTCAGGCAGCCGGGACGACTCCTTCAATCCTGCGGGCAGACGAATTCCCGACACGGCGCCATTATTCAGGTAATCCTTCCAGCCCGAACCGCTCAGGTATCCCCGTACTATACATTCTACGGGCAGGGGTTGCGCCTTTTTCACCAGCATACTGCGCCCGGTCAGGATATCCCGATAGGGCCGGCACGCCTCGGGGTAATCATCGGGATTAATGGATATTATATGGTTGCCGATTATATCCTCCATCTTCCGGAACCAGAAGGCGGACATTTGGGTGAGAATCCGGCCTTTGCCCGGGATGGGGTTGGGCATGATCACGTCAAAGGCGGAAATCCTGTCCGTTGCCACAATCAGCAACTGGGACTCCAGGGCATAGATATCACGGACCTTTCCACGACCGATTAAGGAAAGGCCGGGCATGGATGTGGAAATAAGCTGGTCGCTCATGGTGTGACCCCCTTGATTTTAAAATTAATATCAAAATTTGAGAAAAGGGTTATGCAGCTTCTCATATCCGATCGTTGAGGTCGGGGCGGCGCCGTAATTGTGTCCCGGTAATACCTTCGTTTCGTTGGGAAGGACGGCCAGTTTCTCTTTGAGGGAGCGAGCCATGACAGCCCATGATCCTCCGGGCAGATCAGTTCTGCCCACAGCCCCTACAAACAGGGTGTCGCCGGTGAAAACCAGATCGTCTCCGCGCAGGCACATGCTGCCGGGTGAATGTCCAGGGGTGGCCAGAACCTCCAAAGAGATCTTCCCCAGGGTAATAACATCTCCTTCCTTGACGGTGATATCGGCAGGAGGGGACTGCTTGGCGCCGAACATGCGTAGATACATGGCGGGGGTGGAGACGAGCATCTCGGCGTCCGCCTCATGAATGATGATTTTGGCCCCCGTGCGCTCCTTCATGTCCTGATTGCCGGCTATATGGTCCACATGCCCGTGGGTATTGACAATATATTTGATTTTTAAATTGTTTTTTTCCGCCAGGGAAACGAGCTTGGATGTTTCCGCCGCCGGATCAATCACCAGGGCCTCTCCTGTTTCCTCATCTCCGAGCAGATAGGCGAAAACAGCCATTTGGCCGACCTGTATCTGTTTTAAAAACATGGTAACCTCCAAATTCCCGCCGCCGGGATGTCTTCATTTTATCAGGGGAGTTGCCCTACCATGATTGCAGCAAAAATGTCAACCGACGAAATGTCCGATAAACTGTGAAAAATTCTGTATAATGCCAGTTTCCCGGCGGAAGCCGAGGCCACATGGTTCATAGGAGAAAAAGACGCCTGCCTGATAGCTTTTCCCTGCACTGTCCCGGGGGAGCTCTATGAATTCCTGATAAATGGACTGGAAATTATGGTATTCCCCCGGTGTGCTTGCCAGCAACTCTCCGGTCGGACTGAGAATGCGGATGTTGGCCCCTTCTCTACCAAAGGTTTTCTTTTCCACGCATGATTTTCCCGTCAGTGGTTCCGGTGCTGTTTCCAGAAGCAGGGGATGGCGGGGGAAAAGATCCCAGAGGATTTTCAGCAGGCCTTTCGACTGGAACAGCAGGGAGTAGGGGGGATTGAGAATGACCGTTTTTTGATTCCCGACGATGGCGGTCAGCATTTCGACAAGTTCCGGTTCTTCCGAAACCATAAGCTCGTAAGGAACCAATTTGAACCAGTAGTCGCAAACCTCGCCCTCGCTGTTGCCAATGCCTTTTTCTTCGGAAAAGGTTACATCTTCGATATATTCGAAAGAGGTGATAAATCCCGACTCGTAGGCAATCTCTTCCAGGAGCCGGGTGGTGTTTTCATCCTCGCTGCCCAGATTAAAGCAGGAAAACAGGGCACAGGGAATGGGGCTATCATCCTCGCCGGTGGTGGTATGGAGTTTTCTGATCCTGGTGAACGATTCTTTCAGGGTTTCATAGAGGCGGTTATATTGCCGCTCCTCATCGAGATGATTGTGTCTGAGGAGGAGCCACTGAATAAGAGCGACCTCAAAGATCAGCGACGGTGTGTCGGCGTTGAATTCGATAAGTTTGATCGGTTGTCCGTCGAGGCCGCCGGCCAGATCAAAGCGGCCGATGAGATGAAAATGGGCATCGTCATTCCAGGTCTCTTCTATTAGTGGGATCAGCGTCGGCGGAATATCGAGCTGGTCATAGAGGCGATGATCGATGACGTGTTGTCCCGCCGCAATAAAAAGGTCGTATAGTTCGCCGGCGGCGCGGTAATAAGCGTCGCCCTCCTCCGGACTGATGACGATGAGTTCATCGGCGATATAGGGCGGTGTTTCCGGAGTCTCGTACCAGTAGAAGCCAATTTTTTTGTAAACGCTCTCCGGTACGGACTGAGCAGGGATCAATTTCATAAATGTTTCATCTTCAGCCGGAGAAGCTGCGCGTACCGCTTGTAAAATGGGAGAAGAATCCGGAACGAGCCTTGGACGTCCTCATCGAACCGTCAGGGCTGCGGAGGGTATGATCCTGCCCGTCATAACGCCGGCCATAGCCGTAATAATAGCTTCGTCCGCTCCATCCGGGACGTTTTTGCTCTTCTTCCCGGATGCGCCGCATAACGAGTTCCCGGTTGGCCAGGCTTTGGACGTAGAGATCGGAATTCCTGTAAACGGACGGGTTCAGCGAGGTGTTTCGCCCCATCATGTAACCTACGAGCCCGGAGGCTAAAACGGATCCCAGGCCGAAGCCCCCCGGTTGCTGTCCAGGCGGACCCATGACCGTTTCGAGATTCTCCGCCGGGATCGTTTCCCGCAGGCCGTTCATCCGGTTGACGACGACACCTGTGGTCCGGCTGGGATATTCGTTGGCGATCCGGAAACTGTTGGGGGCGACTTCCGCCACCTCCGTCATGACGCCGGCCGGTTTATCGGCCATATCGTTTTCAATTTCCCATTCCGCATGGGCGCCGGGATTCTTGAGGGCCTTGGGTTCCGGTCCCGAATCGCAACCGGCCAGGAGTGTCTGGGCGAGGAAGAAGATGCCGCCGACCAGGATTTTTTTGCTCACCTTTGGTTTTTCCATGGCGGACCTCTCAGATCAGACGGCTGATGATCAGGGCGAGAGTGATGGTAATCCCCTGAACAAGAATGGCGGCGGCCGTGTTCGACCGGTTTATTTCATCGGTGATCCGGATCTTGGCAAGGAAGACGAAACCGGCCAGCCGCTGGAAGATAAAAAGCCCGATGATACCGGTCAGGGCGCTGGCTAAAAAATACCCCAGGCTCTCCGCCCAGCCGGTGAAGCTGCCGGCAATCGTTGACCTGAGGATAAAGCTGAAGGAGACAAGGAGTCCGGCGACGGTCACTCCGGCGCTCACGTTCCCCTCCCGCAGACAGGCGGCGACATTGAAGTGGTATACTCTTTGATGGATTTTCACGGCGATGACCAGAAAGGATTGACCCAGCAGGAAAAAGATCACCGCCGACAGGAGCGGCCCTTCTTCGCCGGCAAAGGCGCCGTTGAGGAGAATTCCCGTGGCCAGGAAACTTCCGGCTTCAACCAGCCCGGTGGGGATGTTGCCCTCCTTGATCAGATCATTATTGCTGATGCCCGGGACAAGAAGATATTCGTTGACGTAATGGGCGCAGAAAAAGAGCAGGATGGCGATGCCTCCATCGAGGATGAAGGTCATCATGTCAAGCCTGGACAACCCCCCGCCCATGACCCCCGTCATTGCCACGCCCAGGCCTAGAAAAAGACCGAAACGCCGCAGGGCGACGGCGATATTGCCTTCCTCCTGAATGGCCAGATCATCGTCGAAACGGGTGAGTCTGTCGGCGATTTTCTTGGCGACGAACAGGAAAACCAGGGTAAAAAAAACATAGACGAATACAAGCAGATAAACGTTGTTCATGTCGGCGTTCCCTCCTTGACCGGTCGTTCTCCGAAAAGAGACCGGCCGACCCTGATGATGGTCGCTCCCTCCTCAACTGCAATTTCGAAATCCCCCGACATGCCCATGGAAAGTTCTTCCATGGTCACCCCGGGAATGCCTGCGTCCGCAATCCGATCCCGTAACGATCTCAAGGCGGCGAAACAGGGCCGCGCCTCTTCGGGATCGTCAAACCATGGCGCCATGGTCATGAGCCCCTGAATGGATAGGTGTTCGAGATAGGAGACCTCCTTTGCCAGTCCTGATGCCTCCTCCCCGTCGCTTCCCCGCTTTGTTACTTCCCCGCTGATGTTCACCTCGATGAGAATCTTGAGCAGCCGGTCTTCTTTAGCCGCCCGCCGGTTCAGTTCCAGGGCTACGTCCATCCGGTCCACCGAATGGATCATGTCGAAAAGCTTGACGGCGTATTTGGCCTTATTAGTCTGTAGATGACCGATGAGATGCCATTCCTGGGGCCGGCCCATGAGTTCGATCTTCCGTTTCGCCTCCTGGACGTAATTTTCCCCGATGATATCCACGCCGGCGGCGATGGCGGCAAGGATCCGCTGGTCGTCCACGGTCTTGGTTACCGCCATGAGACGCACATCGGCAGCCCGTCGTCCCGATCTGGCGGCAGCCGCCGCGATCCGCTGCCGGATATTTTCCACGTTCTCTCTAATCGCATGTTCCGTCATATATCGAACCTCAGCGCTCCGGCCTTTTTCAACGCATCCACGACCTCACAGAGGGGCAATCCCATGACATTGGTATAGGATCCTTGAATCTCCTTGATGAAAAAGGCCCCCAGACCCTGAACGGCGTAGGCCCCGGCCTTGTCATAGGGTTCCGGAGACTTTATATACCACAATTTTTCATCTTCGGAAATGTTGCGGAAGGTGACGGCGGCCCGGACCTCTTCCTTGATGGCGACATGTCCGGACAGGCGCAAAAGGGCAAAGCCCGTAAAGACCTCGTGAGTCCGGCCGCTGAGTTTTTCAAGCATTCGGCCTGCTGCGGAGGAATCGGCCGGTTTGCCCAGGACCTCGCCGTCAATGACGACAATGGTATCGGCCCCCAGAACCCAGGCCTGAGGATGGGCTTGCGCGATGGTATAGGCCTTGTTTTCCGCAAGCCTCAGGACGTGTTCCCCGGGTTTTTCGCTGATTAAAAATGTCTCGTCCGCTCGGCTGGGGATAACCTGGAAATCAAGCCCTAACAGGCGCAGTAGTTCCTCCCGTCGGGGAGAGGCGGAGGCAAGGATCAGGGGATGGCTAAGAATAAGACCCATATACTGTTTCCTTTCATGAATGCGCAACTATGTAACAGCTTCTTTGCCTCTTGACAAATTGAAAATATGGGGCGAAGTAGGGCGTCAGAATTCGTCTGCCGTCACCCCGGCGAAAGCCGGGGGCTAGGCGTCGTTCCGGCCCCTGCCGTAACACCGAGGGAAGACAAGTATCAACTTTTTGTGGGGGCTCAGGAAGCATTTCTAAAAAAGGGAGTCTGAGGAATCATGATTAAGAACTTTATTTTCTCCCTGTGTCTGGCTGTCCTGATGGGGAGCGGCCAGCTTGCCTGGGCCGATACCAAGGCGGTTCGATTAAGCGTTCCCGGCTGCAACTCCTGAGGGGACCGGGCCAGGATGGGTTCCATCCTGAAAGCTACGGACGGGGTGAGCAAATTCGAGATGCCTAAGGAAGGAGTTGTCGTTATCACCTTTGACGACAGGAAAACCACGGCGGCAAAAATTGTCAAGGCCCTCGAAAAAGGGCGCTTTACCATCAAGGGGGAACCGGTTTATGTCAAACTAGGTGAGCCTCTCCAGCAGGGTGATTCCACAGGTAAAAACGCGCCGTCGCCACACGGATCTTCCCCGGGGGCAAAATCGCAGTCACGGCAGGGGGTTTCCCCGGTGATAAGTGTTCAACCGCAGGAGTTGCCTCTTTACATT
>Ga0172379_10004244_pt1 | contig 21493 bp, 18 predicted proteins | sample GrowelOW334metaG_FD_119756 | JGI IMG/M metagenome (GOLD analysis project Ga0172379, IMG submission 119756) | Groundwater microbial communities from an aquifer near a municipal landfill in Southern Ontario, Canada - Groundwater well OW334 metaG | ecosystem: Environmental > Aquatic > Deep... | reverse complement strand
TAACGTGGTTGGCGAACCATGCGTTACTATAGCACAGGAGGTTTTTCTAAATCACTTGAATCTGAAGATTTTTGGGAACGCACCGGCAGAGCCGGTGGTATTTTTGCCCTGAAGGTGGACAAAGAAACAACCACGCCCATGACAGGACGTGGTTGCATATTTGATTTATGACGAATGCTTAATGCTTCGCGGAACCTTCCGGCTTGTTCGCCGCGCCTTCTTCAATTTTACGCAGATATGCCCGTCTTACTACTCGCACTGGATCGGCAATGCGCCGGTGAATCTTGATGTACCACGGCCTCATTTTTCTGAACTCTTCATCACTTATACTCCCCGGCAATATTCTACGCCAATGCTTCCGCAGATGGTACAGGTCGGAATCTTTGAATATGGCGAAAACAGGATAAGTCAGCAGACTCAGCGGGAACGGGGGCTGCACCCAGGTAATCTGAAAGTCGATAAGATAACAGTTGCCGTCATCGCCAACGATGATATTGTCCGGCTTGTTGGTGTCCAGATAAGCCATGCCGCGCTGGTGCATGGTCTTTAGCAGCTTCTCAAGTTCCGGAAAGAAATCATCGCGCACTTTGGTGCCTTTATTGAGATGGCCGCCGGGCACATACTCGTGCATGAAGCCGGTTTTGCCATAACGCCCGATCCATTTCGGGATATGCCCGGTATCCTGCAATCTCAGATAAATCTTCTCTTCATGCCGCCGCTCCAGAATTGAAAGCAGCCCGTAAGGCAGCAGAAGAAAAGAGCGCGGTCGGAAAATCTTGAGAACTGATATTTCGCCGGCTCCGCTTTCATACATCCCCGTGGCAGCAAAAAAGTCATGTTTGAACGCCTTTACTTTCTTCCATGTCTTACCCGCCACTTCCACCGATTCGGGAAGTTCCTTGTTACCCAGTGCTAAATGGTGTTCGTAAAACCATTGCTTGAATGTCTTTGACATCAGAAGATGTTCCTTTATTTGTTAAAAATCAAAATTATCGTTCTTTTTACAAATCACCCGAATACTTTAGCGAACAATGCCCTAAAGTCAATGTAAATCTACTGCGGGTTGCAGACAAATTGCTCCTAATCAATCAAGTCCAGCCAATCCTGGCATTCTTTGCCGCCGATGAATTTTTTATAGCTGTCTCTCAATAAAGCTACAGCCGCCGGCTCATTTCCGGAAATAATTGATTCGACTATCGCTGTACGGAAATTTATCCATTCAGGGCTGACCGCGGGCGCTTTCACTGAATTTATGTTCAGAATGTCCATTACCGCCCGGGCAGTAATCTGATTCAACAGCGCTTTTTCATCGCCGTTCTGATTGTCCGGATCAACCTTGGTGCAGGAATATTTACCGCCGCACATCAGCGCTGTCGGCAGGAAACCGCTGATCCAGTATGAACGCCGGAACAAAATGACTTTCGAACCGATGGTATTGCCGTTGCCGTCAAGCACCGCCACCACCACCGTTCCCAGACTGCTTGAACGCATCGGGGCCATCGACAAGGTCAGCAGATATCCGGTCATCCACCACGGTGATATCTCTTCCGGACGGATCACTATGACAGATTTGACTTGAATCTTAATCGCGCCGGACGAACTGTTAAATATATTTGGAGCAATGGATCTGCACGAAATTTTAAATGCGTCGGTGTCACTGGTTAAAGTACTTTGATAACTGCGCGCCCGGTCAATTTCAGGCGCTGCATTGCTCCAGAAGCTGCCGAAGTCATTGCCAGGCATGTTTCCGAGCGACCGGGCCAGCATATTAAACTCCAGTGCGCAAAGCGGTTCCGTTTTGTTCATCGGACTCAGCATAAGCGTTTCGGCATTGACTATCTGGTATTGCTTTGTACCGGAGAATGATATCCCGTTCTCTTCGCTGCCGGCAGGGTTGAACGACACGCATGTGCATCCGGCCGCCACAATACAACCGACCACGGCAAACAGTAATTTTAAAGCCAATTTTATATTATGCATGGTAATTTCTCCTTAAAGCTAAAAAATATTAAAAACACGGTAACGAGTAAAATACCCTGCGCGAAAGATTTTGCAATCTCCAATCGCCCGACATCTGCATTAGTCGGAATGCCGGGATCGAACATTGGGGACACATTGGACAACATTAGACAAGTCATTATGATATAGGGATAGCTGTAAAAAAGATTCCGCTTAAAGAGTCCAAGATGCTTGTATTGAGGCTTTATCGCCGCGGAATACTGAAGCGCTGCGAAGACCTGAAATAAAATGGTCAAGGATTTTTTATTTCGATGATTGCGATTTTAAAAAAATGAGTTAGTTTAATGATTTAACAAAGTACGCCAACGATAGCATTAATGTTAATAAACCATAAAAAATGGAGCAAAACTGATGGATTATATTGCACAAATGGAGAATCTGCCGAAGAAACATGAGTTTTTCATCGGGTTCGACAGTGACGGTTGTATTTTCGACACCATGGAAATCAAGCAGAAAGAATGTTTCTGCCCGAATTTCGTTAAGCACTTCGGGATGCAGGCTGCCAGCAAGTATGCGCGTGAAGTATGGGAATTCGTCAATCTCTACAGCAAAACCCGCGGCTGCAATCGTTTCCTGGCGGTTCAGCGCGCCATTGAACTGATCCGCGCACGCAAAGAATTCGCGGCACGGGGCATTGCAGTTCCGGTGCTGACTGAACTTGACGCCTGGATTAAAGAGGAAAGCAAACTTGGCAATCCCGCGCTGAAAGCCAAAGTGGCGGCCACCGGCAGCAAAGAACTCGGCATGATCCTTGACTGGAGTCTCGAAGTCAACGAAGACATCGCCGAAATGGTTCATGGCATTCCTCCTTTCCCCGGCGTGAAGGAAGTACTGGCCAAGGGCTATCCCCAAGCCGACATGATCGTCGTCTCCCAGACCCCCCTGGAAGCGCTGACCAGAGAATGGGAGGAAAACAAAATCGACCATTATCTCGGAATGATCTGCGGACAGGAACACGGCACCAAGACTGAGCATCTGAAATATGTCACCAGCGGCAAATATTCACCCGAAAAAGTATTGATGATCGGGGATGCCCCCGGCGATTTGAAAGCCGCGCAAAAGAATGGCGTATTGTTCTTCCCGATTATTCCGGGCCATGAAGAACTGTATTGGGCGAAACTCAACGAAGAAGGGCTTGACCGCTTCTTCGCGGGCACCTTTGCCGGCCAGTATCAGGACGGTCTGATGGCGGAATTTGACAAATCATTGCCGGAAAATCCGCACTGGAACTAGTTTAATATGGACTTTTGCTCCGGAAAAACCCTTCCGGAGCCTTTTTTTTGTCTGTATTTGATTTTTTTTGAAAAAATATTTTGAATATTGATTTTTAAATCGTAAATTAACTCTGTCGGCATTTTGAGGCGACGTTAAATATAACAGATGGGGTTTCAGAGTAATGTTTAATTATCAGAAGTTATCCAGGTTTTTTAGAAGTGATATCGGTATCGACTTAGGTACTGCAAACTGTCTTGTTTTCGTAAAAGACAAAGGAATAGTTCTACAGGAACCTTCTGTTGTTGCGATTACTGAAAACACTAAGGAAGTGCTCGCAGTCGGCACCGACGCCAAAAAAATGCTTGGCAGAACTCCCGGTAACATTCGCGCCGTCCGGCCGATGAAAGACGGCGTTATCGCTGACTTTGAAATTACTGAGCACATGCTGCGCTATTTCATACAGAAAGCCATGACCCATGTACCGTGGCGGCAGCGCCTCCTTCAGCCGCGAGTGCTGGTCGCGGTACCGTCCGGAATCACTGAAGTGGAAAACCGTGCCGTCAAGGACAGCGCCAAACGCGCCGGCGCCGGCGATGTGGTACTTGTCGAAGAACCGATGGCGGCAGCTATCGGCGTGGGACTTCCGGTCAGCGAGCCGTCCGGCAGCATGATTGTTGATATCGGCGGCGGAACTACTGAAGTCGCGGTTATATCGCTTTCCGGTATCGTCTGGGCAAGAAGCGTCCGCGTCGGCGGCGATGAACTTGATGCTGCGATCTGCCAGCACATGAAACGTGTTTATAACTTGATGATCGGGGAACGCACCTCCGAAAAAATCAAGATGGATATCGGCAGCGCCTACCCGACCAACGATGACGCCAGCATGGAAGTCAAAGGCCGTGACCTGGTTTCCGGACTTCCGAAAACTATCCGCATCACCGCAGGCGAAATCAGAATGGCATTGCAGGAACCGATCACCAGCATCATTGAAGCGGTAAGAACCACGCTAGAACGCTGTCCGCCTGAACTGGCCGCCGACCTGATTGACCGCGGCATTATGCTTGCCGGCGGCGGCGCGCTCCTCACCGGCCTTGACCGCCTGATCGTTGAAGAAACCGGTTTGCCGGTATTTGTCGCCGAAGATCCGCTGAAGGCGGTGGTTAAAGGTACTGGTATTATGCTTCAGGAAATGGATAACATGACCAGAACCATGTCCTGATCTCATTATGAATAATCTGCAATTACATAGCCCGAAATAGTCTTTTCGGGCTGTTTTTTTTATAAATAAGAGGCTGGCAAAATGCTGTTCAATCTGGCGGTTATAACCATTGCCGCATTACTGATGAACCGGATTTTTGAATTTATCAAAATCCCCGGACTGCTGGGCATGATCCTGACCGGAATTATTCTCGGCCCTTACTGCCTGGACTTTATATCGCCGCTGCTGTTGAATATTTCCGCCGAACTGCGCACCGCCGCGCTGATTGTAATCCTGATCCGGGCCGGTCTGGGCATCAATCGCGAAACCCTTAATAAAATCGGCATTCCAGCTTTAAAGATGAGCTGCATCCCTGGTATTTTTGAAGGATTGACTGTAATGCTGGCGGCGCATCTTCTGTTGTCGCTGCCGTGGCTGGAGGCCGGAATGCTGGGCTTTATTATCGCCGCAGTTTCGCCTGCGGTTGTAGTTCCGCAAATGCTTGAGCTAAAAAAACACGGGTTCGGACAAAACCGCGAAGTTCCTACGCTGCTGCTGGCCGGCGCCTCGCTGGACAATATTTTCGCCATCACCATTTTCGGGGTTTTCCTGAGCTTGTTCAGCAACACCGGACAGAGCATTATGAGCATTGCCGTAAAGCTTCCGCTCGGGATAATCGCCGGGCTTGCATTGGGCTTGCTGGCCGGTTATCTGCTATCCGGCTTGTATAAGAAATTTGAAATGCGCGATACCAAAAAGATGATAGTCTTTCTGGTGGCGGCTATTCTGCTGAACAGCCTGGAAAGCTTCAAAAGCATCAGGAATATACTGCCGGTAGCCAGCCTGCTTGGCATCATGGCGATGGGCTTCGTCCTGCTTGAGAGAAATAATGACACTGCCAACCGGCTGGCATCAAAATTCGGCAAAGTATGGGTATTCGCTGAAATCCTGCTGTTCGTATTGATCGGTGCTCAAGTAAACATCAGTGTCGCGCTGAATGCCGGACTCGTCGGCGGCTTGATTATTGTAATCGGACTGGCCGGCAGAAGCATCGGAGTATGGTTGGCGCTCTTCCGCTCAAAACTCAATTCTCATGAAAAGCTGTTCTGCGTACTGGCCTATTTTCCCAAAGCCACCGTTCAGGCGGCAATCGGCGCCATTCCACTGTCATGCGGAGTGAAATCGGGAGAAACAATCCTGGCAATCGCGGTATTCAGCATCATTCTGACCTCACCGCTCGGGGCCGTACTCATCAACCGCACCAGCAGAACTTTGCTGAAAAAACATCCGGCTGAAACTTCCAAATAGTGAAACCGGCTTGCCATGCCTGCTGCTTGACAAGCCTGTGATGGATTAATAGGAATCCCGCTCCAGCGCCCACTTCTGCAGTTGCTTTTCAGTTTCCGGCCATTTTATAGCCTTCACAGTCTCAAAGAATTTCGCGAAATATGCTTTCATGGCCTGCTGGAAAATATCCAGATTCATGATTCTTTCGGCAAAGCGCGTATGTATGTCCATTTCTTCGCCTTCTGGCAGAGAAAGTCCGCTGAATGTGAAATGGTCGGCGTCAAAAGTACCTGCCCATACATCCTCGCCGCGCGCCATGGCAAATTTTGCTTTCTTGAGTTTTTTGCCGACAATCAGCGCCGCTTTGGCCTCAGCGCTGCGCTGCGGGCTGCCGCCTTTCTTGATCGAGGTTTCCGCCGCGCCCTGAGCTTCGGCGGAATAGGCAAAAGTCAGCGGACCTTCGATCATGATATCGAAATCGCCGAACTGTTCAAGCGACACCCGTCCGCCTTCCTTCTCGCTGTAATACCACAGCCAGGTAAGGAAATCGCGGCCGGGGGTCAGCTCGCCGTCCGGACGGTCGGAAAAATTGATGACAGGCAGATCGGCTTCAGTCTTATGAAACATCTCTTCCATCATTTCCCCGATGCCCATTTGACGAGGCTCAATGTTGGTGGTTTTATGGAAAAATGCAATAAAATTGTCAATCTGCGACGTGGAACCGGTTCCCAGATAAAGCATATTCGTGGACAAATCGACCACTACCGGAACCCCGGCCAGCGACGGCGGCATTTTCATCAGATGCTTCTCGATGACATCTTTCTTGATCTCGTGTTTAACACGCGACGGTACCATGATCGCATTATTCGCCTGCATATAAACCAGTTCTTCGCGTTTGCAGATGGCTTTCATGAGAACAGAAGGAATTTTCCGTTCAGCTTTACGCAGATTCAGATAAAGGTGGCCGCCGCAAATTGCGGTTTCTTCGTCGATCTTTGATTCCAGCAGATGCCGTCCGCTGACCCAGCCGATCTGCGGCTCGTCCTTTACCTGATCGAGCATCCCCGCGGTGTCCGCGGCGAAAAGTCCAAGATAATCTTCCGGCAATTTTGAAGCCAGTTTAAAGACCGATACGGCAAAAGTTCCATGTTCAAAAGGCATAATATGTTCAACTCCTGTTATTTTATTTAAAATCTGCTAAATCTATTACCAAAACTGCCGGTTTGCCAGTTATTTTACACTCTTATTGATGAATTATATCCGGATTAATTACGAGGTCGCGGAATTGATCGCCGCGGTCTTTGTAATCCTTGAACATGTCCATGCTGGCGCACGCCGGCGAAAGCAGGACAATATCGCCGTTGACGGAATTCCGGGCAGCGGCTGCAACCGCCTCTTTGAACGTATCAAACAGTTCGCAGGGAAAACTGCCGTTCAGAGTATCAAATATCTTCTGTCTGCATTGTCCGATGACAAATCCCTTCTTTATAAAGTCAGAGACTTCGCGTAATGATGAGAAATCCATGTCTTTATCCAGTCCGCCGAGGATGAGGTTGACATTTCTCCCGCCGGGAACGGAAACTGTTTGCAGTGCTACAATTACCGATGCCGGATTGGTCGCCTTGGAATCATTAATAAAGAGCACCCCGGAATGCTCTGCAATCTGCTCCAGACGATGACGCCCGGGCGCAAATCCGCATACCGCCTGCTTCAGCGCGGGCGAGAACAACGCGTCATGGCCCAGATAAATCCGCACCAGTTCCAGCGCGGCAGCCAGATTCTCCAGGTTATGCGGACCTTTCAACTGCGTTTCCTGCTGACGGACGATCAATTTTCCGTCATACAGCAAATCCCCGCCGCAAACGGTTATTTTATTGCCCGCGCAAACCGGCAGTTTGAATTCCGGAGTTTCGCGCAGGCTCAATCCCGCCACCCGCCGTTCAACCGGCATCCGTTCAAAAATCTTGAATTTGGTGGCGGCATATTCATCCATGCGGTCGTGGTAACGGTTGAGATGGTCGCTGGTGATATTCAGCAGTACTGCGGCAAACGGATTGAATTTAAAACAGCGTTCAAGCTGAAATGAACTCACTTCAATAACCGGCAGCAGCCCTTTACCGGCCCTGCCCTCGAGAATATCCGCGCAGATGTCGCATAAAGGAAATCCGATATTGCCTGCGGGCCGGGCGTCAACGCCAAGCGCCCGCAGCAGATGCACAGTCAGTTCCGTGGTCGTGGTTTTGCCGTTGGTCCCGGTTATTGCCAGCATTGGTCCGGCGAAATGGCGCGCCCCGAATTCCATCTCGCTGATCAGTTCCAGCCCGGAAGCCAGCGCCGCCTGGTAGACCGGAGAACACGGCGGAACTCCGGGACTGACTATCAGCAGATCAAATCCGGCAAAAACAGAGGGAGATGGGTTTTCCCGGGGAAATGCAGCATCTTCGAAGAATGTAATTTTATGACCGGCGGCTTCAGCCAGCCTGGCAGCGGCGAGACCGCTCACGCCGCGCCCGATGATACCTGTTATCATGTTTCGTCAGCCGTATCGGCAATAGTTTTTTTCTGAGCCGGTTTTACTTTCCTGCGATTGGCGTCTTTGAACTTTTTCAGGCTGTAAAGCCTGGCCGGATTAACGTCTTCCGGTTTTAGCAGCAGCATGGAAAATGCCTGTACGACTTTTTCAAATTTCTTATCGGCCTCGGCATTTTTACTGTTGCTGTTATCGTCCAGTCCGTCCAGATCTGATTGCCGGCGGGTCGCCCACATCTCATCGAACTTGTCATGCACTTTAATAAACCAGGCACGGTCGATCCCGGTCGATATTTCCAGTTCCTCCGGATCTTTCAACCAGGAATGCACGGTCATGGCATACGCCATGTAATGCTGCCGGGTCAATTCCGCGCCGCGTTCATCCTTGCCGGTAATGATCATGGTTTCGCATTTCTTTAGATATTCAAAAACGCTGTCCCTGGTCAACTGTATATCATCGCCATTCCTGTTGTTCTCGCCTGAGTTATTTTTGTTCTCGCCGGCATTGCAAAACAAGCAGGCAGACACTCCCCAAAGAACCATTATAATATAAACTAACCGCATCGTATGTTATATCTTTCAATTTTTAAATTTATAAACTATCCCGGGATAAAAATTACCCGTCAATTAAAAATTTCCTTAATAGAAAATCTCTGTTTAATTATACCACAAAAACAAAATAATAAAAACATAAATGGCTACCTTAAGATAAAAAACGTAATGTTTTTATCAATCACCGGGCAGGCATTTACACCAGAACAATCTTCCTGATATTTTTCTTGCCTGCTTTGAGAATGACTGGTCCGGCGGCGAAAACATCAGCGTTGATTTTTAGCTCGAAACTGGCGATGCGCTGATCATTGATATAAGCGCCGCCGCCCTGTATCAGCCGGCGCGACTCGCCGTTGGATTTGCTGAGTCCGGCATCGGTCAGGAGTTTTACAATCCAGATGCCCTCGCCGTCCACTTCCGATTTCGGCAGTTCATAGGCGGGAAGATCGTCAAACCCGGCCCGGCTGTCAGCTTTGATTGCAGCGACAGTGCTGGATGTCTGGAGCTTTCCTTCCGGATCGGCAAAACCGAATTTGCTGCCGGCGGCAAGATAGGCCTTGACTGCTTCAGCTTCGCCATGCGCCAGTCTGGTGGCTTCAAACGCCAGGATTTCCTTGGCCCGGTTGATTGCCGGGGCCTGCAATTGCGCCAGCAGCCTGATTTCGTCAACCGGCAGATTGGTGAAAAAACATAGCAGTTTCTGAACGTCGCCGTCTTCACAGTTGCGCCAGAACTGATAGTAGTCAAAAACTGAAGTGCGGGAAGTGTCAAGCCAAACGTTGGTGCCTCCGGCTGTCTTGCCGAATTTATTGCCCTGGCTGTCAGTAAGCAACGGGAAAGTCATCGCGAAAACTTCGTTCTGCGACATCTTTCTGACCAGTTCGGTGCCGGCGACGATATTGCCCCACTGATCCTGTCCGCCAAACTGCATCTTGCAGTTCAAATCGCGGTTCAACACGTAGAAGTCATAGGCCTGAAGGATGGAGTAGTTGAATTCCAGAAAGGACAGACCGGTTTCCAGGCGCATCTTCACCGAATCCTGCGCCAGCATGCGGTTGACGCTGAACTTGGAGCCGATATCCCGCAGGAAATCAATGTACAGCATATCCTTGAACCAGTCAATATTGTTGACAAAATGCGCATTGCCTTCTGTGACCGAGATAAAATGCGCCAGTTGACTGCGGAGGCATTCCGCATTCGCCGCGATTTCATCCTTGGTCAGTATCGGACGGGTGCTCTGTTTGCCCGACGGATCGCCGATCTGCGCGGTAGCGCCGCCGACCAGCACAATCGGAATGTGCCCGGCTTTTTGCAGCAGACGCATTGCCATGATCGGCAGCAGATGCCCCACATGCAGACTGCTGCCCGTGGGGTCAAAGCCGACATAAAATGCTATGCGTTCGTCATCAAGCTGCTTTTTAATATTGTCAGCGTCGGTTTCCTGATAGACGAAACCGCGTTCCTTCAATTCATTGTAAATGCTCATTTCAAAATCCCTTGTTTATATCCATACAACCTCATACGGCAGAAGTTATAGAGGACTAAAAATATAACAGATATAATGATATTTGCATAACTGAAAATGAAGTTTTTCCAGAAAAACCTGCCAAAGCCTGTACATGCAGAACAATCACATACGCATTTGAGACACACGACTCCGAGCTGTTGCAGACCGGTTGAGCACAACGTGACGTTGTCGTAATGCTGTAATCAATATACTTGCCGGATACTTTTATTTTATGATGTGATATTTTTTAAAATTTTCCTTGAAGATTTATTCGGATAGCTTACATTATCAGGCTTTAAATCATGTTATAAATAATTACAATAACCCAGCGCGCGTTGGACTTGATTATGTTATTGATTCAGGCATAACGAAATTATGATAGAGTTTAAGCGGAATTTTTTTGACAAAACGGCGCTTCAATGGGCTTTGCTCATATCCTATACCTGTGTGATTTTCTTCATCAACATCGGCGGAACCGGCATATATTCAGCGCAGGAGGGCCGCGCTGCGATTGTAGCGCGTAATATGCTGAAAAGCGGCAATTATCTCAATGTTGAAATTGCAGGGGAACCTGAAACAGAAAAACCCATCATGACCTATTGGTTTTATGCTGTTTCCGGAAAAGTTTTCGGAGTTAATGAATTCAGCGTGCGTCTGCCTTCCGTGATTTCCGCAATTATCACGGTTATTCTTACATGCTGGCTTGGCGGCAGAATTTACGGTGCCGGCACCGGACTGCTGGCCGGATACATGCTTGCCACCATGCTTAGTTTTGTCAATCTCGGCAGAATTGCCAGAATTGACATTGTACTATGCGCATTTTATACATTATCAATGCTTTTACTGTATTTAGGATATTTTGAAAAACGAAAACCGGACTGGCGTCTGTATCTGTTTTACATCGTATTGGGGTTAAGTGTACTGGTCAAAGGACCGGTTTCGGCGGTATTGGCCGGACTAACCGTTCTGCTCCTGGCAGTCAAGGAGAGAAACTGGAGAATTATATGGGAACTTAAACCGGTCAGCGGATTATTTATCGGATTACTGATTAACATGCCCTGGTACGTTTATGAAAGCGTCCGGACAAAGGGCGAGTTTGCCTGGGATTTTTTATGGAATCAGAATATAGACCGTTTTCTTGGCATCAATACCACCTATTGCGAAGGCAAACGCAAAACCTTTTTTTATTACTTTCCGAAATTATTCGCAGGCGCATTGCCCTGGTCATTCCTGACGCCATTCTGTCTTTATTCATTTCGCGGAAAATTCATGACGCTGCGCCCGGCTACATGGTTCCTGTTATCATGGACGCTGACAGTGTTCTTTTTTTTCAGCTTGTCTGCAATCAAGCGGGGAGATTACATACTGCCGCTTTATCCGGCGCTGGCGATATTGCTGGGACGTTATCTGATTCTGGTATCTGAAAGACGGCCTAAATTGTCCAGGTACTGGAAGATATGCTGGTACAGTCTGCTGGGGATTACAATTATCACCGCCGGATTATTGCGAACCGGCGTCCTGCGCCAAATCGGACAACTCAGCATAGATCAAAAAATAGCCCATTTCCCCGACCGGGACGGAATGTCCATTATCCAGACAAGTGATTTGTTAAATCAACATTTCATTATTGCCGTAACCTCCGCGGCACTGCTGCTGGGGTTGCTGTATCTGCTGGGAAAATTATGTGAACAGGGCAAAATACTGCCGGCAACCAATATTTTACTTACAGTTTTGCTGGTTCTTTTTGCCTGGTATTATCTCTGGCTTGATCCGGTCACCAGTGAGTTCAAGACAACCAAACCATTCTGCCAAACCGCATTAACCCATCTGCCGGAAAATGCAGTCGTCGGCTATTACGGTTCATGGGTTGACGAAGCGGTATTCTACATCGGGCGGGATTATGTGCGCTGTTCAAAAATTCCCGATTTTTATGATGTGGAAAAGCAAAGCTTTAAATTCAAATTCATTATCGCTACCGCGAGCAGGATAATGCAGTTGCCGGACAATATAAAATCCCGGATGGAGCAATTGGAAAAAACGGTAGACGGTCATCAATATCCGCTGACGCTTTACCGGACTAAAGATCAGCAGTAACCCGGTTACTTCCCCCGGACGCGTGTTTTGCGCGAAGCTGGCCGCAGGCGGCGCTCACTTTCGATCCCTTTTCCATGCGGAGCGTGACTTGAATGTCATAGCGTTCAAGAATGGCTTGAAAGTTGCGGATCACTTTATCGGGCGGGCGGTGAAAATCCGGAGTTGTCTGATTATAGGGAATCAGGTTGACTTTGGCATGCATGCGTTTGGCAATAACTGCGAGCTTTTCAGCGTCGCCGGATTTGTCATTGATGCCGTCAATCAGGGTATATTCAAAAGTGATCATCCGCCCGGTTTTCTCACGGTAATATTCGCAGGCGGCAAGGATTTCCTTAATCGGGTAACGCAGTTTATCGGGGATAAGCGCCGCGCGCGTCGCGTCGTCAGGGGCATGGAGCGAAACAGCCAGATTCACCTGACGCCCGAGATCGGCCAACTGGCGCATGCCGGGCACAAAGCCGCTGGTGGAAACGGTAATCCGGCGCACACCCAGACCGACATATTCCGGATCGCAGAGCAGCCGGACAGCCTTTTCAAGATTGCTGAAATTGAGCAGGCCTTCGCCAATGCCCATGAATACGATGTTATCCGGCAGTCCGCCGATTCTGGCACAGCCGTGAAAAAACTGTTCAAGCATTTCGCCTGCATCCAGATTCCTGACCAGGCCGTCGGCGCCGCTGGCGCAGAAACGGCACTGTACCGGACATCCGACCTGAGTGCTCAGACAGAACGTCATTCTGTCCGGTGCGGGGATAATCACCATCTCCACGGCTTCGCCGTCGTGCAGCCGCAGCAGCAGTTTCACGGTGCCGTCGCCGGCGGCAGCTTCGCTTTCAATGGCGGAGGAGGCACAGATGAAATCTTCACTTAGCGCCTGCCGCAGATCGGGCGGCAGATTGCTCATCAAGTCTGGAGCAATAATTCTCTTCCTGTAGATCCAGCCCAGAATTTGAGCCGCGCGGAAAGCCGGAGCGCCATGCGCGGCAACCCACGTCTTGACCTCATCGGCAGTAAGGGAACAAAGCAGCTTTTTATTCACGGCGCTCATTTTAAAGTTTTTTTCTTCTCAAGCTTGATGCCCTGCCAGAGGCAAATGCGCTTGTCTTTATATGTTTTCTGGTTGGGCAGCAGATTGCGCCAGCGGCGTTCCGGGACTTGCGGAAACTCGGTGCTGATAAGATAGACCACCTTCTGATCCGCGGGAATCTCTTCAACAGAATTCATCGTGACGATTTTGCCGCCCATGTAGAAGCATTCGCCGTAAAGCCCCAGATTCGGCCCGGTATAGACGGTATCTTTTTCCGTAACGCCTTCAGCAGACAGAGCGGCCCGCAGTTCCCATCCCAAATTCTTTCTCGTCTGGTCCTGCGCTTTGTACGGATGAATCAGTGACCAGAAAAAGAACATTACCGCACAGACGATAATCAGAAAGTATGCCCAGAGATAAGGCCGTATTTTAACATGAATCAAGGCGATGCCGACAGCCACCGCCAGCATCCCCCATATCATGCCGATAATGATATATTTGTGATTACTCCGGAAACCAATGCCTTTCTGCATGGAGAAAATACTGTTCCACCAGTCAGCGGGAAGCAGATAAAAAATGATAATCATGCAGCCGACGATAAATACCGGAAATGAAAGCATTTTCATCATCATCAGCAGCTTGTCCCCGTAGCGCCTGACCACCAGCCAGTAGTTGATGCCGGTCATAACCGCCAGCGGCGGAATCAGCAGCATAATATCCCGCGGTTCCGTAAACGGACTGATCCAGAGCAGAAAAAACAGGGATATTACGATAATTCGCAGGAAACGGCTGAAAATCGGAGTTTTATCCAGCGGAAAATATTCAACACAGAACGGAGCCCATGCCAGGATTGTCCACGGCATCAGCCGGATTGCGACATCGAACGGAAAAGTGACCAGATGCTCCAGGTAGGCCGACATGGAATTCGGTTCAAATTCCAGAGATTTGAACGGAAAAGTATTGGCAAACATAATATGCGGCAACGCCCATAGCATAATAAATCCGACCAGCACCGCCAGGCCGATATAAAATCCGGGTTTATTCATTTTGGTCCAGATGGTCAGCGGACGGCGCATGAAAATCATCGGGAAAAAGAAATATATCAGGGCAGACGGCCCGAAAACGTAAAAAGCATTGCCGGCAAAGTAAAGCGACGCCGCCCACGCGCCGCTCCAGTTGCTTCTGCCGACGCCAAGCATGAACCAGGAAAACCATGCGGCGGTCAAGGCCAGCAGCATCAGCGTATGCGGGTATCCTTCAATACCTTTTTCGATAACTACGCTGGTGCTGATCATCATCGCGGCGGCAACCGCCGCCGCCTGGATTCCGCCGGCGCTGCCTGCGGCAAACCAGACCAGAACGGCAATCACCCCCAGCGCGATTATCGAAATCAGACGCAGCGTCATTTCCATGGACAAACCGAATTCGTTATGAACGACAGCCGCAAACCATGGAAAAAGTGGAAACGAGTCCTGAATAACCATGCCATGGGCAAAGGTCATCGGCATGAAATAGTCCATTTCCATTGCCTGCGCCGCAAAATATCCTTCCTGCCAGTAAAGTTCTCTGTCACTCAACTGCCACGGGGAGTAGATAATCAGGAAAGCTGTAACCAGAACCAGCGCCGCCGCAATCCATCCTGGAGCTTTTTCTTCATAACGCGGCATATTTGATCTCTCGTCTCTATATTGTTAACATGAAAATCAACAGCATCATTCTTTAAAATTCAAACCGGCAGAAACCTGTGAAGGCATCCGCCGGAACAAATTAAAACTGGTATGGCAACAGCAGCTATTTAAAATCGTCTTTCCTGAGGTCATAGCAGAAACAACTGGTAATAAAGTCCACGATCTCGACCGGGTGGACGGCAACTCCGAAATCACACAGCCAGCCGAAACGGCCGCCGATGGCCCAGAAATCAATGTCGTTGTCCTTGTACGCATCAGCGCGGAAATTGGCAAGCCTGAAACCTCCGGAATCAACCACGGTTTTGCGGACGTAACCGAAAGTGTCGTCAATGACCACATTATCCGTGGCGAAACAAATCATGCCGAAGCTGGTGCCGTCGCGATAGCCGCCGCCGCACTGCCGGTCAAAGCCCTTGGTAAGGAAATAATTGCAGCCGTGCGATCCGCCAAACTGCAAGTACCGGGTCGCCTGAAACTGCGCAGCCACTTCACCGCCGAACCCGATTTCCATGGAAACAATGTCCGAAGCGTCAAGCAGGCGGTTGGGAATATACAAAACCGCATAACGGCCGACCATTTTCATATTTTCGACAAACTGGTTCGGACGGCTTCTGTCGAAGCCGGAAGTCAAGGCTTGTTGTTCTGTAGTTGAACTCTTGGCTTCGTCGGCACAAAACGCCGCTGAACAGGCCATCATGAAAACTGCACACAGACAGCAAATTTTTCTCATTGCGACTACCCTTCCTTTTTTGCGCTATAAAATGATTAAACTTAAAATTACCCGGAAAATCTACATCAGAACCGCCTTAATATATCCTTGTTAAAAACAACTGCAAGGCTGAACTTCCGCCAGTTTTAATAAAATTCAACCGGGACGAAAGATGTGAAACGGCATTCAGACTGCAACCGTTTTAGAATTTGCGCTTTTAATGAGGACATTTTTTGAAGTTTGCGGTTTTACGGACTATATTATGAATTACTTTTAATATTTATTTCAGAGGTTTTCCCTGCTATGTTATCTGATCGAAATTATATGTCGCCGCAAGACGGCAGTGAACGGGCAGCCGGCGGCGTCAAAGCCGTCTTCGTCCTTATCGCCATCAATGTTTTCGTATTTCTGCTGATCCCCGGCGATTCCTGGCTTTACTCCGAACTCTCCATGTCCACCTTCGGAATAAAAAGTTTAAAGCTATGGCAGTTTGTGACCGCCATGTTTCTGCACTCTAAAGTCAATATCATGCATTTGCTGTTTAACATGTGGGGCCTCTATCTGTTTGGCACTATCGTCGCCCCGGTGCTGGGCGCCAGACGTTTTATAACACTTTATTTTATCAGCGGCGTCTGCGGCAATCTGCTGTGGATGCTGTTTAACTGGGATTCGCCGGCGGTTCTGGTCGGCGCCAGCGGCGCGCTGTTCGGCATCATGCTCGCCACCGCCATGCTTTATCCGGATAAAGAGTTCATCATGATATTTCTGCCGGTTCCCATGAAAACCAAAACGCTGGTGGTGGTCTATGCCGTCATTGAGGTTTTCAGTGAACTTTCCATGCAGGACAATATTGCCCACCTGGCCCATCTGGGCGGTTTCCTGGGCGGCTACGTCTATATCAAGTTTCTCTTCGGCAAAAATGTGCCCTGGGATCTGTTCGGATTTCTCATTCCGGGGAGTAAAAAATCCTTCACCGCGCCGCCAGGCTGGACGCTGCACCGGCAGCCGCCGCCGGAAAAGGGCGGCGATTATGAAGAGCATCTGCGCAATCCGGACCAGAAAGTCACCCAGAGCGAACTTGACCAGATACTGGATAAAATCTCCCATACCGGCATTAACAGCCTCTCTGAAGCGGAAATGGGCATATTGAAAAAAGCCCGCGAACAAATGCGCAAAAACTAATTTGAGTTTGAGGATACTGCATGAAACTGGCAACCGGACTTTTTGATTATCATCTGCCGGAGGAACTGATTGCGCAGTATCCGGCGGCAAACCGCGACGACTCCAGAATGCTGGTGCTGGACCGCCACACCGGCGAATGTGAAATCCGCCGGTTCACCGACATAGTAAACTATCTGAATCCCGGCGATGGAATCGTATTCAACAACACCCGCGTGATGAATGCCCGGATGTACGGGATTAAAAACGGGACCGCCGGTTCCGCCAAAGTTGAAATTATGCTGGTCTCCCCTGCCGACACCGCACGAAAAAAATGGAAAGCGCTGATCAAACCGGGCAAGCGGACGCCACCGGGAACCAGAGTGAAACTGGAACCTTCGGACATAAATCAGGCTCCCGGCGACGACTGGCTTTCGGTTTTAGAACATCTTGACGATGGAACCTTCATGATTGAATTCGATTCCGCCGACATCGACGGCATCCAGCAGCAATATGGCCATATCCCGCTGCCGCCGTATATCCGCCGCAAAGACAGCCCGGCCGACCTGGAACGCTACCAGACCATCTTCGCCAAAGCGCCGGGCGCGGTGGCCGCGCCCACTGCCGGACTGCATTTCACCCCGGAAATCATGGACGCGCTGCGCGCCAAAGGCGTGAAGCAGGCTGAACTGACGCTGCACGTCGGTCCCGGCACCTTCAAACCGGTTTCCGTCGAAGACGTCGCTCAGCATAAAATGCACCATGAAGATTTTCTGCTGCCGGAAACAACCGTTGCAATGATTAATTCCGTGCATGCGTCCGGACATAAAATCCTGGCGGTGGGCACGACCACGGTGCGGGTGCTGGAAAGTTGCATTGACAGCGGCGGAGCATTGCTTCCGCGCGCCGGCAGTACTGACATCTTTCTTTATCCGCCGTATCAGCCGAAAGCCGCGGACATGCTGCTGACTAATTTTCATCTGCCGAAAAGCACCCTGCTGATGCTGGTTTCCACGTTTGCCGACCGTGAAAAAGTCCTCGCCGCCTACGAGCTGGCGAAAAAGGCGAAAATGCGTTTCTACAGCTACGGCGACTGCATGCTGTTAAAATGAAGGCGGAATCCTGATGGCTATGACCAAAGAAGAAAGAGGCTGGATCTGGTATGATATCGCCAACTCGGTTTATTCGCTGATTATTATCACCACGATCATGCCGGTATTTTTCAAAACTTACGCCTCCGCGGGAATCCCGGACGCGACCTCCACCGCCAACTGGGGGATCGCCAACTCCGCCGCCTCGCTGATCATCGCCTTGCTCGCCCCTGCCCTCGGCGCCATGGCCGACCGGCCGGGACGCAAAAAACGGTTTTTCGCATTTTTCCTGTTTATCGGCATCATCTCCACCCTGATGCTGACGCTGATCGGACAGGGCCAGTGGTTTATGGCGCTGGTTATTTTCACCATCAGCGTGGTCGGGTACTCCGGCGCGAATGTATTCTACGATTCATTTCTGATCGATGTCACCACCCATGAAAGAATGGACTGGATTTCATCCGCCGGCTATGCTCTCGGCTACATCGCCAGCGTCCTGCCCATGGTTGTCATCCTGCTCATGTTTCACCTGGGCGGCAAAGACAACAGTCTGACCGTCACCAGACTGGCGTTCATCATTACCGCGGTCTGGTGGGCGGCTTTATCGCTGCCGATGCTTAAAAACGTCAAACAGAAATATCATTCCGGAACTGCTGAACATACTGTCACCGGCTCATTTCTGCAATTGTTCAAGACCTTCCGCGAAATCCGCAAACATCATAACGCGATGATTTTCCTGGGAGCTTATTTCCTGTATATTGACGGAATCGGCACGATTGTGAAGATGGCTGTACCCTACGGTCAGGACCTGGGCCTGACGCCGACCAGCCTGGTGCTGGTCGTCCTCGGCATCCAGATCGTCGCCTGTCCCTGCGCCCTGCTCTACGGACGCCTGGCGGGGAAATATACCGCGCGCAAACTTATCATCGCCGGCATCATCATTTATACGTTTATCACCTTTATCGGCAGCATGATCCCCCTGCTCCAGAGCCGCGACCACCGGCTCATGCTGTTCTGGGCGCTGGCGATGCTGATCGCCACCTCGCAGGGCGGCGTGCAGTCGCTTAGCCGCTCATTCTTCGGCAAACTGATTCCCAAAGAGAATTCCGCCGAGTTTTTCGGCTTTTACAATGTTTTCGGCAAATTCGCCACGGTGGCCGGACCGCTGCTGATGGCAATCATGATTGAACTTACCGGACAATCCTGTTTCGGCTTTCTAAGCATCGGCTTCCTCTTCATCGGCGGCCTCTGGCTGTTCCTGAAAATAAAACCGGAAAAGATTACTGCCGGAACGCCGGCAGTATGACCGGTTTACATTCAACCCCGGCTTCCGGGGCTGACTATTTCCAGTTGCGCTGCCGGGCGGCTTCGTAGAGCAGGATGGTGGCGGCGGTGGCTACATTCAGCGAATCTATTTTGCCCAGCATCGGAATGCGGATATTGATGTCGGCGGCTTTCAGCCACTGCTCGGTCAGGCCGTGCTGTTCGGTGCCGACGACAATGGCAATGCTCTGCGTCATGTCAATATCGGTATATATCTTGTCGGTGTGGGGCGTGGCCGCCAGTGATTTGATGTTATGCTGTTTAAGCCAGGCGACGGTTTCCTCGGTGGTGGCTTCGGCCAGCGGAACACAGAACAGCGCCCCGGTACTGGCGCGAATGACGTTCGGATTATAAATATCGGTGCATTTGTTGCAGATGATCAGGCCGTCAACTCCGGCGGCGTCCGCCGAACGCAGGATCGAACCGAGATTGCCCGGTTTCTCCACCGCTTCCGCCACCAGATACAACCCGCCGGGAACGAATTTCAAATCCGCCAGCGAATGTTTCTTCATCCGGGCAATGGCGATCAGGCCTTCCGGACGGTCCCGGTAAGCCATTTTCTCCAGCACATGCGTGGTCACTTCCGCCACTTTCGCCCCGGCTGCGGACAGTTTTTCCAGCAGCGGGAACTCATTTTCGCCCAGAAACATTTCCGGACAGTAAAAGCATTCCAGAATCTCCATCCCGTATTCCAGTCCCCGGGTCAGTTCGCGATACCCTTCCAGCAGCGTCACTTGTTCCTGTTCCCGGTCACGCCGTTCCCGCAGCTTGCAGACATGTTTGACCGAAGGATTCTGCACACTGGTAATCTTAAGCTCGTTCAACATGACAATATCCTGTAAATGTAGGTTTTAATATTCCGCGCTTAATATAGCTGTATCGGAAGCAAAAACAACATGGCATTGCGTCTTCCGTCTGGCTATGATTTATTATTTAAACATGTTATAAAAAACACTATGAAAAAGTCATTACTTTGCTCGCCGGCAGCAGGTTTGGGCAACGGCTTTATCATCATCCGGAAGCATCCGATTTGCAACTGTTTTTCGCGTTTCCGGTTCGATTTTTTCAGAAGCGGATAATTCATAAAACAGCAAACGCAAGATGTTGTATACTAATGTTTTGCACGTCTGCCGTGCGACTTTCCGTTGACAAATTTACTAATTAGTAAAAGCACATTGCATTTACGCGATAGTGCGAAACTAATAAAAAATTAAGGAGACGGGTATCATGGCTGAATCAAAGTACGACGAAAGTTTTCCGGAACTGGCAATGGGTTTTGCAGCCGATGGTCTGACCGACGGTCAGATTGCGTCCAGAATGGACATCTCGCGTTCATCGCTCTATAACTATAAACAGCAGCATCCGGAGTTTGCCGAGGCGATTGAGGCTGGACGGGACGCCGTTGACGACCGGGTGGAGAACCGTCTGCTGGAACTGGCGCTGGGTGATTACAGCATCACCATCCATGTGACCGACCATGAAGGCAGAACCCGCACCACCGTCAAAAATGCCGTACCCAATCTCAAAGCGATCCAGTACTGGCTGGAGCGCAGCGACAGGCGGAAAGGGATTAAGGCCCCGCCTTGCGGGTCCCGCGACTGCGGGAAAGAAAAGCGAGAAAAGTTGGAAGAGAAGGCGGAACAGCCCAAAGCGGAACCGGAGCTGGACCCGTCGGAGATTGCCGGGCTGCAAGCCCTGGCCGAATACATGGCCATGTGTCCCGCCGACGCCGGTGACGGTTTCAGCAAAAAGGAGACCGAGGAATTCGAAGACATGATGCTGGTCACCTTCACCGAAATGGAAAGGCGGAAATACAATACGAAAGCGGCGACGGAAGGCCTGCCGCTGATTCCCGAAACCGCCGCCGCGCCCCGGACGGTAAAGGGCAAATACGCCCCGGCCATGATCAGGGCCTGGAAAGACCGGGCCGAATTTTTCGAATTGGATCTCTGAAAACCAGAAGACAGAAGCCGGGAGTCAGAATGGGAACCGGAAAATCAGAAGACAGCTCCAGAGGAGCGGAATATTAATAGCTTAAAACGTCCATATAATAGTTTTCAGCTCCAGCGGAGCGACATATTAATAGCAGGAGTCAG
>Ga0172379_10004243_pt1 | contig 21495 bp, 18 predicted proteins | sample GrowelOW334metaG_FD_119756 | JGI IMG/M metagenome (GOLD analysis project Ga0172379, IMG submission 119756) | Groundwater microbial communities from an aquifer near a municipal landfill in Southern Ontario, Canada - Groundwater well OW334 metaG | ecosystem: Environmental > Aquatic > Deep... | reverse complement strand
GCCTGCAAAACGTCATATTCGGCTGCAAGCCATTTTCGGAAACTTCGAAATAGCTCTGCTATTCCTTCAGTTTCCTCAAACGTCTTTCGCTCGAATCTGACGTTTTTCGTCTATAAGCTTATTTAGCAACAGGTCTATTCTTCCTGTGTCGAATTATCGAACCTGGGTTGAAATCGACGAGCGCGCGCTCGTCCACAACATTTCGTCGCTTCGGTCCCTTCTTTCGTCTGGGTCCAGATTTTGTGCGGTCGTGAAGGCGAACGCCTATGGTCACGGATTGACGGAGGTGGCCCGAATCGCGTCGCGCGCGGGCGTGGACGCGTTTGCGGTCGACAATGTCGATGATGCCATTGCCTTGCGGGGCATACTACCATCCGCCCTCATCGTCGTCCTTGGTTATACGATACGCGATCGGTTCGACGATGCGGTTGCTGCGGACATTCAGTTGACGGTGTATGACGAGGTTTCGATCCTCGCGCTTGAGGCCGCGGGCGCGGCATGCGCCAGGCAGGTCAGCGTTCATTTGAAGGTTGAGACAGGTACGGCACGCCAGGGTGTTCCTCCTGAGCTGTTGAACGATGTTCTTTTTTGCATAAAGCGTTGCACGCACCTGAGGCTTTCCGGGGTTTCCACGCACTTTGCGAACATCGAGGATACGACCGATACGGAATTTGCAAATCGTCAATTTGGCGCGTTCCAACGAGCGGTGCAAGCCGCTCGATCTATGGAATTTGATCCCGAGTGGATCCACTGTGCCTGCTCCTCGGCGATCATCCTGTATCCGGATACTCACGGTACGCTTGTCCGCGCCGGCATCTCGCTGTACGGCATTTGGCCATCAGCATGCACGGCGGAGACGGCGCGAAGGCATAATATTCCGATCGAGCTCGAACCGGTTCTCACCTGGAAGACGCGCATCGCGCAGGTAAAATCATTCCCGGCAGGCACGCCGATCGGCTATGGGCTCACCGAATCCCTTCGCCGCAACAGTCGCATTGCGGTGCTTCCGGTCGGATATTGGGACGGATACGACCGCGGGCTGTCATCCGTCGGCGAGGTGCTGGTCGCTGGGTCGCGCTGCAAAGTCGTCGGCCGCGTGTGTATGAACATGATGATGGTCGACGTTTCCGCGGTTCCGCAGGCCGAGCCTGAGCAGGAAGTTGTTTTGCTTGGACGTTCTGGCCGATTTTCAGTAACGGCTGAGGAGATCGCCCGTCGTCTGGACACGATCCCGTACGAGGTTGTTGCGAGGATCAATCCGCTGCTCCCGCGGGTCGTGGTATCATCTTAGGTGGTATGCGTTCTCGTAATCATTTTCGTGTTCGCGAGCAGCAACGTTACGAGACGCGACGGTTTCGGAATCCGTATTTTTCGCATCTTCCAAAGCGAAATTGGAAGGTGATCGCCGTTGGATGCGCTTGTTTCGTTCTCGTGGTCGCTGGGCTCGCATGGCTGCTCGGATCTCCACGTTTGGGGATTTTGCAGGTGGTCGTGAATGGAGCCGAGTCGATACCCGCGGATCAGCTTGTTGCGAAGATCAATGGGGAGCTCGATTCCCGCCGGCTCCTCTTCTTTCATCAAAGGAACCGCTTTTTGTTCGACGAAGCTGGGCTTCGCGCCGCGCTCTCGTCCACATATTCGTTTGAGTCGCTCTCAATCGAGCGTTCCTGCACGTTGTTCGGGCCAGGCGGCTGTTTGCTCCAAGTGACCGTCAAGGAAAAGACATCACAGCTTCTTTGGAAGTCCGGGGATCGCACATATCTCGCTGACCTGCAGGGCGTTGTGACGCGTGAACTGGCATCGGAGGAAACGGAACCGCTTGGCCGTCTCCCGCTGCTCTCGGATATGAACGCCTCTCCGGTCGTAGTCGGTTCATCCATCGCCTCGCCGGAAGAAATTTCTGGGATCTTCCTGTTTCATCAGCGACTGAGGGACGAAGGAATTTCATTTCACGCCACGGGCATCGATCGTATGGTCGGAAAATGGACGGCTGTTGAAACGGACGCTGGATATCGCATCCTATTCGATCCCGTGGGAGATGTGACCTCCCAGGCCGACCACCTGAACATTCTCCTGCGCGACACGGTCAAGGATCCTTCGAAGTTGGAATATATTGATCTTCGATTCGGAGACCATATCTATTACAAGTAGCCTATGATCAACACGCTCATTTCATACGACGGCAAGCGCATGGGAATCACGAAGGAGGAGCGAAAGGGAATCCGGGCTCAATTGCGCGAGGCGCACCGCCGTATCGATAGGATGACATCGAGCGGCGAGCTGGGTTTTTTGGATCTGCCGTATGATACGGGAACGACCAGGGATATTTCTCGTGTCGCGAAGCGTGTTCAGAAGCGGTTTTCGCGCATGATCGTCATTGGGATCGGTGGGTCGGACCTGGGTGCGAGAACCATTTGGCAGGCAATTGGCGGAACAAAAACAAGCCTCACATTTGTCAGCAGTCCGGATCCGGAAACCGTGTCAGGGATTCTGAAGGATACGGACTGGACTCAAACAGCCATCAATGTCATCTCAAAATCCGGCACCACGCTCGAGACCATGGCCGCATTTATGGTTTTGCGCGCATCACTGATCCGATCCGTCGGTGCCAAGGCCCATGCATCCCACGTGTTCGTGATCACGGAGCCGTCTGAATCAAGCATTCTGTACCAAATCGCGCGTGACGAAGGTTACGAGGTTATTCCTCATCCTACGAACGTCGGCGGGCGTTTTTCCGTGCTTTCTTCAGTCGGCTTGTTTCCTGCGGCCGTCAGCGGGATCGATATCGGCCGTATGCTCTCCGGAGCACGGACGGTCGAGTCGGAGCGCCGAAGGCGGACGGTCGACAGCATTGCCGCAACGTTTGCCGCAGACCAGTATCTTGCGCTCACAAGGCATGGCAAGAACATTCATGTCCTCATGCCATACGCCGACCTATTGTCTCACTTCGGATATTGGTATCGGCAGCTTTGGGCGGAATCATTGGGAAAGATCCGTGACGGTGTTTTCGTGGGTCCGACTCCGGTCGCAGCATTCGGTCCGACAGACCAACATTCACAGATACAGCTCTATACGCAAGGGCCGAACGACAAGACGGTGACGTTCGTAGAGGTCGCGCGTTTTCGTCGATCGGTCAGCGTGCCTTCCGTTTGGAAGGAACGAAAGGGGATTGGACATATCGGGGGGCAGTCGCTTGATGTGATCCTGCATGCCGAGCGTTTGGGAACCGAACACGCTCTCACGCAAGCCGGACGGCCGAACGGCACATTTCAGATTTCTTCGATTTCTCCAGAAACGCTTGGCGCTCTGTTCATAACCTTCGAAGCCGCCGTCGCATACATGGCCGAACTTCTTGGAGTCAACGCCTTTGACCAGCCCGGAGTAGAGGAGGGGAAGCATGAGACAAAACGGATCCTGGAATCAATGCGTCGCAAAATATAGATCCGGTAGAAGCATCTATAGGGAAGTGTGAGTATGCTTTTGGGGTATGACAGTGTAAATCCCCGAGTAGCTGCTATAGCTGGATTCAATAGGAGTCTCTAGGACGATTTGAGGGGTATCTAGGTAGCACCTCGACGGCGAGAAAATAGATCCTCGTCAGCGAGGCTTGTACTCGTATAGGTCCTCATGGACCAATGGGACCTATGTAAACAAAACCGGCGGCTGGAAGGCCGCCGGTTTATGGTTCGCGTTGATCTTCTTGGATCAATGGAGCCTAGGATCGTCTGAATCTCCTGGGTTTGCGTTTTCCAGGGCGGTTTAGCTGCTTCCAATTTGATCATGCATCGCCTAACTTTCATTAGGCGACACAAGCTGCTTCTCATTCATTACCCTTGCCCAAGGAGCATTCCCACGGAAAAACCTGCGACAGACGTGATAATCAGAAGAAATGCTCCGATGCCGAAGATGCCGATGCCGAGCATGATCAGTCCCTTAATGTCGTCGTCATCCTGGGCCGCGCCCCACATCATGTAAAAGCTGATCGTGAGAAAGACGGTTACCGGAGTCAGTGTCATGGCCCAGGCGATCACCTTCAGTGCTAGGTCGAAGTTCATAGGTTTCCGTTAATCGGTAAGGTATGCGAGTGGGTCCGTTGGGATGCCGTTCAGGCGTACTTCGAAGTGGAGATGCGCCCCGGTCGAGAACCCGGCGCCCGGCGTTCCGGGAACGCCACCTGAGGATCCAATGACGTCTCCTCGGGAAACGAATTGATCCTGGACGACCGAGATTCTGGAGAGGTGCGCGTAGAGTGTCGCGATCCCGTTCGAGTGTATGACCATGACGTAGTTGCCGTACATGTTTCCCGTACGCGTCCAGGCAACATATCCTGGCGCAGCGGAACGAATGGTTGTGCCGTATGGAACCGGGATATCCATGCCGGGATGTTCGAAGAGATTACGAAATGGATAATCTGGATCGTGGAATCGCGCAGAAATGCCGTAGGACGGGTCTGCGGGCCAGCTCAGGACACTGCTCCCCTGCCCCTCCTCGTCCATGGAGGACAATTTGCGTTCAACCGCATCCTGGAGCGCGGAAATCTGTTGGTTGACGTATTGTTGCTCCTCGCGCAGCTGGTTCACGAATTTTTGAAATTGTGACTCGGATCGCTGCGTTTGCGCAAGTAAGAGTTCCTTCGTTCCCTTCTGTTCCTCTAGAAGATCACGCTGTGTCTTCTGGCGATTCTGGAGCTCGGAGAGGCTCGCCCGCTTTCCGACCTGTTCCGTTCGATCCGACTCAATCTGTGTTCGTTCGGCCTGGGCTTGTTCAAGCGATGCCTTGAGGTCGCCGCTCACGCTTGAGAGCTCTTCAAGGCGTGAGAGCAGGTCTCCGAACGAGTTGGATCCAAAGAACATCTGGAGAGTCGTATCCTGGTCGTACACATCCATTTTTCGCAGGATTTCGCCCAAGGAAAGACGACTTCGTTCCAGCTGTCCCTCCACGTCCTTAATACGCAGGCTCAGAACGCTTATCTCGTCGTTTACCGAGGAAATCTGTTTTTCCGTTTCTTCAATATCTGCTTCGGATTTCGCGACACGGTTGTCGAGCAACTCAACCTCAACCTCCATGCTGGTTGCCTGGCCTTCCAGAGCTGTAATTTTTTTTCGGTATTCGTCAATGCGCTGGTTCAGTCGATCGATGTCCGATTGTTTTTCTCCAATCTCGTCGTTCAACGCATTAATCTGACCTGCCGTTTCGGAATCCTGAACCTCAACCTTGGCGGCAGCATCATCCTGTTGGGCACGCACGACGCCAAATCCAATCGCGGTGGCAATCACGACCATGGCAATGATCCAGAATGCGTATGAATGTTTCATAGATCCTGTAATGCGCTTATGGCCGAATCCAGCCGGCGGAGGGTTTGCTCACGACCGATTGCCCAGGCAAGCTCGAATGGACTTGGCGATGCTGTCTTGCCTGAAAGAGCAACGCGCGTCGGCCAAAGAACGTTCCCGTTTTGAAGTCCATTTTTTTCAATATAGCCCTTTAGAAGTCCTTCGATCATTCCGATTTCGTTCCATGTATCGGTGCTTGCGCTGGCAAGTTCTTCTTTTACTCCAACGAGCTGCTTCTGCGCGTCCGTTGCATCGGCCTTTTTCCAAACGAGCAGGAGCGGATCGAACGTTTGGACGGTTTCGTATCCGTCGACAAGCCCGACGACGTCAGAGAGTCGTGTCATGCGCGAGCGCTCGACTGTGCAGATTCGTTCAAGCAGTGATGGCTCGACGGTCTTTCCAGCCTTTGTCAAAAATGGAAGGCAGGCAGCAGCCAAATCAGCTGGGGTCATTTTCATGAGGTATTGCCCGTTCATCCAGTCGAGTTTCGCAATGTCAAAGACGGCTCCAGACTTGTTGATCTTCGACAAATCAAAGGCTTCCGTCAGTTCCTGGATTGAATACAATTCTTGGTCAGCCCTCGGATTAAAGCCTAGAAGGGCTATGAAGTTAATGATGGCCTCAGGCAGATATCCCTTTGCGAGATAGTCCTCGACTGCCACGTCGCCCTGTCGCTTCGACAGCTTTGACTTGTCTGGATTCAAGATGAGTGGGAGATGCGCAAAGGCGGGGATCTCCCAGCCAAAATATCGGAAAAGCACCACATGCTTCGGAACGGAAGAAATCCATTCCTCCCCACGGATGATGTGAGTGATTCCCATCAGGTGGTCATCAACGACCACGGCCAGGTGGTAGGTTGGGAATCCGTCTGACTTGATGAGGACCTGATCGTCGATTTCTGCGTTATTGATGGTGATGCGACCGCGGATGACGTCGTCAAATGACGTTTCGCCATCCGGCATTTTGAGTCGAATGACATGCGGCTCGTTTGCAGCAAGCCTGGACGCGACCTCCTCCTTTGAAAGCGTGAGGCAGTGACGGTCGTACTTGGTCGGAAGCTTTGCGATCTCCTGCTGCTTCCTAAGCGATTCAAGGCGTTCTGAGGAACAAAAACAATGGTAGGCGTGGCCGTCCGCGACAAGTCTTGCGGCATGTTCTTTGTAGATTGGTAGACGTTCGGATTGGACGTAGGGGCCGCGATCGCCAACTTGTCTCACAACACCGTTTTCAATTCGTGGTCCTTCATCGGGCACCATGCCCATACGGTTCAGGGTTGAAAGCAAGGATTCGACTGCGCCTGGCAGATACCGTTCGCGGTCCGTGTCCTCCACGCGCAGAACGAACGTGCCGCCCTGTTGTCGAGCAAGTAGAACATCGTACAGGCAAGTACGTAGGTTTCCGACATGCACATAGCCGGTGGGAGACGGGGCAAAGCGGGTGCGAACGGTCATAGGCCACGAAGTTGACGAATGATTTCAGGGATGACTTTCGTGCAGGCACGAAGGAATCTTCTCCGTTTCAGTGTATCCCATACGACAAGCCCTGGAAAGACGAGAAAGGCGCGAAGAATGCGTAAAATTCGCTTTGGCTCGATGACGACGCGCCAGATCCACTCCAATCCGGTTGAGCGCATCCATGCGGGTGCACGGCGTCTTATCCCCGAAAGCATGTCGAACGCCCCGCCAACGCCGATGAGGATTCGAAGCGATGGGAGCTCGGTCGGAGCAATCGCACGCAACGATTCCATAAAGCGTTCCTGCTTGCCCTGCCCCAGTCCAACAGCAACGACTGTCGCGTCACGAAGCTTTAATAAGACGTCGGGATCGATCGTGTTGGGATGGACGCGGCCAGGGTCGACTCCACGAACGTCGAGTTCGGACAGTTGTAATCTAAGCGAATTTGCCGCGCGATCAGCAATGCCTGGATCACCACCAAGGAGCCTAAGTGACACCCGGGAAGCGGCGCATTCACGAGCAATCAGTTCAAGTGTGTCTATTCCCGTGTGTCTATGTTCCAAACGACTTCCGGTCATCGCTGGGATCGCGAAACGGATGCCGACGCCGTCCGGTAGGCTTAAGTCCGCTCGGCTCAACTGTTCCCGAAACTCCGGATCGCACCTCGAAAGCAGGATGAATTCCGGATTTGGTGTCACGATCGATCGAATCGCTATTCCGTGAAGCCACTCGTAGATGAGACTCGACAGTTCGGTGACCGAAATGTCATGTATTCGCACGTCGAAAATTTGATGAGTGGTCATAATCAGCCCATATTCTAGCACTTTTATTGACTTTTTCAAATTAGCACTCTATACTCTTGAGTGCCAAACGACTAAAAACACCTATGCTTCCGAATAATTTTACATTGAAATCCCAGGAGGCGCTCCAAAATGCGAACTCGCTCGCGGTAGAAGGCGGACAGCCGGCGCTTGAGCCCATCCACCTTCTTGCTTCCCTTCTATCCCAGGACGATGGAGTCGTGCGGGCGATCGTGAACAAGATTGTGGGGAATCCATCTGATCTGCGGGCGGAGCTCGATCAAATCCTCGATTCCCTTCCCAAGCAAAAAGCACGAGGCGGCGGGATCGGCCAAATCTTCCTTTCTCCAGAAATGGCCAATGTCCTTTCAGAATCCGCGAAGATCGCCAAGCAATTTAAGGACGACTACATTTCGACCGAGCATTTGCTCCTTGGGCTGCATACCAATAAAAATATTGCGAAGCTGCTTGGACAGCACAACATGACGGACGAGGCCGTGATGCGCGCGCTTAAGGATATTCGAGGGACGCAGCGCGTTGATACGCAGGAACCCGAGGCCAAATATCAGGCATTGAAAAAATATAGTCGAAACCTTACGGATGCGGCGCGTGCCGGAGAGCTCGATCCGATTATTGGGCGGGACGCGGAGATTCGGCGCGTGATGCAGGTGATTTCGCGCCGGACCAAGAACAATCCAGTGCTCATTGGCGAGGCTGGCGTAGGAAAGACCGCCATTATCGAGGGTCTGGCTCAGCGAATCGTCGCGGGCGATGTTCCGGAAATGCTGAAGGAAAAGGAGATTGTTGCGCTGGATATTGGCTCCATGGTTGCTGGAACGAAATATCGCGGCGAATTTGAGGACCGCTTGAAGGCGGTTTTGAAGGAAATCGAGGAATCCGGCGGGAAAATTATCCTGTTTATCGACGAGCTGCACACGCTCGTAGGCGCCGGAACCACGGAAGGCGGCTCGCTTGACGCCGCGAACATGCTCAAGCCCGCGCTTGCCCGCGGAAAGCTTCGGGCCGTGGGCGCGACCACAGTGAAGGAGTATCAGCGTTATATTGAGAAGGATCCGGCGCTTGAGCGGCGCTTCCAGCCCGTCATGGTCGAGGAACCGAGCGTTGAGGATACGATCGCGATCTTGCGCGGCATCAAGGAGAAATACGAGGTACACCATGGCGTGCGTATTTCGGATCCGTCGATCGTTTCCGCGGCTGAGTTGTCGCAGCGCTATATTACGGATCGACATTTGCCGGACAAGGCCGTGGACCTCATTGACGAGGCCGCGTCCGCGCTGCGCATGCAGATCGACTCCATGCCCGAGGAGCTCGACATGCTCAAGCGCGACCTCATGCGTCACGAAATCGAACGCAAGGCGCTTGAGAAGGAAGAAGACAAAGAATCAAAGGCACGACTGTCCGAGATAGAACGGCAGATTGCGGATTTGCGCGAAAAGACCGATGCCCTTGAGGGAAAATGGAAAAATGAGAAGGGCAAGATTACGGACATTCAGTCGATCAAGGGCATGGTCGAGAAGATGCGCGCGGAAGCGGAAATAGCCGAGCGCAAGGGCGACCTTGAGACTGTGGCGAAGATTCGCTATGGATCGATTCCCGCCGAGGAGAAAAAGCTGAAGGCTGCGGAAACCGCGCTCACAAAGCTCCAGCAAGATCGTGGAATATTGAAGCAGGTCGTGACTGAGGAGGATGTGGCAGCTGTTGTATCGCGTTGGACCAGTATCCCTGTTTCAAAGATGCTTGAATCCGAGTTGAGGAAGCTGGCACGCATGGAGGAAGCCCTTTCCGCGCGCGTGGTTGGCCAAACCGAGGCGATTGCCGCGGTTTCCAATGCCCTGCGCCGGTCGCGAGCCGGCATTGCCGAGGCGAACCGACCCATCGGATCCTTCATCTTCCTCGGTCCCACAGGCGTTGGAAAGACGGAGCTTGCCAGGGCCCTTGCTGCCTTCATGTTCAATGAGGAATCTGCGCTCGTCCGCCTCGACATGTCCGAGTACATGGAAAAGCACGCGGTGTCGAAGATTATTGGTTCCCCTCCTGGTTATGTTGGATATGAGGAGGGAGGCCAGTTGACAGAGATTGTTCGCCGCCGTCCGTATTGCGTGCTGTTGTTCGACGAGATTGAAAAGGCGCATCCGGACACCTTCAACATTCTTCTTCAGATTTTGGACGACGGACATCTGACCGATGCCAAGGGTCGAAAGGTCAACTTCAAGAATACCGTGATCATCATGACATCAAACCTCGGTTCGGACGTGATCTTGGATGCGGGAAAAAGCAAGACGGCCATTGGATTTTCGGACGGCGGCGACCAGACGTCGGAGGAAGGTGAAATACGCGATCGGGTGCTTGGCATGCTTAAGGATCAATTCCGGCCCGAGTTCCTGAACCGCGTGGACGACGTGATTGTCTTCCACGCGCTCGGCGAGGAACAGATCGCTGAGATCGTCAATCTCCAGCTGGAGCGCGTGTTCGAACGCGTCAGGAGCGAGCGAGGAATCGAGCTGTCCGTGACCCCTGCTGCTCGTCGCCTGATCGCCAGGATCGGATACGACCCGTCGTATGGCGCCCGACCGCTCAAACGGGCAATCCAACAGAGGATTCTCGACCCGCTTGCCATGAAGATCGTGTCCGGAGAATTGCCGGAAGGATCGTCTGTCGCGATTGGCGCAAAGGGGGACAACATCACGTTTTCGTAGTATAATGGCGCCGTTATGATGATGCGGCGCCTTTTGGTTTCCATTCTCATTGTTATCCTTGTCGCTCCCTTCGCGTCTGCGGCTTCCGCCTTTTCATTTGACCCGAATTACGTCATTTCCGATGCGGAGTTGCTCGACAGCGATGCCATGAACCTTGACCGTATTCAAGCGTTTCTTGATGCGAATGGCACGCTCGGGACGCGGTCGTTTCCTGACATTGACGGCGTGACGCGGAGCGCGGCGGAAATCATTTATGGTGCAGCCCAACGAAATGGAGTAAATCCGCGCGTGATTCTCGTGATGCTCCAGAAGGAGCAGAGCCTTGTGGGCGATACGGACCCAACGGCGAGCCAGCTTGACTGGGCTATGGGATATGGGATTTGTGATGATTGCAACTATCAAACTGAATCCGCGCAACGGTTCCGCGGGTTCGCTAAGCAGATCAACTCCGCGACTCTCCAGCTCGTTGAAGGATATATGGCGGACGTTGCCGCGACCGGGCAAACCGTGATGGGGTTTGGCCCGGGAATCGAAACCGAAATCGATGGGACTTTCGTCGTGTTCGCGAATGCGGCGACGGCCGCGCTCTATACCTACACTCCACACACGCACGGCAACCAGAGCTTTGCCACGCTTTGGCAATCATGGTTTTCGCTCGAGTATCCAGATGGAACGCTTTTGCAGAACGACGAGGACGGCGGCGTCTGGCTCGTGCGAAACGGTGTGCGCCGGCCAATTACATCGCGCGCCGCGCTGCTGACGCGGTACAACGAAGACACGATCGTTCCTGTTAGTCCGACAAGCCTCGAGTCCTATCCGGTCGGAACCGCCATTTCCCTGCCGAACTATTCCCTGCTCCGTTCGCCGCGAGGCACCGTCTACTTATTGGTCGATGACACACTGCGGGGAATCGCGTCGCAGGAGGCCTTTCGTTCGATCGGGTTTAATCCGGACGAGATCGTGGATGTGACGTTTGAGGAATTATCGGCCTATGCGGAGGGCGAGCCTATTACGACGGACACCGTGTATCCGCAAGGGACTCTCCTTCAGGATGCAAGCACAGGCGGCGTCTATTTTGTAGAAAACGGTACGAAGGCCCCCATCATGTCGCGTGAGATTCTCGCCTCCAAATTCCCCGGCGCTGCTATTGTTCCTGTGAAGTCAGGCGAGCTTGATCTGTATCCGACGGTTCGGCCAGTCGCGTTCCAGGACGGCACGCTCGTTTCCGTTGCGGGAAAACCGGACGTGTTCGTCATTTCCGAAGGAATGCGCCGCCCGATCCAAAACGAAGAAACGTTCCTATCTTATGGATGGAAATGGACGCAGGTTGTGGTGACGGATAACCGTTCTGTTGAAATCCAGCCGCTTGGTGAGCCGATTGCTGTGTCGACGAGCTTCGCGACCGAATCTGACGCGGATGTGCAGATTTTATGATTGTCTTTGCCGCGTTCACGCCGCACTCCCCTCTTCTTGTTCCGAGCATTGGAAAGGAGGCCAGGAGTCGATTAAAGCAGACCATTGTTGCCATGAAATCCCTTGCGGACGATTTATACGCGTCCAAGCCCGATACGATCGTGATGATTTCTGGGCATGCCATACGGCACGAGACGGTGTTTTCCGCGAACCTGCACGATGAGTATCGCGTGGACCTTCGCGATTTTGGGGATTTGTCGATTGATAGGGAATTTCGTCCAAATCTTTCCCTTTTAGATGCGATCCAGCGCGCGGTCCGGCGTTCTGGAATTCCCTTCACCCTTGATTCCGATTCGCGGCTTGATTATGGTTCCGCTGTTCCGCTCATGATATTGACAGAGTCGATCCCTTCGATTTCCATCATTCCGATTTCCTATGGCGGGCTGGATCCAAAGGAACACCTTGCGTTCGGTCGAGTGCTCAAGGAAACGCTTTCCGCGCGCCACGAACGCATTGCCGTATTGGCCTCCGGCGACCTTGCCCACTGTCTCTCCTCCGATGCTCCGGCCGGATTTCGTCCCGAAGGAGCAATATTTGACGAAACGGTGAGGCAATCGCTCGCGTCCTCCTCGGTCGCGACGCTCCTCTCGCTTGATCAAAACATTGTCGAGCACGCGTCGGAATGCGCCTATCGTCCCCTGCTTATCCTGATCGGCATTCTTGAACGCATTCGCACGCGTCCGGAAATTCTGTCCTACGAATCTCCGTTCGGCGTCGGGCTGCTCGTCGCCCGGTTCCATTTATCCTAACCGTATATGATCGCCGAGGTCTATCCTATCGCGCGCATGCCGAGGACCTTCGGTTTTTTTGATTATGAAATTCCGGAGGGGGTCGACGTTCGTGTCGGTTCGATGGTTCGAATCCCGTTCAGGACGCGTGAGATGTCTGGAGTCGTTTCTCGATTGAAGGATACGGGAGATCGTGGAATCAAGCTGAAACGCATGATTGGATTAATTCCCGCCGCGTCTATCTTTTCCGAATCAGAACTGTTGGCGTTTAAGGACGTGGCTCGCGATACAGCGCAATCTGTTTCCACCATTCTCCATGCCGCTATTCCAACAAATCTGTTGGCACGTCGTTCGAAACCAAAGAATGTCAGCAAGCTGCAGCTCACCATTCCCGCAAATGAAGCTCCAGTGATTACGCGGATCGCAACGCAGTTGGGAATGCGCTCCGCCGCGTTTGTGTACATGCCTGACCTACGACGCTCGTGTGTCCTTGTTCAAGCGTACGCACGCGAGCATCCGGACGAACCGATTTTGGTTTTGGTTCCGAACGTCCGCGACGCGCGCCTTGTCTCGGAGCGGCTGAGCGGCAACCCAACGCTCGTGGTGACAGGAGAGGAATCCGCGCTTGAACGTGCATGCAGCTGGACAACATGGAGATCTTCCAACTCTGGGATCCTGGTCGCAACGCGTACCGGTGCATTATGGACTCACCCACGTTTGGGTGCGATCTTTGTTCTTCGTTCCGGGCACCAGAACCACAAGCAGGACGACAGAAATCCGCGATTGGACGTCCGAGCGACAACAAGAATTCTTTGCACAAGGCTCCATGCCAGGCTCGTGTTCGCTGATGTTGCTCCGAGCGCAGAAGTCCTGTACCGAGTGGGGGCTGAGAACCTGCTTGGCTTTGGGGCCGCCCCTGCCGTACGCGTTGCGGATATGACGGTCGAACGGCAGAATTCGCCGCATCCTTGCATTGGGCAAAGCGCGGTTCTGGATATTTCCCAAGCGCTTTCGGAGGGTAAGCGTGTGCTTTGCTCCTACAACGCGAAGGGAAACGCCAGGCGTCTTCGATGTTCCGATTGTAAGTATGGTTTTCCATGCGATCGATGCGGCGGTTTATTCGTCCCGGACGGGCAAACCGTCTGTTGCCGTCGGTGCGGACGTGTGGATCCGACCCCGCTCTCCTGCCCGTCCTGCGGCGGGAGCAAGCTGGTGGCGCGCGGATACGGTAACCGTGCCGTGGCCTCCGCGCTCCAGGCGATCTTCCCCGAGACAACGGTGGAGTGCGTTGAAAAAGGATCGTTGCCAGGCACGGCTCCACGGCCGGACATCCTTCTTGCCACGCGTCATTATATTGAAAATATTTTTGATCCTTTTGATCCCGAGGCTTTTGGTCTGGTGACGGAGCTTGATGCCGATCGTCCGCTGTATGAGCCTTCGACATTCGCCGTGGAACGTGCCGTTATCGGCAGCCATGAATGGATGGGGGTCGCGAATGCCTGCCGCGCGGACGTCTTGTTTCAGACCGAGGCCGTCGAGCTGACGCGAGAAATTCTGGCGCATCCGGAGCAGGTTGTTGCTGGCGACATAGAAACGCGGCGATCGTACGGCCAGCCTCCGTTTTCACGCTCAGTAGACGCGCGATATACATCGGACGAACCGTTAAAACGGTCGCAAGCACTGCATATTCTTGCGGATCAGATTCGCCAAGCCGTCCCGAGGGCGCGTCTGTCCGAGTCTGAGGAGCTTCACATTTCCGTACCATTGGAAGACGAGGCGCCTCTTCTTGATGTTCTTCTTCGCTTTGATGACCGCTATATCATTGACACAAGGCCGATCGGCTGATATCCTCCATGCCCTATGACGTTGATCATCCGCACAGAAGACCAGCCGAATAACGGCTTGCGAGACCGCTCGATTGAGGTCCCGCCGAACGATCTTGGAAGCGAGCGTGTCCTGCGCCTCGTCCACGATCTTGCGGAGACGATGCGGAAGGAAAACGGATGTGGAATTGCCGCCCCGCAGGTTGGAATCCATGAGAGGATCATCATCGTCGACTCAGATAACGGCCCGCGCGCATACGTGAATCCGGAAATTGTCTCGCGATCGTTCCGCACGCGCGTATCCGAAGAAGGCTGTTTGTCCGTTCCTGGCGTTTGGGGAATGGTCAAACGGAATCGATCTGTCCGTGTGGATGCATTCGATGAGGAGGGACAAAAGGTCAGCGTTGAGGCAGACGGCCTGCAATCCGTGATCTTCCAGCATGAAATCGACCATTTAGATGGGATCCTCTTCACGGACCGCGTCGAAAAATTTTCAAAACCACCCAAGCATACGGCGCTATGAACAGAATCCGCCTGGCATTTTTTGGAACACCAACATTTTGCGTTCCTTTTTTGGAAAAGCTGAACTCGGATCCCTTGTTTGAAATCGTGTCCGTTGTTACTCGTCCAGATGAACCATCGGGACGCGGGCATCACGTCGTTGCCCCACCAATCAAGGCTGCGGCAGAGCGTCTGGGAATTCCCGTGTATCAGCCTCAAACGCTCAAGTCCGAGGCAGTTCGGGAAACGCTTGGCGCCATGAATGCGGACGCGTTCGTCGTATTTGCCTACGGACGAATCATCCCAAGGGTTGTCCTCGAGCTACCGCGCCTTGGCTGCATCAACGTTCATCCATCCCTGCTTCCCCGTTATCGCGGGCCTTCTCCCATGCAGTCCGCGATCCGAAACGGCGACGCGCAAACCGGCATCACCATCATGCTCCTTGATGAAGGGATGGATACCGGGCCAATGCTTTCCTCGGTCACCATCGGGTTAGACGACAACGAGACCTTGGAGTCGCTGACAAAGAAGGTCGAGGCACAAGGGCCAGCGCTACTCGTCGAAACAATACAACGGTTAGTCGACGGCGAAATTGTTCCAATACCCCAAGACGATGCTCTCGCATCAACGAGCAAGTTGCTTAGTCGGGATGACGGACATATCGATTGGAACCGTCCGCTTGTGGAAATCGAGCGCATGGTCCGGGCATACAAGGGATGGCCGGGTACCTGGACCGTTTGGAACAAGATGCGAATAAAAATTCATGAGGTCACGCCCGCGGATTTTAAGGCCGATCTTTTTCCAGGCACCGTGAGCATCAGGAGCGGCCGGTTGTTCGCGGACTGTTCGGACGGGACCGTTGAGATTCTCTCTGTCCAGCCCGAAGGAAAACCCGCCATGACGGCGGGTTCATTCCTGAGCGGCTATTCAGACATTGACGGCGCGGCGCTCTCCTGAATTCCCAGTGGTACGGCAATTGGATCAACCACGACCGCCTCCGACCGCATGATCGGAGGATTTTGTTTGAGAAACGGGACCGCAAGCAGCAGAATGCCCAGGCCGAGCGGGTGGTTCAGATACGGAGAAAAGACATGGGTCGCGTATAGCATGACAAATGAAGCGATGAACCCAATGCCGATCCAGGAGCGATCCGTGCGAAGGTACGGCCACATGCCGCGTATTAATCCGATAAGCATCAACAGGAATGAGAGCGGTCCGAGCAATCCCATCTTCAGCCAAAGCTCAAGCCATCCCCACTCAAACGCGTACGTGGTCCAGGTTCCGTCAGGATTGATCGCTCGGGCCCTCGGGTCATCTGTCTTGAACGTCACCTCTTCGCCAAAGCCTGATCCGAGCAAGGGCGATGAACGTACTTCGTCCAGAAGCGGTGGGAGAAGATTCCATCTGCTGGAAATAGCCACGTCGGACAAGTTGGTTGTCCGATCCGAAAGGACACCCGTCAGATCCCCAACGCGTCCGACGCGATAGGGATATGGAAACAAGACGATCGCGGCAAGAAGGGCTAATGAGAGAATCGTCGCAAGGGAAATGGAACCGACGGCGATTGTGGCGGTACGAAATGTCGGTCTTGCGTACACGGTAACGATGGAGAGCATTGTGAGGACTCCGGCAACGATTCCGACCCAGAAGCTGCGCGACAGGCTGATGAGGATGACGGAAATCAATACGGAATACAAAAGGATGATGGACCACCAGGTACGTCGTCCGACATTTCGAACGAATAGAAACGACGCGACAAGGAAGGATAGGAGGACGGCGGACATTTGCGCCTGAAGGAAGACTCGAAAGAGCACGCCTGCCATTTTTGTTAATTCGCCGGTGCGGGTATCTCGAATGAACCGATACGTCGGCCCGAGCATCCACTCGGGAAAATGCGTGAAGACGAACAGCAGCCCAAGCGTAAGGATGCAGATCCAAATCGCGGCCGCGGCAACAACCTGAAGGATCAGGCGCTTTCGTTCCGAATTCCACTCGATCGACAGGATCGGAAAGAGATATCCCAGGTACATGTAGGCGTTCCCGTCTTGGAAGGCAGTAAGCGGGTCGTTTTGAAGGAAGCCGACCGCAAATCCAAGCAGGACCGCCGCAAACACAGGAATAAAGGGATACAGTCGGAAATCAGAATAGGAGATGCGCGTTCGTCCGACGAGGAACGAGACGATCCAGGCCAGCATCACGCCTAGGAATAGTGCCATGCGCAGGGATATGGAAAATCCTCCGATTGGATAGGAAATCAGATGTCCGTGTGAATTCGCGAACAGTTCGGCGAACGCGGCGGCAATTCCGATCTCGGGATGTTTCCAGGAGACGACGGCTATGCCCAGGGTGGAAATGAGGAGGACGATGCCGGCAAGCGCTGGCATGGCATAGGCAAAGACAGAAAGGACGAACAGGCCCGCCAAAGCCGAAAGTGTCAGCCAAAACGGTTTTGCAAAAAATTGATCAAACATATCAGTGTGGCTTTACGATAGCGGCCGCGGCCGCAAGGAGGATGAAGAGTGGATTCAATGCGCTAAACAGGAGCCACGGAAAAATTCCAAAGTGTTTTCTCATGTACCGACGCAAACTCTGTCGCATCATCGACTGCTTCCTCAGGGTCGAGACTCGGTCGAACGTGCCAGCGCCGCGATGTTGAGCTGAAATGTCTGCATAGTAACGAATGCGCCAACCAGCTGTGATGGCGCGCCTGCAGTAGTCCACTTCCTCGTACCAAACGAAGAACCCATCATCAAGCGGGCCGATATCCGCCAGCGTTTCCCTTCGGATACAGAAGAAGGCACCCATGACCTGGTCCACGTCCTGCGACCGCGCATAGTCGAAGTCCGCCATGAGATACCGTCGCAGCAGTCCAAGGTTCGGCAGTACGTGCGGAATCTTGAGCATGATGAGCAATTGGTCGAACGGTTTCGGGAAATGACGAACGCATTGTTGCTGCGATCCGTCCGCATTTTTAAGCGAAATGCCGCCGATTCCAACGCTTGGATCCTGACGCATGTTTTCCTCCATCTTGCGAACGGCATCCTCTGTAAAAACAACGTCCGGATTTACGAGGAGCACGTAGTCGCCGGTTGCCTCTGCGATTCCGAGATTGCATCCTCCAGCAAAACCAAGGTTCTTGTCGCTGATGATACATCGAACGCTCGGAAATCGTTTCCGCAAGGATGTCGGATCCGTCCCATCTCCATTGATGATGACGAAGACCTCGATATTCCGTTCGTCCGAGTAACGATACAATGAGTCGAGCATGGACTCGACATGATCGACGCACCGGTAGCAGACAGTGATCACGGATGTCATAGGCCGTGCTTTTTTCGAATAATCTCCTGGGCGGCATCATACCGTTGGATTGACGCCGGTCTCCATCCGAGACACTCCCAAGGGATACGATAGACGAATGACGGCCGCCACTGCGAAATACCAGGACGATCGCCGCGGGTAATAACATGGAAAAGAGGTTGGTCGATGAATACGCCTGTCCTTCCCTGCTCCAACATTGTCAGCCACACGTCCCAATCCTGGAACCGGCGAATGGACGGATCAAATCCGGGAAAATGGTCACGTCGGACAAGCGAGGTTGTGTGGATGAAATTCATCTGCCGAAGACGCTCCGTGTCGAACGGATACGATCGGAACGATTTCCAGCCAAAGCGGAATCCGCCGTACGCGATGCTTGCTTCCGGATGCGTGTCAAGTGCTGTCTCCATTTCCCGAAGTGCTTCCGGCCGCAGCACGATGTCCGCATCACAAAACAGGATGAGGTTTCCAGACGAAGCGGCAAATCCTCGATTTCGGGCGGCGTTCCCGCCCTGATTTTCCTGTCGGATCACCGTGATTCGGCTTAAAAACGGCACGAGGACGGATTCAGTCTCATCCGTGCTTCCGTCGTTCACGACAAAAATTTCGTCCGGCTGCCGACTTTGTCGCATGAGCGAGCGAAGGCAAGGCGCTAGGGTCCTGGCGTGCTGGTAAGCCGGAATAATGACGGAGATTTGGTTCACAAAAAGTCAGAGAGTTTGGAAAACTGTGCTGCTGGTGAATATTCATCTTTGACTCGTTGTTTTGCCGCATTCCCAAGTCGACCGCGAAACTCTGAGTCAACAGACATCTGGTAAATCGCGTCTGCCAACGATGAAATGTCTCCATCCGGCACGAGAATACCAGTATGTCCATGAAGAATCGCTTCGTTCACGCCAGCCATATCAGTTGCGATCGACGGAATGCCATACGCCGCCGCCTCAAGAAAGACCATGCCAAATCCTTCGCGATCGGCAGGGTCCTGAATGACGGGCATGACGAATAGATCGGCAGTCGCGTAAAGACGATTTAATTCATCGTCGTCTGCCTGAGTGATAATATCGACGTTTTGAAGTCTGAGGTCCTGAATTCGCTGCATGATCGGATCTCGCATCGGACCGTCCCCCACGATCGTGTACTGGATCACTAAATCAGGATTGGATGAGCGAAGCAGCGAGAGTGCTTCAAGAACGCGAAGATGGCCCTTGCGCGGAACGAGACGGGCAACGGTCAGAAGACGAATATCACTGGTGTCTACTCGTTCGGGAGCCACTGATCCAGGTGATACAACGGGGGGATAGACGGTCACGCATCTGGAAACCTTGAAATCATGAAGGACCTCACGCTCGAGCGCCTTTGAATTCGTAATAACGATTCTTGCCCGCCGCAGAACGAGGCTTGCCACAAGTCTTCGTATTGGATGATGTTTTGCAATCCCTACATCCATCCCATGGACGATGACCATGTATGGCTTGCCTGTTAGGAAACCTGCAAGCATGGCCGCCGTTCCAATCGGAAGGACGTGACTGACAACGATGGTGTCGTATGACCTCCTTCTTTTATAGAGGTCCCATGCAGCTGACCACCACCGACGTTTGGCCTGCGCCGGACCAACGACCGAAATATCAAAACCAGAGAAATTAGCTAGCGTGGACAGGTATCGGGCGACTCCGCCGCGCATTGGTGGAAAATCAATCGTGTATAGAAGTGTTCTCGGCATAGGATGGCTTGCGACGAATCAGATCGAGCGCGACGCGCAATTGATCAACCCGAAGTGATCGCGTAATGACGAGCATTGCTATGTAAATGACCGCGGCTACAGGAATGGTCAGAACGAATCCGATGATGGGTCGCAGAAGAAATGCCGACACGCCCATGACGAGTCCTGATAGAAGAATCGGAGATATGATACGTCCGAGAGTAACGTACGAATATCCCTTGATAATTCGCGGCACGAAATACAATCCTCCGATGGAAAGAAATGTGAAGCTCGCCAGCGCGGCGATTCCAGCGCCCATGATGCCAAAACGTGGAATAAGCAAGACGTTCAGGAATACGTTCAACAAGACAGTAAGGCCCATGATCGTAGTTTTGGTCGATTGTCGATCGGCCGCATTGAGCAGAGACCCAACTGGAAAGTCGAGAAAGATCGGAATGAGGACAAAGATAAGAATTTGCAATACCGGAACCGCGCCCGCGTACTCGTCTCCGGCAAGGGCAATCGCGTCAGGGGCAATTGCGAACAGGCCGAAAACAATTGGTGCCGAAAGTGCCGTTACGTACCAAATAGAGTCATCAAATAATCGTCGAAGACGGTTGGTATCCCTTCCAACCAAAGCGCTCATCCCGGGATATAGTGCAGCAACCAAGGCCATTGGAAGAAATTGAAACGCGTAGGTGAATTTATATGCGACCGCATATATACCAACAGCCTCCGTTCCGATCATTTTTGAAATGAGAATGGAGTCGATATAGGAGTATGTCTTTACGAAGATCCCCGCGAAGGCAAACGGCAGTGTAGCCAAAAAAAGTTTACGTAAGTCTGCCATTTGGATATTCGGGCAAAGAATTTTAGCTCCATGTATGGATATGACGCGGGAAAGAGAGAAAAGTGCGTTAAAGAGGCTTCCAAATAGGAGAGCCGCGATGAGATGGGTCACGGATGGGCGTATGGCAAGAACGGAACAACCGATGACTAGGGTAAGACACTGTCCGACAAATATTCCTAGAGACTCATATTTAAGAATATGGTGTCCTCGCAGGATTCCGTAAAATAGCAGGGAGACTGCATCCGCAAGCATTACGAGTGATGCAAAGGCTACAAGAACAAGAATGATCGGCTCATATCCAAGCATCCAGGCCGTCATCATCGAGCCGAAGACACCAAGAAACATGAATGGAATTTTTAACCAGAAGGCATGACGGATCAGTGATGTCGCCTTCTCCGGATACTTCGCCACGTCTCGAACAACAACTGAGGTGACGCCAAAATCAGTAATCGTTGAGAAAATTGTCGTGATTGATAAGGCGAGAAAATATTCTCCTGTCTGTTCTGTTCCCAGTACGCGAGCAAGAAATAAAAAATAGACAAACGCCAAGATCTTTTGTCCAATGGATGCCGCCGTTAGATAGAGTGTATTTTTTCCTACGCATTCTTCCATATTGCACCACCCTCGATAACGTTCACTTGCAACTGAGCTATGGTATACCGAAATTACGTGTTTCGCAAAATGACATCCTCCCCGGAGTCCGGCTGAGGCCTCCCTCCGGGGTTTCCTCAAGACCTCCATCCGCATTCAAATCTTGAACCTCTGCGTGATGTCTTTTGGCAGATCGCTCTGGCCTTGGTTG